>JACCDL010375173.1_pt1 | contig 11929 bp, 12 predicted proteins | sample 7441931 | NCBI WGS metagenome assembly JACCDL01 (sample SAMN15323437, study PRJNA562643) | freshwater metagenome | isolation source: river surface water | place: USA:Blue River Watershed | collected 2017-08-16 | reverse complement strand
GGCATGTTCTCTGCAAGTGGTGCCCAAGCTTCAATCGCCACATTTAATTTCAATTCAGCGATCGCAACTACAGCCGCGCTGACCGCTGCCGCTCCACTCATATCTGACTTCATCGCTTCCATGCCAGCGGCAGGCTTTAACGCTAAACCACCAGTATCAAAGGTAATTCCCTTACCAATAAATGCATATCGCTTAGCGGCTTTGCCCTTTGGCGTGTATGAAATGTGAAGTAAACGTGGGGGATTGGCAGATCCTTGACCGACACCAATGATTCCACCAAAGCCCTGGGACTTTAGCTGTTTCTCATCCCAGATTTGAACCTTCAAACCAGATTTACTTCCACCTGCTGCTTTTACAACAGCTGCCATCTTCTTTGTAAATGCGTCTGGAGTTAAATGACTTGGAGGAGTGTTAATTAAATCTCTTACAAGGTATGTGTACTTAGCGATCACCGCTGCGCGAGCGACCGCAGACTTTGCATCCGCAGATGAGGCAAGCTTTGAATGAATAGTGATTGTCTTTAGTGGCGCTTTGAAATCCGCCTTTGTTGAGCCGCGAAACTCAACAAATGAGTACGCACCAAGTGCTGCGCCCTCTGCAACGGCAGATACCTCTTGAAGAGTTTTTGCAGGAAGAGAAAATGTTGCAGATGATGTTCCAGCAAGGGCACGCGAAGCGGCACCTGCGGCACGACGCAAAGTTTCATGTGAATACTGAGCTGATTTGCTTCCGAGGCCGGTGAAAACTAATAAACGAACATGAGTACCAGGCACCTTAATTACTTCATCGGACTTACCAGTCGCACCCATGTCAGCAAGCTGGGCTAAAACGGTCTTGGTATCTATCGCCATTTCGCCGGTCTCAATTGCAAGGCCGCCCTTGGAGTTTGTTGATGCAAGCCCCAGAACTAGAACCTCATCTTTAACGACGCCATCTGAAATCTTTAATGTGCTCATACCTGCAAGCGTAATAGAACTCTTGGTAGGTTTGCACAATGAAGAGATCGCCACTGAACGAGAAACACATCGCCCTCAACGCAAAGATGGCCGATTTTGGTGGATGGATGATGCCAATCGAGTATCCGGGTGCAGGGGTATTGGCAGAGCATGCCGCGGTGCGCGACCGTGTGGGCCTCTTTGATGTCTCCCATCTGGGCAAGGCTTCAGTAATCGGTGAAGGAGCCCTTGAATTTCTCAACCTTTGTTTAACAAATGACCTCAATAAAATTGAGGATGGATCGGCCCAGTACACACTGCTGTGCACACCAACTGGCGGGGTGGTTGATGATCTCATCGCCTATCGCAACTCAAGTAGCAACTTCTTTTTAGTACCTAACGCATCCAATACATCAGATGTTGTAACGGTGTTAGAAGAGAAGGCACCTGCTCATATCCAAGTTAAGAATTTGCACAACGATTTCGCAGTTCTTGCAATTCAAGGTCCTATGGCTCCGCAAGTATTATCCAAGCTGGGCGTTGAAGTAGATATTGATTACATGGCCTTTACGCACGTGAGTATCTCTGGAGCAGATGTGATTGTTTGCCGAACTGGTTACACAGGCGAATTAGGTTTTGAATTACTTCCCAAGGTCGACGATGCTTCCAAGGTTTGGGATGCAATCGTTGACGTGATTACACCGATGGGGGGCTTGGTGTGTGGTCTTGGTGCACGTGACACATTAAGAACTGAGATGGGATACCCATTGCACGGACATGAGCTTTCGCTGGAGATAACACCAGTAGAAGCCAGCGCTAGCTGGGCGATTGGCTGGGCAAAGGATGAATTCATTGGCTCCGAAACTCTGCGTTTCCAAAAGCAGAACGGAGCTTCACGCAAAAGCTTTGCTCTTAAAGCTCTAGATCGCGGAATCCCTCGCGCAGGCATGGTTGTAAAAAATCTAAGTGGCCAGACGGTTGGTGAGATAACTAGTGGAACCTTCTCGCCTACGCTCAAAATCGGAATTGGAATTGCTCTGCTTGATGCAAATACCCAGGTCGGCGACACACTTGTAATAGATGTTCGAGGTCGAGATTCTCAATGTGAGGTTGTCAAACTTCCCTTTGTCACTTCACATGTTCGGTAAAAACTACCGGAGCTAAGAAAGCTGCTCGAGTATGTGTTCTTCGCAAAGCTGAAAGAACCGCTTTCCCAGATATGGCAATAAGTACACTTGTGAAGATCGCCCGTGGAATATCCCACGCCATCGATGTCGCAAAGTGGAATGTAATAAAGCGTGAGATATTTTCAGATAGATCCCCATTGGGAATGTATGACAACTGAGTTGAACTTCCGAGAGCCCATGGCCAAAATTGAAGATCCATCAAAATGCCAAACAATTGCGCAGCTACGATGCTATACACAATCAACATCACAATCTCTCTTGATCCACGAATCTTTTTAGGTAATGACCCTGCCAGTAAGCCAATCCAAGCAGCAGCAAAGAGCTGATAGCCCAGCCAAGGCCCCATGCCCCCTGTAAGTAAAGCGGAAACAAACATTGAGATCATTCCTAAGAGAAAACCAAATGAGGCACCAAACACTCTGGAGCTCAAAATCAAGATAAACCACATCGGCTCAATTCCTACCGCACCTGCACCCAGTGGGCGAAGGGCGGCGATCAGCGCTGAAAGAACTCCTAGCAGAGCAACTGATTTTGCATCGAGATGTTGATGTGAAATCTGCAGAACAACGACGACAACGGAGGCTGCAACTGCGAGCCAGAAAAACATCTGAGTTTGCGGTAGCTCTTCTCCAACGTAGAAGAAAGGCCAGGTAAATCCGGCCAAACTAAAGATTGATGCGATGACAAGGACAGCTGATGTGGATCTAGAGAAGGTAAAAATGTTTGCCGTTGTTTTCATGGCAACTCCTCGATGGCGGCAATAACATCCTTAACCCGTAGCCATGGCTGCGGGGACATCACCTTTGCTACTTGAGGCGCAAATGCAGGAGAAGAAAGTAGGACATCCAAAGTTGAGCCATCGGCAACGATGTCCCCATCTGCTATAAAGATAACTCGCGTGGCAAGTTCGGCAACAAGCTCGACATCATGTGTTGCTAGAACAACCGCTCTTTTAAATGTTGTTGCAAATGCTAAAAGCATTCGCGTTAATTCATTCTTAGCTTGGTAATCAAGACCACGTGTGGGTTCATCTAAGATCAGAATCGATGGGTTAGATGACAAGACAACGCTTAAAGCCAACGCTAGGCGCTGACCTTCAGAAAGATCCCTTGGGTGCGTATTAATCGATACCCCAGAAACAAGTTGCTCTAGAACCGCCAATGTAGTTCCGGGTGCAACTCCATTATCTGCATCTGCTTGTTCGCATTCAACGCCTACGGATTGTCCATACAGCAAATCACTGGGCTCTTGCGGAATAAAGCCAATGCTTTCACGGCGCTCTCTTCCCTCCAGACCAGAAGGATCCCTTTCGAGAACAGTGATTGTGCCGGCGCTTACTTGATTAACCCCAGCCAGCGCCTTGAGTAGTGAACTTTTTCCAGCGCCGTTTCTACCCATGATGGCAACAATTTCTCCCATAAAGATCTGAGATGAAACTCCCTTAAGCGCCTTCGTGTTTCCATATGTAATAGTCACATCTTTAAAGGTAATGGCATCTGTTGATTGCTCTGCTACTTGTTGTTCATTGCGAGTCAGTGGAACTTCTCTCAACTCAGTTGTTAAACGTCGCATCTGACGAACGGTGGTTCCGATCTCCTTCAGACCTAGGGCCCTGGCAAGATGAACGATTGGGGGAGCGATTGGTGAATCAATGAGAATCTCTTCGGGTGTTCCAACCTTGGCGATTCCTTCTCCATTGATGTGAACTATGCGATCGGCAAATTGGATGACACGCTCTAACTTGTGCTCTGCGATTACCACTGTTAGCCCTAGGTCATGAACCAAACGATGAAGTATCGATAAAACCTCTTCAGCTGCTATCGGATCTAAGGCACTTGTTGGTTCATCAAGTACCAAAACCTTTGGGTGGGTAACCAAGGCGGCACCGATGGCAACTCTTTGCTGTTCACCACCGCTTAAGGTTGCAATTGATCTATTGCGCAAAATTGTAAGACTCAATAAATCGAGAATCTCTTCAACTCTCTTTCGCATCACATCATTGGGAAGGTTCAATACCTCCATTCCAAAAGCCAACTCTTCTTCAACGGTGTCAGCTACAAAACCATTTGCAGGGTTTTGGCCAACAATTCCAATCAGATGTGCCATTCCACCGGGCTTTGTCATCTGCGTTGATAGGCCATCAACACTTACATCTCCCGCCAAAATTCCACCTGTGTGATGGGGGACTAGCCCATTAATTAAACGCAGTAGTGATGATTTGCCTGACCCGGTTGGTCCAATGACTAAGACCATTTCGCCTTCTGCAATGGTCAGATTGAGATCTTCCAGGACCGTTGTTGTCGAATTGGGATAGATCAATGAGACGTTAGAAAACTTAATCATGACAACGCGACCAAACCAACAGCCGATAAAACGATCAATGAATCTTTTAAGCGCCAAGAAATGGGACGGTATCGAGATCGTTTTTTACTGACTCCATACCCACGACTATCCATCGCGGCGGCTAGATCGAGAGATCGTGCAAGAGACTCTTCCAAAAGAGGGATAGCTACTCTTCTCCAAGACTTTATTCCACGTGTGCTCTGTCCTCGTAAGCGCTGAGCCATTCGTATGCGCTTAACCGCACCTACTAGCTGCGGCAACACAGAGGCGGCAATAACAACAGCCACCGCAAACTCATAAACATAAATAGGAAGGACTCGAAGCAATCGGTGAGGACTTGTTAAGGAAGCAGCAGCGCCAAATAGAACAATAATCGAACAGATCAAAAAGCCTTCAGATAGCGATGATGACAATCTTTCCCATGTCACAACTCCGCCAATACGAATGCCGGGCATCCACGTTGGCAACGGAAGGATCGGCAACTTAAATAACTCTGTACCGGGAATGGGCACCCCAATTGTGATCCCGATGAATGTTCGCACCATCAAAATCCATAAAGATAGTTTTAAGGTCCAATCAAAACTCTTCGCCCACGGAGCATTTTCTCGAAAGGAGTAAACAATGATCGTCACTACACCCACGCAGGCAAGAGTGAACCATGTGCTATCAAATCGAACTATTGCAATAGCTAATCCGATAGCCCACAGCCACCATGTGAATGGGTGCAGTGACGGTTTCATTATTTCTTACTTCTTTAGATATGCCTTCGGAGTCTTTATCTCCACTCCACACTCTTTAGCGGGGTAACCATTGATCCCACAGATAAAGCCAGAGCCCTGAGCACGCACCTTTGCTATCTGGCCGAGCACATCGATTCCCAATGCATCTTTATCCGCAACGACACACCGCTTAACTAGCCGTGGTAATGATTCTCCCTTTGGACGAAGCACCGCTGAACCAAAATCAATCATTACAGCGATCCGCTTTTTTCCAGTAACTGCTTTAGTTTTTGCGCAAATCTTGGAGAAGGAAGGTGCAACCTTGGGCGATTTTGCATCCGGAATCGCATCGCTACTGAATGTAAATGCCCAACCTTCGACCGAGCCATCTGCAACATTAACTGTTGGCCCAGTCATCGCAGGTGTCCATGCTGTTGCACCGGGTGCTGCTTGGAAATAACCCCAGTAGCGCCAACCGGTTTGTGCAGCTTGTGCGTTAGGAAGGGAAAGCGCGGTGAGAATTAAAAATGAGATAAATATCTTGAATTTCATTGCTGTGTAGCCTCTCAATATTGAAAGAGTCTCACAGGGAGTGAACCGAAACCAGGGCGATGGAAATAATCGCGACCTAGTCTTAGGAGCACACCCCGCAAACCTCGGCGGGTGTTTGTCTCATCTCGATCTAATAGGTAATCCGACTTATTCCTGTAGGAATCAATTCCTGTGCAGAACTTACGGTTGCGGGTCAGCGTCGGATTTGCACCGAACTTCCCCTATTAGAAGAGCTATTTAGTTGTGGCGCAACCAAACCACATCAAATAGGGGTTGGCAACTAGGCGCGCACGTCCTAGGCTCGCACTATGGAATACAGGCGCCTTGGCAGTACCGGAATGTATGTTTCTGAGATCTCTTACGGAAACTGGATTACACATGGAAATCAGATTGAATCTGATGCAGCTATTAAATGTGTAAAGGAAGCTCTTAATCAGGGCATCACAACCTTTGATACCGCAGATGTTTATGCCGGAACTAAGGCTGAGGTTGTTTTGGGTAAAGCCCTTAAAGGTGTTCGTCGAGAGTCATATGAGCTCTTTACAAAGGTGTACTGGCCAACAGGTACAGGTAAGAATGATCGCGGACTTTCTCGCAAACACATCATTGAATCCTGTAACGCATCTTTAAAGAGACTTCAAACAGACCACATTGATCTGTACCAGATGCACCGTTTTGATTACGAGACGCCACTTGAAGAATCCTTGAGCGCTTTCGATGATCTAATCCGTGCCGGAAAGGTTCATTACATTGGCTTCTCCGAATGGAACGCTTCTCAAATCAAATCAGCTTTAGCGATTCAAGATGCCCGTGGGTACAACCGTTTTGTATCAAGCCAACCTCAATATTCAGCTTTGTGGCGAGTTATTGAGGCAGAGGTTGTGCCTTTGTCGCAGAAAGAAGGAATCGGACAGATTGTCTGGTCACCAATGGCGCAAGGTGTTTTGACTGGAAAGTACTTGCCAGGAAAGAAAGCACCTGCTGGTTCTCGAGCAACTGATAAGGGCAGTGGCGCAAATATGATTAAAGGTTGGATGCGCGAAGAAGTTCTTGAAGCGGTTCAAAAGCTAAAGCCGATTGCTGATCAAGCTGGTCTATCGATGTCACAGCTGGCGATCGCATGGGTATTGCAAAATCCAAATGTTTCCAGCGCAATTATGGGCGCAACAAAACCAAAGCAGGTAAAGGAAAATGTGAAGGCTGCTGGCGTTAAGTTAGATGCAGATGTAATGAAGGCGATTGATAAGGCACTCGGGAAGCTTCCAGAGCGTGATCCTAAGAAAAATGAAAGTCCGAATCCTCGGGCTTAATTGATCGATTCGCCAACCTTTACTTGTGGGTGTGGTGCGCGAAGGCGTCGCATCTGAGTTGAACGAAGCCATGCGTACATTCCTAACCCCTTTGTAGATGTGCCAGGAAATTTACTTTCGACCGCTTTGCGGATCTTTCGTGAGAGAAAGATTCCATCGATAACTGCGGTAACCAGTACTGCGTACATCAATGCGATGGCACCAACTTGTACAGCGGCAATAGGAAACAGAGTTAAGACAAGAACGATGAAGATGATTGGTAGGAAGTATTCGCCGATCGAACGACGTGCATCAACATAGTTGCGCACATATCGACGAGCTGGACCGCGATCACGTGCTGGCAAGGCAGCTTCATCCCCACGAAGGTATGCAGCTCGTTGGGCTACACGGCTCTCTCGAGCAAGCGCCTTAGATGCACGCTTCTGATCCTTGGTAACGATGGGAGCCAAGGTTGATACCTTGCGCTTTGATTCCACATCTTTTCGCTTTGGTGTTGGGCGGCCTTTGCCTTCATTGCTAGTCATGGGGCAACTATAGAGCCCGACCCATAATCTGCTCGACTCGCAGCAGGGGTTATCCATGAGTAAGATTGGCGAAGTAGTCAATCGAGGAGAGCGGCAAATGACAACAGAGGCAACGACAGACACAACGACAACAGGCATTCTTCTTACAGATGTAGCTGCATCAAAGGTAGCTGCACTGCTTGCTCAAGAAGGTCGCGATGACCTAAACCTTCGCGTTGCTGTCCAACCTGGTGGTTGCTCAGGACTTAAGTACCAGTTGTACTTTGATGATCGCAACATGGATGGCGATATCATCCGTGAATTTGGCGCAGTAAAGGTGATCACAGACAAGATGTCGGACCCTTACCTATCTGGTGCAACTATTGATTTTGTAGACACAATTGAGAAGCAAGGCTTCACAATTGATAATCCCAATGCGCAGGGTTCTTGTGCATGCGGCGATTCATTTAACTAAGTAATCTGCATTTAGCGATTAGTATCCCTACGTGAAAATCGGTGTAACGGGCTCGGTTGGTCTTGAGCACTTGATGACTTTCTCCGGAAAGTTCACCGACTCACTCGTCGCCGGTTCTCTGGAAAAAGTTTCACTCAGCTTCCTTGTTGATAGTTTGGATGTTCGCCGCGGAGGTTGCGCAGCTAACATCGCATACGGAATGGGCGTCCTTGGATTAAATCCAATTTTAATCGCCGCCGTTGGAAAGGATTGGGCTGATTACGAAGCCTGGCTCACGCGCCATGGGGTTGATACATCGCATGCATTAGTTTCTTCAACTCTTCACACAGCACACTTTGTTGTTACTACAGATCAGGATCTCAATCAGATCGCTTCATTTTTTCCAGGTGCGATGTCAGAGGCTCGCAACATTGAGTTAAGCCCGATCATGGAAAAAACAGGTCGCTTGGACATGATGGTTATTTCACCTGATGATCCCGAAGCGATGCTTCGACACTCTGAAGTTTGTCGTCAGCTAAATATTCCATTCGCCGCAGATCCATCTCAGCAGATGGCAAGAATGACCGGCGATGAGATCAAGTTATTAATTGATGGGGCTTCATACCTATTTTTAAATGAGTATGAACTGGCTTTGGCGATGCAAAAGACTGGTTGGACAGATCGTGAAATTTTGGAACGGGTGAAGTACCGCGTTGTCACACTTGGTTCACAGGGTGCGAAGGTAGAAAGCGCCTCGGGGGAGTTTGTTCAAGTTACTTGCCCGAAGGAAAAATCAAAGACCGATCCAACCGGTGTTGGTGACTCATTCCGCTCAGGGTTTATCGCAGGCCTGGCATGGGGTCTTTCTCACGAGCGCTGCGCCCAGTTGGGTGCGTTGATTGCGACCTATGTAATTGAAACCTTGGGGACCCAGGAGTACCGATTTACTTCAGCTGAGTTTGTGGCCCGATTTGAAGAGGCCTATGGCAAGCAAGCCGCCGATGAGGTTTCAGCCCACCTGTAATGGTGTGAGCAGTGCCACCCCTCTTCGCGAATAGGCTCATGCCACGCTTGGGGGGATTTCAAACTATCCTTACCCCATGTCCCGACGCACCGTATTTAGCCGCATGAAAGCCCTTCTTTTCCTAGCCCCAGTTCTACTGCTGACCGGTTGTTCAAAAGTTTCAGGCATGGGTTATCCCGAAGATGTAACGAGCGTGAACGAGCAATCACTTCCACTGTGGCAGGGATTTTGGATCACGGCAGCGGTTGTTGGAATTTTTACTTTGGTGTTAATCCTTTGGCCCGCAGTCTTTCATCGCGGCAAAAAGGATGGACCAGAATTCCCAAAGCAAACTCAGTACAACATACCTGTTGAGATTGCCTACACATTAATCCCGATCATTATCACAGTATTTCTTTTTTACTACACCGTGCAGAAGCAAAATGTAATCACCGAGAAGACAAACAATTATGCACATGAAATTACTGTTGAAGGAATTCAATGGTCATGGCAGTTTGGATATCCCGAAGCTGGGCCAAACGCAGTTGTCACCGGAACGCCAGAGCAAACCCCAACATTGGTTGTGCCTCTAGGGGAGCGAGTTCGATACACGCTGACCGCAAATGATGTTGTTCATGGTTTCTGGATCCCAGCTTTTATGATTCAAATGCAAAACCTTCCTGGCGTAACCAATCATCTTGAATTTACCGCCAATAAATTGGGTGAGTTCCCAGGCCGATGCAATATTTTATGTGGACGCAATCACACGCAGATGCTTTTCAAGGTCAAGGTGGTAACGCCGGCCGAGTACGACGCATATCTTGAAACATTAAAGGGAGGCCAAGCATGACAACCTATGCAGAAAAGCCAACAATGACGGCAGCGCCTTCCAAGGCTACTCCTAAAGGAAAGTCATTTGTAAAGTGGATGACTTCAACTGATCACAAGACAATCGGTTACCTCTACCTGATTACATCTTTTGCTTGGTTCTTGATAGGTGGCGTACTAGCCCTTGCTCTGCGTGCTGAATTAGCACGCCCAGGTATGCAGTTCTTAAGCAATGAGCAGTACAACCAGATCTTCACGATGCACGGAACGATCATGTTGCTCATGTTTGCAACTCCACTGTTTGTGGGTTTTGCAAATGTGATTATGCCGCTACAAATCGGTGCAGCAGATGTGGCCTTCCCACGACTAAACATGTTGTCTTACTGGCTATACCTATTTGGTTCATTGATGGCATTTGGTGGTTTCTTGTCACCAGGTGGAGCGGCATCATTTGGTTGGACCGCTTATGCACCTCTTTCCAATTCTCAGTACTCACCTGGAATCGGTGGAGATCTATGGTTGATCGGATTAGCTATGGGTGGTGTTGGAACAATCCTCGGTGGAGTTAACTTCATTACAACTATCTTCACTATGCGTGCTCCAGGTATGACGATGTTCCGTATGTCTATCTTCTCTTGGAACGTTCTCTTAACTTCCATCCTTGTGCTGTTGGCTTTCCCGCCACTTGCAGCAGCATTTCTAGGATTAGAAGCTGATCGCCTCTACGGAACGCATCTATTTGATCCAGCCAATGGTGGAGCGATGTTGTGGCAACATCTTTTCTGGTTCTTTGGACATCCTGAGGTTTACATCCTGGCATTGCCATTCTTTGGCGTCGTAACTGAAATTTTGCCAGTCTTTAGTCGAAAGCCAATCTTTGGATACTTGGGATTAATCGCGGCAACGATTGCAATCGCGGCGTTATCAGTTTCAGTCTGGGCTCACCACATGTTTGCAAGTGGTCAAGTCCTCTTGCCTTTCTTCTCATTCATGACCTTCCTTATCGGAATCCCTACTGGAGTTAAATTCTTTAACTGGATCGGGACTATGTGGCGCGGCCACGTAACTTTTGAAACTCCTATGTTGTGGGTAATGGGCTTTCTAGTTACCTTCCTATTCGGTGGAATCACTGGAATCATTCTGGCTTCGCCACCTCTAGATTTCGCAGTTTCAGCAAGTTACTTTGTTGTTGCGCACTTCCACTACGTTTTGTTTGGAACCGTTGTATTTGCCATGTTTGGAGGTTTCTACTTCTGGTGGCCTAAGTTCACCGGTCGTATGCTCAATGAAACCCTTGGCAAGATTCACTTCTGGACCCTTTTCTTCGGTTTTCACTTAACATTCTTAATCCAACACTGGCTTGGAATTAAGGGCTTCCCTCGCCGTTATGCAGATTACCTGCCTACCGATGGATTCACCTTTATGAATACCGTTTCAACAGTTGGTTCATTCCTGCTAGCGCTTTCAATGATTCCATTTGCTGTAAACATCTGGATTACACGTAAGGCGCCAATGGTTGGCGTCGATGATCCTTGGGGTTACGGATCATCTTTGGAATGGGCCACATCATGCCCACCTCCACGTCACAACTTCTTATCAATGCCTCGCATTACATCAGAGCGCCCTGCATTTGATTTACACCACCCCCACATCAAAACTGAAGGAAAGAAGTAGGCAATGAAGGCATCGTGGCAGTTATTCGGTGGATTAAGTCTCTTTTACTTCATCGTTACCATCGTTTACTTTCAAGTTGGCGGAGAGCCGTTAGGAGTCAGTGCTCTCTTGTTATCAGGTGCGCTTGCAGGAATGGTTGGCTTTTATGTTTGGTTCACTCAAAAGCGAATTGGTGTAACACTTCCTGAAGATAATCTCGCCGCAGAGATCTCAGATGGTGCGGGAGAGCTTGGTTTCTATAGCCCTCACTCATGGTGGCCACTTCCAGTTGCGTTGAGTGCCTGCGTATTCGCACTTGGTTTAATCATTGGCTGGTGGCTTTCATTGATCGGTCTTGGCGCGCTTGTTATCTCTATCATCGGAATGGTGACAGAGTATGAGAAGCCAGAGATTGCTTCAGCCCACTAATGAACCCAGTTCG
>JACCDL010503203.1_pt1 | contig 11930 bp, 9 predicted proteins | sample 7441931 | NCBI WGS metagenome assembly JACCDL01 (sample SAMN15323437, study PRJNA562643) | freshwater metagenome | isolation source: river surface water | place: USA:Blue River Watershed | collected 2017-08-16 | reverse complement strand
GAGGTCGGTGAAGATAAAGAAGACTCCGCTAAAGAACTGCAAGATGATTACTACGGGGGAGACGATTGCTGATGCACCACGGGCATTCTTCGGCACGCTAGAAAATGCCACACCCAAGATGGTGGAGACGAGTGAACCGAGAATGAGGAGTGCGGCAAAGATCAACCACTTATCAGTAGCGGTCGGTAAGTTAACTCCAAAGAAGGCAACTCCCGCTGCAAGTAGAAGAACAACCTGAATCACCATACTTACCGTGACGACAATTGCTTTGCCGATGAAATAACTCGATGCTGGCATAGGAGTTCCGCGCAGGCGCTTAAGGGCGCCGAGATCTCGCTCAACTGGAATAAAGATCGCAATCTGTTGAAAGCCAGTATTGACTAGCGCAGATGCGATCATTCCTGCGACAAAGTATTGGCTAAAAGTGACATTAGGGGCAATCGTCTCGCTAAAGACGGAGCCGAAAATAGCAAGGAGAATCAACGGGAAAAGAAGTGTGAAGACAACTGATTCTTTCTGACGAAAGAATTGTTTAATCTCAAGTCCACCACGCTTTATTCCGATCGCGAGAGCACCTGGAAGTTGATTACTCATCGCGGTCTCCGATCATTGAGAGGTAGATATCTTCCAGAGTTGGACGAGTGACGGAGAGCTCTGGAATCTCACCACCAAGTTTCTTGCTAAGAGCCATCACAAAATCAGTAGGAGAGTCGGTCTCTTCACTTCTCATAGAGCCACCTTCACGCCATGAAACTGTGGCGCGAGCTGATGCTCGGCCTCCAAGCAGAGCTGGGGTTGAGATCTCAAGGATCTCGCCATGATTCATCACAGCAACTCGGTCCGCCAGAGCCTCTGCCTCATCGAGATAATGAGTGGTGAGCAAGATTGTTGTTCCCTCACCTTTGAGTTGTTTGATGAGAAGCCAGAATGCGCGGCGAGCCTCTGGATCAAAACCGGTTGTGGGTTCATCGAGGAAGAGAAGTTCCGGACGGCCGATAATTCCAAGACCAACATCGAGTCTGCGGCGTTGACCGCCAGAGAGCGTGCGGGCGCGATCATCTGCCTTCTCTTCAAGTCCAACGAGTGTGATCACATCTTCTACATCGCGCGGATGTGAATAGTAGGAGGCAAAATGTGTAAGCGCCTCCCTCACTGTTAACTCAGCTGTATCTTGAGTGCTCTGCAGAACTATTCCGATGCGATTGCGCCACGCAAGTCCTGCCGCGCCTTTAACTGAAGGATCGGTATCGAGGACTGAAATCTGACCAGCATCTGCAGCGCGGAAACCCTCAAGGATTTCAACGGTGGTCGTCTTTCCTGCGCCATTAGGGCCAAGGATGGCGAAGATCTCGCCTTGATAGATGGTCAGATCTAGCCCTTTAACGACCTGAAGGGCGCCATAACTCTTTCTCAAGCCTTGCGCTGAGATAACTGGCTTCATATCCCAACTCTAGCCTTTTCGATGTGGGGAAAGTAGTAAATGTAATGGAAAATACATCTGTGAGCCCACGTCGGAATTACCCAAAGAATAAGCGCCCTAAGACTGGGGTCGATGATGAGCCACGCGGCGTTCCATCAGCGCAGAGTTTTGAAGAAGATGACCAAGGACTCTGGATAGTTCGTAAACTCACCGGATCATCTGCGACGAAGCCTTATCGCTGCCCTGGATGCGATCAACTCATTCCGATGGCAACGCCCCACATAGTGGCATGGCTCGATGGCGATGAAGATGGAAGGCGCCATTGGCATAACGCCTGTTGGAGCAAACGCAATAATCGCCGCCCCAACACTGAGCGCACACGTAATGCTCCGCGCTATTGATTAAGAGAAGCGTCCGCGAAGGAGTTTCAACACCTTCACCACAAGCCCATCAACCTTTGCAGTTCGCTTAAAGCTGGTGATTGCAAGCGGTAGTTGGAAGCGCGCTCTCACAACAGAGCGTGGATAGGTAAATTCAAGGAGGCCTTCTGGCCCATGGATTCTTCCGTAGCCAGAGTCTTTAATTCCACCAAATGGAATTGAGGCAACGGCAGCAAATGAGATCACTGAGTTAATTGCCACCATTCCACATTGCAATTGCGATGCAATCTGGCGACCTTGTCGCCGTGACCAGATCGAAGCACCTAAGCCATATCGTGATGCATTAGCGAGCTCAATCGCTGTCTCCATATCGGGAACTCGATTAATCACAAGGGTAGGACCGAAGGTCTCATCGGTTACCGCAATAGAATCTTCTGGAACTTGCAAGAGAACTACTGGCTCAACAAAACGATCTCCGACAGATTGGGTTCCACCGACAACTGGAATACCACCTTTTTTCACCGCATCTTTAATGTGGGATTGAATGATCTTCAATTGAGAGGGCATTGTTGCCGGCCCGTAATGTGCTTCACCAGGAGCGCCAGCGTGAATTCCCTTAGCCAGAGCGATCACCTTCTCAGTGAAGATATCGGCAATATTCTCATCGACATAGACTCGCTCTGCACCAATACAGGTTTGTCCCGCGTTAGAGAAAGCTGACCAGACGGTGGCATCGGCAGCCCGAGAGATATCGGCATCACGAGCAACGATCACTGGATCTTTTCCACCGCACTCTGCAATAACTGGAATGAGGTTCTGAGCACAGAGCGCAGCTACCTTCTTTGCAGTTGCAGTTGATCCAGTGAAGGCGATCTTCTTAACGCCACTTGTGCAGAGGGCAGCCCCAGTCTCACCAAAGCCAGTGACGACTTGGAGATACTCAGAGCTACCTGCAACATGTTCAAAGAGCTCGGCCAGTGCCACGCCAACACCTGGTGTGTACTCACTTGGCTTAAAGACCACAGTGTTTCCGGCAGCAAGTGCATATGCGATAGATCCCATAGGGGTAAAGACTGGGTAGTTCCAGGGACCGATAACTCCAACAACACCCAATGGTGAGCGCTCCACAGTTGCAGACATATTTGCCATTAGTGCGCCAGGGGAGCGATGAGCGGTGCGCAGGACAGATTCCGCATTTCGCGCAGCCCATGCAACGTGGTGGGCAGCCAGAGTGATCTCTAGCTTGGCATCAGAGTGAGGCTTTCCTGTCTCAAGGGTCACTTGTTCTGCAAGTGAATCAATCTCACTAAGAATCAATCGGCTATAGGCGAGCAGAATCGTGCGCCGCCCCTTATGACCAAGTGTTGCCCATCGAAGTGCAGCATCAGTTGCTAAGGTGACTGCGGCATAGACATCTTTCTCAGTATGGATGGGATATCTTCCAACGACCTCACCAGTTGCCGGGTTGAGTGATTCGAACTTTTTAGCCATAGCCAAAGAGTAGTCACTAGAATGCTGCTATGACGGAACCAATCCGCCCCAGCACGGTATTGCCGGCAATCCGCACCCCATTTACTCTCACCACCGAAGATGGCCAGCGCCTTGTCGGTGAGGTGGCAGCGCCAATCGATCATCCAACGACGATGCTCCTCTGTCTTCATCCCAATCCAACAGGAGGCGGGATGATGGATAGCCATATCTATAAGAAGGCAGCTAATCGCCTACCCGCAATGGCTGGAGTCACAATTGTTCGCTTCAATACACGTGGCACATCAAGTGAAGCTGGAACCAGCACAGGAACTTATGACGGAGGACGAGCAGAGAAGTTTGATGTTGAGGCAGCGATCAATTACTGCTTTGAGACTCTCAAAGCTAAAGAGCTATGGGTTGTCGGTTGGTCCTTTGGCACCGAGATTGCACTCTGCCATGCACGTGATCGTCGAATCAAAGGATTGATCCTCTTAAGTCCGCCGTTGATGAAGGTGGAAGAGAGTGATCTTCAATTCTGGGCAGAAGATGGTCGGCCTATCACCGCTCTTGTTCCAGAGCATGATGATTATTTAAAGCCCGATGAAGCAAGAGTTCGCTTTGCCGCTATCCCACAACTTGAGTTAATCGCCGTAGATGGCGCAAAGCACCTCTGGGTAGGCGAGCCATATGTTCACCGGGTATTGAGTGAGATCACTCGGATAATCGCACCAGAGCGTCTCCCGCTTCCAACCGAGCTTCCTCTGTAAGAAAACCGCCGGACTGCTTTAGTTCTGTTCAGCGCGTGGGAAGACTACCTGCTCAAGAATCAAGATAATCGAAGCTGCCACCGGAACTGCAAGGAGTCCACCGACCAAGCCAAGTAGTGAAGTACCGATAAGGGCGGCAATGATGGTGACCGCACCTGGCAGAGCGAGTGTGCGCTTCATAATCTTTGGTGTCACTACATAGTTTTCAATCTGCACATAGACCACATATGAGATGAAGGCAATCACACCGATTACTACCGATTGAGTTGTCGCAATCAAAGTAACGATGCCACAACCTAAGAAGTGGCCAATCAATGGAACTAAACCACATATAAAGACGATGATTCCGATTGCAATTGGCGATGGAAGTCCCAAGATGAGCGAGAGAATTGTGACGAAGATTGAGGCGAGAGCTGAGATAAGGATCTGACTTCCAACAAATGCTCCGACCTGAGCGATGATGGCATCAACCAACAGAGCAACGCGTGGGCGGCGGCTTGCTGGAACGAGCTTAAGGCCAATCTTTGTTGCCTCAGGAAGAGAGGTGATGAAGTAGAGAGTAAGGACGAGAATAGTCAGCCCGGTAAATGTTCCCGAGAGAACTGTCTTTCCAACTCCAATAACTCCGCCAAATGCGGTGATGATGAGAGTGCCATCAGAGGTGATGCTACTGAGCTTGCTCTCTAGTGAATCGATAAAGGCATATTGATTATTGAGATCTGCAATCGTTGGATTTGCTTTGAGATCTTGCAAGAGCGCTGGTGCAATTTCGATTAAGTGTGCAGTTTGAGTGACAAGAGGTGGCACAACAAGTGCTAAGAAAACTCCTACCAATCCAAGAACTGAGATGAAAATGATTGCAACAGCAGTTGCGCGCGATGTGCCACGTCGTCTAATCGCCTCGACTGCTGGATTGAGTCCAGTTGCGAGGAAGAGCGCTACCAAAATGATCACAAAGACTTGGCTTGCACTTGCAAGTGCACGAAGCAGAACAAATGCAGAGAGCGCGCCCATAGTGGCAAGAAATCCAAAGTAGAAGGGGTGACCTCGATCAATAGGAGCGCCAGCGTTTCCATAGGAAGGTGTGACTGGAGCCTCTTTTTTCGTTGATTTCTTAGGGATTCGGCCACCAATTCGCTCTGAAATAGTCATGGTCAATTGTATTGGCAATCAGAAAGTGATTGAAAGAGTGAGAGAATGTCGTCATGGCACTTCGAATTACCGGCGTTGGCGAGGAAATCGCTGCCGTTGCCGGCCTGCCATGGAACCAGAGCCTGGAGCTGTGGCCCGAAGATCCTCAATTGGCTGAGAAGCGCGGTATCTCTCGCCACATCGTCCGTCTCGTCCGTTCCACCGATGACCCAGATTCAGAGGTCTATGCCGTTAAAGAGACGGTCTCAGAGTTTGCCAACCGCGAATACAAGATTCTCCGCGAACTCAAGCAACTCGATGCACCGAGCGTCCAATCAGTTGCAGTGGTAGAAGGTCGCACCGACAACGATGGTGAAGAACTTCCATGCGCCCTTGTTACTCGCTTCCTCCCATACTCCCTTCCCTATCGCGTGCTCCTGAGCGGAAAAGATGTCACCGTTGAAGATGTGACCTTGATGGCAAATGCCCTTGCACTCCTTCTTGTCCGACTCCACCTCCTTGGATTCTGGTGGGGAGATTGCTCACTTTCCAACACCTTATTCCGTCGAGATGCTGAGGGCTTTGCCGCTTATCTTGTCGATGCGGAAACCGGTGAGTTTCAAAAATCTCTCTCCGATGGTCAACGAGAGCATGACCTTGAGATTGCCCACTTTAACGTGGCGGCAGAGCTTGAAGATCTCGCACTCTCTGGTGTTCTCTATGCTGGCATGGATCCAATCCGCGCAAGTAATGCGCTGATTAAGCGCTACCACCGTTTATGGGCCGCGCTCAAAGAGCGTCAAGTTCTTGATCCAAAGGATCGCCATGCAGTCGAGCGCGCCATGCGCCAACTCCATGATTTAGGTTTTGCTGTGGAAGAAGTTTCGGTTCAACTTGAAGAGGGAGATGAGAGCTCCGGTAAGTTGTATTTCCAACCTAAACTCGTTGCAGCTGGATATCACAAGAGCCGCCTCCGTGAATTGATGGGGCTTGAGACAGAAGAGCTACAGGCAAAGCGCCTTCTCGCTTCTTTTGACCGTTATCGCGGTCGCGAGAAGTCACCTAAGCCACCTGTGCATGACTCAGCTCGCCGTTGGCTGGAAGAGGTCTTTAAGCCAACTGTTGCGCTCATTCCAGCAGAACTTCAAGGCCGTATTGAAGTAGCGCAGTTCTTCCACGAAGCCCTTGAACATCGTTGGTATTTAAGTGAGAAGGCTGGCCACGACGTGGGCCTTGAATTTGCTGCACAATCGTATGTCAACGACATCCTTCCCTTTAGAAGAGATTCCGGTGTTGATGTTGTGAAGGAGAACGCTCAATGACAATGCCACCCAACTTTGGACGAGCTTACGACTTGAGTGGTTTGGGAAAACCGCCAGTTGATACATCAACCCCAATGCCTGGCTTAGAGGTAACTGCAACCAACCTCACCGCTGAATTCTTGCCTATGTCTGCGCAGAAGCCAGTAGTAGTTCTCTGCTGGTCTGCGCGATCTGGTGAATCTGTTGAGATGCTGCGAACACTGGGAAAGCTCGCCCTTGCCGATCAAGGAAGCTGGGTTTTAGCTAGAGTAAATATTGATGAGCAACCACAGGTTGCACAGGCCCTTCAGACCCGCACCATTCCATATGGATTGGTCTTCATCGCAGAGCAACCGATTCCTTTTGTCGAGCAAGCTCTCAACGAGACGCAATTACGTGAAGTAATTACAAAGATTCTCACGCTCGCAGCCCAGCAAGGAATTGGTGAGGCGCCAGTTGAGCAGTCAGAGCCAGAGGAAGATGAGGCGCTAGCCGCACTTGATCGTGGTGACTTTGCAGCTGCAGAGGCTGCATATAAAGCGCTTCTGGCTCGCAAACCTAATGACGTCTATGGAAAGTTAGGTCTGGCACAGGTTCAACTTCTCATCCGCACCAATGGGCTCGATGCCGTAGCTCTGATGCAGAGCGCAGCAGCACTTCCTGACGATATTGAGGTTCAGATGCAATGTGCAGACCTTGAGATTATGCAAGGTGAGCTTGAAGCTGGTTATCACCGTTTGCTGCGCCTTATCTCACTACTATCTGGGGATGAGCAGAAGCGAGTTAAAGAGCGATTACTGGAGCTCTTCGCCCTCGTTGACCCAGCTGATCCACGAGTCATTAAAGCCCGCGCAGCCCTTGCAAATGCGCTCTTCTAAATGAGTACTACACCAGCAATTACCCACTCAGAAGAGAAGCGCTATCTCCATATTCTCTTCTTCCTCTTTGGCTTTGGAATCATGGCCTGGGTGCCACGATTTCCGGAGGTTAAGGAGAACCTATCTCTGAGCAATGGCGCCTTCGGTTCAATCCTTACAACGGGAGCAATCGGAGCATTTCTTGGCCTCCTTACCGTTGGACATATTGTTCATAAGTATGGAGTCAGAATTGTCTTTCTCATCTCAACTATTCTGATTTATGCATCATTTGCCGCAATAGTTCATGTTCACACACCAGCGTTCTTTATCGTCTTTAACATCATGATTGCCTTTGGTATTACCGCAACCCATGTTGCTCTCAACACGCAAGGTTTTCATATTCAAGAGCGCAGCGGAGATATTGTGGTGACAAGCTCTGCTGGATATTGGAGCGCGGGATCTCTGATCACTGCAATTCTCTCTGGAGTTCTCGTAGGAAGAGTGGGTTTATCACTCCATATCGGTGCGCTCTCAGCCTTCACGGCTCTGGCATCTCTCTACTACATCGCAAGACTTAACTCCGTTCTTGTCACAGCAAATGAACATCCAGAGAGTGATTACCGAGTCCGAGATATCTTTACCTCCTTTCACCTTGATTGGCCAGTGAGCCTCGGTATGGCATGTGCCGTCTATCTTGAATTTGCTATTGGCGACTGGGGAACAATCTTTACCAAGGAGCGTCTCGATGTGAGCGCTAGCGCAAGCACCCTTCCCTACATTGTCTTCACCATCTTCATGATTATCGGTCGACTCTCAGCGCACAAAGCCATCGCTCGCTATCCAATCGAGAGCCTTGCCCGTACATCAGCTCTCGTTGCAGGAATTGGTTTTGTCTCCACAATCTCTATCGCAACCCATCTTCCACCGAGCCAGAAGTGGGTGAGTTACGCCCTCTTTATCGTTGGTTTCTCGCTGGCGGGTATCGGCTCTGCGATCCTTGGCCCCAACTTCACCAGCGCCGCAAATAGGCGTTCACCACATCCCAGCTCTGTTGTCGTCGGTCAATTCGGTGTGACAAATAACGTCCTGACCACAGTGTTGAAGTGGTTTGTTGCGGGAGTCATTGGATGGACAGATTCCATCGCACTTGCCTTGATGATCCCCGGTGTTCTGATGATCTGCGCTGCCTTCTTTACGCCATATCTGGCTCACGAAAAGAAATAGATTCAAGCGCGCTCAAACCAGACGGTTGCAAGTGGTGGGATGCGCAGGGTTGTGTAGAGATCGGTGTCCACATCAACCGCAAATGAATGATTTGAAACTCCACTACCGCCATATTTCACATCATCGGTGTTGATTGTTTCGCGCCACACGCCGGCGGTCGGCATTCGAAGCGAGTAGAACTCTTGTGGCACAGGAGAGAAGTTGGTGACACAGACAAGAGGATATCCGGCGTCAGACCAACGAGTAAAAGCAACGATGTTATTTGCCCCATCATCTCCCACAATCCATTGGAAGCCTTCTGGGCTTACATCTTTCTCCCATAACGCAGGGTGGCGCTTGTAGTGAGAGTTGATATCAGCAAGTGCAGCCTGCACACCAGCATGTTCACCAAACTCTGTTAAATACCACTGAAGGCCAGCTTCTTGGCTCCACTCATCATTTTGAGCGAACTCTTGTCCCATGAAGAGCAATTTCTTGCCAGGGTGAGCCCACATAAATCCATAGAGCGCTCGAAGAGTTGCCAACTTCTGCCAGCGATCGCCTGGGAACTTATTAACAAGTGACCCCTTTCCATGGACAACTTCATCGTGGGAGAGCGGGAGCATGAAGTTTTCAGACCAGGCATAGAGAATCGAAAAAGTAATCTCATTGTGGTGATACATACGATGAATGGGCTCATGCTGGAGATACTCCAAGGTGTCATGCATCCATCCCATATTCCACTTAAATCCAAAGCCCAAGCCATTACTTGAGGTCTCGCGGGTGACCCCGGGCCAGGCCGTCGACTCCTCGGCAATCATCATGATTCCTGGGTGGGACCTATAAGCAGTAGATGTCGCCTCTTGTAGGAGCTGGACCGCTTCCAGATTCTCTCTTCCGCCAAAGCGGTTAGGAAGCCACTCGCCCTCTTTTCGGGAGTAATCGAGATAGAGCATCGATGCCACCGCATCAACGCGAAGGCCATCGATATGAAATTCATCGAGCCAATAGAGTGCACTTGCAACGAGGAAGTTACGGATCTCATTTCTTCCAAAGTTAAAGATGAGCGTGCCCCAGTCAGGGTGTTCACCGAGGCGTGGATCTTCATGTTCGTAGAGAGCGGTTCCATCGAAGCGAGCAAGAGCCCACTCATCTTTCGGAAAGTGCGCTGGAACCCAATCAAGGATCACACCAATACTCGCCTGATGGAGGCTATCGATTAAGAATCGAAAATCGTCGGGGGAGCCAAAGCGAGCAGTCGGTGCGAAGAATGATGTGACTTGATATCCCCAAGAAGGCCCATAGGGATGTTCTGTGACGGGAAGAAACTCCACGTGAGTAAATCCTTGAGCGATTACATATTCAACTAACTCAATAGCCAACTCTTGGTAGGTAAGTCCAGGGCGCCACGATCCCAAGTGAACTTCATAGACAGAGACAGGTGAGCGCCAAGGCTGGAAATGAGATCGCGCTTCCATCCATTCGCGATCACTCCAGCTGTAGTGACTCTCGTTGACAATCGACGCGGTCAATGGTGGGCACTCGGTCTGGCGAGCAAGAGGATCAGCATGATCCACCCAAAGGCCAAAGGCGCCACAGATTGCAAACTTATACTTTGTGCCAGCACCAATTCCTGGAATAAAAATCTCCCAAATACCTGAACTTCCCTGTCGCACCATCGGGTTTGCAGATTTATCCCAGAAGTTGTGGTCAGAGATAAGACTTACCGCTTGTGCATTAGGAGCCCAGACAGAGAAGGCAGTGCCAAGTAGTTCGCCCTCTTTATCTCGTAATACATGCGCTCCGAGCGCTTCCCAGAGCTTCTCGTGGCGACCTTCATTGATGAGGTGAAAATCTAGTTCACCGAGCGTTGAGTATGGATTGAGAAAAGTCACTGGCTCTTGCTTCTCTACCGAAGTCGGATTGCTTTTAAATAACTTCGAGAGAAAGCTCATGAGGTAATTCTAAAGCTTAACCTTCGCAATGTGAACGACTTTGCCAGATAACCTTGTTGGATCAAGGCGAATATAGGTCTGCGGCGACCATTGATAATGCGCTGAATCAACTAAATCGATAACTTCAAAGGAATCGCCAGTGATTCCAAGTTGATTCATATCCCAGTGGACCGTTGTCTCTTGCGCAAAGTTCGGATCAAGATTCACGACAACACAGATCAAGTTATCGCCTTCACGCTTGGAGTAGGCGAGGATCTGATCATTTTCTGTGTGGTGGAAGCGAAGATTACGAAGTCGCTGCAGGGCAGGATTCTCTCTCCGGATTTTATTGAGAAGAGTAATGAATGGAGCAAGGGTTAACTGCTTCTTTGCAGCGCCCTCCCAATCTCGGACTTTGATCTCATACTTCTCTGAATCGAGATACTCCTCGCCACCTTCTTTAAATCGGCGATGCTCATAGAGCTCATAACCTGCATACATTCCCCATGATGGAGTCAACGTTGATGCAAGAGCAGCTCTAATGGCGAAGATTGCAGGATTACCAGATTGAAGGTGGAAAGGGTTGATATCTGGTGTGTTAACCCAGAAATTGGGGCGGAAGAATGCAGATGTCTGATGAGCCACCTCTTGGCTGTATTCCATCAGCTCTTGCTTCGTTGTTCGCCAGGTGAAGTATGTGTAGGACTGATGGAAACCTACTTTGCCGAGGGCATGCATCATCGATGGTTTGGTAAATGCCTCAGCTAGGAAGATCACATCTGGTGACTCTTTCCCGATAATTCGCATCACATCGGCCCAGAAGTGAACCGGTTTTGTGTGGGGGTTATCAACGCGGAAGATTGAGATGCCCTTGCCGATCCAGAAGCGCAAGGTCTTGAGCGACTCTTCGAGGATTGCTTTGTAATCATTATCGAAGTTAATCGGATAGATATCTTGATACTTCTTAGGAGGATTTTCTGCGTAAGCAATAGTTCCATCAAGGCGGTGGGTGAAGAACTCTGGATGCTCCTTTACCCAAGGGTGATCAGGGGATGCTTGTAGTGCAAAATCAAGAGCAACCTCAATACCGTTCTTCTTTGCAACTGAGAGAAAATCTTCAAAATCTTTCATAGTGCCAAGAGCAGGATTGATAGCCATATGGCCACCCTCTGCCCCGCCAATAGCCCATGGGACTCCAGGATCGGTTGCAGTGGGGGTAAGTGTGTTGTTGCGTCCCTTGCGGTGAGTTACGCCGATCGGATGAATGGGAGGGAGATAGAGAATGTCGAATCCCATCGCAGCAACTGCTGGAATTCGACCTGCTGCGCTCTTAAATGTTCCACTTGTGATGGTGCCATCTGCCGCAACTGTGGCACCTTCGCTACGAGGAAAGAATTCATACCAAGAGCCAATAAGCGCGCGAGGATGATCCGACTTCACTGGATACTGCTCGCTCAGTGAAGAGAG
>JACCDL011490366.1_pt1 | contig 11932 bp, 10 predicted proteins | sample 7441931 | NCBI WGS metagenome assembly JACCDL01 (sample SAMN15323437, study PRJNA562643) | freshwater metagenome | isolation source: river surface water | place: USA:Blue River Watershed | collected 2017-08-16 | reverse complement strand
ATTTTTAGTATTAAGGGAAACAGGTATAGAATCAAGTTGGGAAGCTATTCCCATTTTTATAGATAGCAAACAAAGTAAAACACAAATGAGTTTCTGCATAACCCAGTCATCATTAAGAAACAAAGTTAATGCATCAACTATTCAGACATTCAAGTATTTGATAAAAGGAGAGGCGGCAAAAGCCGCCTCTCGTAGATTGCTTAACCAAAACTAACAATTACAACATTGTTGATGGACATACATAATCTGATATATTGAATTTTCCACTCTCTTTTAGAGCTTTAAAACCACCTTTTACATCAATTAAGTTATCGAACCCTCTTGCTTTTAAAGTTGAAATAAAAATCATCGACCTGTATCCTCCTGCGCAATGCACATAATAGGTTTTACGTTTATCTATCTGTGCCATGCTATCATTGATAAAGTCTAATGGCGAATTTTCTGCGTTCAACAAATGCTCGCTATAATGTTCAGATTTTTTTCTAACATCTAAAATTGCTGTTTCTGGGTGTTTACTAACAATAACTGCCAATTCTTCAGCTGACACAGATTGAATCGTATCAACTTCTTTACCAGCTTCTTTCCAGGTTTCAAAACCACCTTTCAAATAGCCAATTGTGAAGTCATAGCCGACCCTTGCCAAACGAATCACTGCTTCTTCTTCTCTTCCCTCATCGGTTACCAATAAAATTTCCTGCTTGATATCTGGTATCATGCTACCAACCCAAGGTGCAAAGTTGCCATCTAGTCCTATATTAATTGAATTAGGTACAAATCCTTTTGCAAAAACCTGTGCATCCCTAGTATCCAAAATTAAAGCACTTGTTTCGTTGGCTGCTGCTTCAAAGGCATCCGGACTCAAAGCATGATGACCGCGTTCCAATACTTTGTCAATGCTGTCGTAACCCTGAATATTCATCAATACATTAAGCGGAAAATAGCCTGGAGGAGCAACCAATCCCTCTAATACCGCAGCCTTAAACTCGTCCTTGGTCATATCGGACCTTAGTGCATAATTTGTCTTCTTTTGGTTACCCAAAGTATCAGTTGTCTCCTTGCTCATGTTCTTTCCACATGCACTACCCGCACCATGTGCTGGGTATACAATAATATCATCTGACAGTGGCATTATCTTGTTTCGTAAGGAATCATACAAATGTCCTGCAAGCAAATCTTCAGTGAGTTCTGATTTAACTTTTTGCGCAAGATCAGGTCTGCCTACATCTCCTATAAATAATGTATCCCCACTAAACAAGGCAGTCTCTTTTCCATGTTCATCAATCAGCAAAAAGCAAGTACTCTCCATAGTGTGACCAGGAGTATGAATTACTTTTATCTTGATGTTACCCAAAGTAAGAATTTCACCATCCTTTGCAGCATGAATAGGAAATGCAGGGGCAGCATTCGGACCATAAACAATATCAGCTCCGGTTTTGTTTGCTAGATCAATATGCCCTGATACAAAGTCGGCATGAAAATGGGTTTCCAAAACATACTTTATTTTGGCACCATCTTTTTCTGCTTTTGTAATATAAGGCTCTACTTCTCTAAGTGGATCAATAATCGCAGCTTCTCCATTACTTTCAATGTAATAAGCTCCTTGAGCAAGACAACCAGTGTAAATTTGTTCGATTTTCATGAGAGGTGGTTTTATGTGTTTTTTCTATAACACAAAATTCCAACTTGCTCATGAGAAAAAAAGTGACTTTAATCACTTATTGATTTCCAATCAAACCGCCATAGAACAATGCATTCAAAAATAATTTGTTCGTGCTATACCAAGTGCCCCTGAAATTAGGCTCATCACCAAAAAGAATTACTCGACCAGCTCCTTCTGAACCGACAAGTATTGATGGACCGTTTTTGAGTTTACTTAAAGTTGATGAATGTACATAACCACCTACTACAGGGTCTGCAGTGTATTGCGCGACAGTATTATAGGGGCTCATGCTTTTTTGAAAGAAGGTGAGACCGTTTTTATAAACGGAAAGTTTTCTGCGTTGAAAGCCATAACCAACAGGATGTGTAGTGTCCAAATCAACCCTAAAGATTGATCCACCAAGCGCTTTAGCACCTTCAATTTCAACAGATCTGTCATAATCTTGTCGCAGACTACTGAAAGAAGAATCAACCAGCAACTTGTGCTTTGTAAATCCGTTTCTGATTGCCCATTCAGCACCCGTCTTGATGGTTATTAGTGTATTACCATTTTGCACCCATGCCTTGATACGATCAACGGTATTTTTATCGAGCAAGTTGTAGATACCTGAAACCATCACCAAAGTGTTGTAACGTGATAGATCAAGTCGGCTTACATTTAAGATATCCACTTTGGTAATTGGCATTCCAATTCTTTGATCCAACAAATGCCATACTTCACCCGCTTCTGCTGCTACTACACCAGTTCCGATAATCATTGCTGCCTCAGGCTTTTTCAAGGTTCTCACATAATTACTTCCCAAATCCACACCCGCAAGATTGTAACCTGTCGCTATTGCATGAACATGAATGTTCGCTTCAGTTGCCGCTTTTTTGATTGCTTCATGTAACGCAGTTGCATCAAGTCTTTGCTGTTGCACACTAATCACTATACTACCATAACCAAATTTTTTCTCAACACCATTGACTGATGTGGTAAATGGCCTGGTAGCAGTTTGTACAATTACATTTTGTTTTTGAAGTGCATAAATAAATTGATGAGTGTTGTAATCAGCATTATCAACCAGATAAGCATAATTACTCTTACCTACTTCATTACCAAGTGCAGGTAATGATGCAGTGATTTTATTACCCAATGTCATGGCAGCTTTCACTTCAGTAAATGGAAGTCCGTATGCATGAATCAAACTCCAAGTAGATGCATCATAAAATGAACTGTCTTTGAAATTGATTTGATTTTCAAAAATCGTTCTCACCATGATATGATTCTCTTGTGCTGTTGGAACATAATATTTATTTGAATTAGGCATTTGATAAACATCAATCCTGTGTAACAACAATAGATCAATAAATGCTTTCGTCCTGTTGTAGTCATTATCGTCTTCAAATACATAACCTTTCACAACTGCTGCATCAGCTTGTTTTTTCGCTGTTTCAAAAAACTGCTTTCTCATTTCCAACAACATATCTTTTTCAGCGATAGACGCTCTAACAGTAGCCAATGATGCTGTGAATTGATTACGAATGGTAAAAGCAAAAGTGATAGGTATGGTTGTTGTCTCTTGCACATGACCTCTACTACTGGCTTGCTCAAACAAGAAACCTGCTCCACCATAAAAATTGATGTAACTACTGCCGTAACCTGGATAGAGTTTATCAAACGCTTCTTTGGTGAAATACATTGAGCCTATTCCATTAACTGCTTTGGTGAAATACTCTGCATATTTTGGATAGACTTTTTTATAGAGGTAGTCGGGAACCAATGGATTATTACTTGCTTCCTCACCTGGGTCAAAATAAAAACTGGAGTTGGTCCCCATTTCATGGTGATCTGTCTGCACATATGGACGCCATTTGTGGAAGAAGTTCACTCTGTTTCTGGTCTCTGGAAAAGTTCCAAGAAACCAGTCTCTATTCAAATCAAACCAATAGTGATTAGTCCTGCCGCCTGGCCAAATTTCATTATGCTCTCTATCATTTGGATCAGCCACTGGAGGAAATGCCTTGTGCATATTGGCCCAGTTGGTATGGCGATCTCTTCCATCAGGATTAATTACCGGATCCAACAAAATAACCATATCCTGCATCCACTTTTCTGCCTCTTCAGATTGGGATGCAGTAATATAATAAGCAGTGAGCATAGCAGCTTCGCTGGAAGATGGCTCATTTCCATGAACATTATAAGCCAAATGAACAACCAATGGTAGCTTTTGTGTTGCTCCTTGTTTTTGTGCTGCAAGATGTTGCTGTCTTATTTGCTCCAAATTCTTATGATTTTCTGCAGCGGTGAATATGCCTACAATCTGCTCTCTGTTTTCAAAAGTGCGGCCGATTACTTCTACCGAAACCCTGTCTGACAACCTATCCAGTTCTTTAAAATATTCAACAATTTTATCATGTCTGGTATGCTGCTCCCCTATACCATATCCCAAAAATTGCTGAGGTGTAGGAATCGCCGGATTGAACTTCCCGCTATTAGGATAGAAATAGGATTCCTGAGCAGAAACACTGATCAAACTGAAAAAGACAAGAATTGCAATAACAAGCTTCCTTAACATGGCAGAGGTTTTTATTTCACCTAATGTAGTAAAAATTATACTTGAATTAATACTAAAACAATAAATATTACAATAAATTTAATCCGCATTTTATGCGGAGAATAAATAGTATATTTGAAGCAAATAAGCATATGACAACCTATATTTATACCCAACAGGGATGGCCAACGGTTACTTGGGATTTCACAAGTGTAAATGCTGTGCTTGCTGATGTTACCAAAGAGCAACAGAAATTGAAGCATAGGGTAGAAATGTTGCCTGAATTTTTGAGAAGGGAAGCAAATGCATACATGCTTACGGAGGAGCTGATGGGCAACTTTGAATTGGCTGATATTGAATTGAAAAAAGAAGAGGTGCTCAGTTGTTTTGCGGAAAAAACCGGGACCGACTTCCAGCATGCGGTGGATTTTAGTGAACAAATTACCCATTTGAGCGATTTACTCTGGGATGCCTGCCAGCATTCAATCGCTCCATTAACTGAAGAAAGATTATACCAGTGGCACCATACCATTTTCCCCACAGGCAGAAGCGGTGCCTACAGAATTCAGGTAGGGGCATGGAGAAATAACCCAATTGATCGCCCATTGGAAGTTTATTGGGGAGTGCCTCCACACGAAAAGGTATTGTTTGAGGCTCCTCCTTCAGAGGGACTATCAAAAGACATGTATAAATATTTGAGTTGGTTCAATACTAAATTTCAGGTTGACCCATTAATCAAAGCTGGAATTGCTCATCTCGGTTTTGCTACCATTCATCCATTTGATGATGGGAATGGAAGAGTTGCTAGATTGATAACTTCTTTGCAATTGGCAAGGGCAACAGAAAGCAAAATTTGTCTCTACAGCTTGAGCGCACAACTGAAAAAAGAGAAAACCAATTACTATCAAATGCTGGAACAAACCCAGAAAGGAACATTGGATATTACTGAATGGCTAATCTGGTTTTTAAAGACAGTGAAAAAAGCTATCAACAATGCCGAAAAGCCACTAGCAGGTACTTTCAAAAAAGCACGCTTTTGGGAGAAACAAATTGGCATGGCATTTAATCCCAGACAAATAAAAATGATCAATAGGTTAATTGAAGGATTAACTGTTAAGCTAAACACATCAGTTTGGGGTAACCTTTGCGAATGCTCTCAGGACACTGCACTTAGAGACATACAGGATCTCTTAAATAAAAAGGTATTGGTAAATGGTCTGGGAGGAGGAAGAAGCACGCATTATATCTTGAGAGAAAATAAATAGGCTTTATTGGGTGATCACTCGCTTGATATGATGCAGATTCTTGTAGGTCAAGGTGTCATCTGTCATTGAATTAATCCCCCTTCTTAAAATTAAATACATAAACATTAGTACTGTCTGCTTGTCCTGTTGCACTAAACTCGCCTTCTATACCTTTGTATTTTCCTGTACCGCCCACAATTGGAAATATTTGAGTTTTACCAACCTTTAAACGTTTTTGTCCAACGTGAAAACTAGCCATTCCGTCTGCAATAATTTCATTTTCATCGCCAAAATTAAAAACACTTGTACCAATTCGCTCTCTAGTGTATGTGGGGTTGGCCGAGTCCCCATCCATGATATCAACTGTTATTAAAAAGCCATAGGCTTCACCAACTATATTTCCAACTGTATCCCTCAATGGTGATTCCCATGCGCTACCATCTCCGTGATTATGTGCTGTATCACCTAAGTTAATATGAGTCAACAGCGCTTTATCTGCTTTGAATGTTAAGGTCTGCCATGATGAATCAGCTTGGTTCTGGCAACTTAGCAGAAATAATGCAGTAGTAAAAATTGCAAGAAATTGTTTCATGTGATTGTGTTTAAAATCTAAGTGTGGTAATATAAAGATTTAATAATGGACTAATTAGCCATTTTTACATCTAAAACATGCTTGTATGTTCCATCCTCATTTCTAGTAGTCGTTACTTCACCTTTAATCCCCTTATACTTGCCTGTACCACCTACAACAGCTCTTTTTTGCGCAATTCCTATATCCATTTGCTGCCCTTCTTTAGGATAAATGACTCCACCCGATGTAACAATTTTATTGTCCTCATCAAATTTAAAAACCATAGTTCCTACTCGATCTGTAATGTAGACAGGGTTTGCAGAGTCACCATCTACGATATCTACAGTTACTAACCAACCCAACACTTCACCTACTGTTGCTCCCGCAGTATCTTTCAATACTCCCTCAAAAGCCGTTCCGTCGCCATGACCATGTGAAGTATCTCCAAGATTCACATGAGTCAAAAACGCTTTATCTGCTATGAATGTTAAGGTCTGCCATGATGAATCAGCTTGGTTCTGGCAACTTAGAAGAAATAATACAGCGGTAAAAATTGCAAGTAATTGTTTCATTTGATTAGGTTGATTTAAATAGATTAAATTATTTTTCTTAATTATATCACTAATATAAATAATCTTTACAAGATAAAAAACGGATCAATGGCTACCGACTACAACAAGATTGCAGATGAATACAAGTATTCCAAATCTTTGCCTTGGCGCAAATACTTGGAAGCATATACTTTATTTAACATTGCAGGAGATGTTGTAGGTAAGTCGGTGTTAGACCTTGCATGTGGTGAAGGATTTTACACGCGTCTTTACAAATTAAAGGGTGCTGAGGAAGTTGTTGGCGTAGATCTTTCAGAGCAAATGATTGCATTGGCCAAGGAAACAGAAAAATCAGACCCCTTAGGCATTACCTACTATGTTGGGAATGCATTAGACCTTGATCTAGGAAGGCAATTTGATTTGATTTCAGCATCATATTTGTTGAATTATGCCGAAAATGAATCACAATTACAAACCATGTGTACTGTAATTGCAAAACATTTGAAGCCTGGAGGCAGATTTGTAACCATTAACAACAATCCTGAATGTAAGCACCCTGAAATGTCGATGCGGAAATATGGCTTTGAAAGAATTCAAAAAGGATTCAATGATGGCGATGAAGTCATTTATCAACTTTATTCTCCTGATGAAAGCCATGTTGACCTTACCAATTACCATCTTTCGAAAAATACACACGAAAAATGTTTTGCAGCAAGCGGACTCTCCAATGTAATATGGGATTCTATGGAAATGTCCCCAGAGGGTATAGCCTTGCACGATGAAGCATATTGGCAAGATTTAATTACCTGCGAGCCGGTAGTTGCAATTTCTTGTAAAAGAAATATTGTATCCCCCAATTAAAATATTTCGATACCTAATCATTGTTAGTAGTCGGTAATATAGAATACACATTTTATTAGAATATGGGTATAAATATTCTTCTCTAAGTCAAATTTGAAAGTTAGTTTGCATCATAGAATATGCCGTATCTTACCCAATACTAAACTATGTCACAACTAAGTAGAAGAGGATTTATAGGTCTTGGTTCTAAATCAATTGCAGGTGCATTATTAACGCCTTCTCTAGTTGGCTTCCTGGAAAGTTGCTCAAAGACAGATCAACTGTCTGCGTTTGACTGGCAAATACTGTCTAATCAACTTAACGGGACCGTCCTTTTACCAGGTGCCACTGGATTTGATCCCTTCACAATGCCTTATGCTTTGCAGTATGGCAAAACTATCCCGCAGGCAGTCGTTCGTTGTATGAGTGAAAATGATGTTGTTACAACTGTAAAATGGGCAAGAGAAAATGGTATTGCCATAACTACGCGTTCAGGCGGTCATTCGTATGCAGGTTACTCATCTACAAATGAATTGCTTCTTGACCTTTCAGGAATGACAGATATTACGCTCAATTCTTCAACAGGTTTAGCAACAGTTGCTGGAGGTGCTAGAAATCGACATGTTTATGCCAAACTTCGTGAACCAAGTCTTGCAATTACACATGGCAGATGTAAAGCAGTGGGTGTGGGTGGATTGGTATTGGGTGGTGGAATAGGATTTAACATGAGAGCACAGGGACTAACCTGTGACCAGTTAGTGGAAACTAGAATGGTAACAGCTAATGGTGATATTGTTGTCTGTAGCGAGACAGAAAACCCTGATTTATTCTGGGCTGTACGCGGCGCAGGTGGTGGTAATTTTGGGATTCACACTTCTTTTACTTTCAAACCTTTCCCTGTAGCGCAAGTAACCAGATTTTATATTGAATGGGCAAATAATCCGCAAATAGCTTTCATCAAACTACAAGAAGTTCTATTATCATCACCCAATACTGTTGGAGCAAAAGCAAGTATTAAGCTTGTAAAAGTTAGGTCAAGAGATGGTAGTATAGTCACTAAACCTGTTGTAACCTTATTAGGACAATTCAAAGGAGATATTGCAGCATTTAGGTCAATCATTGCCCCAGTGAATCTTTTATCCAGACCAACATTTGAAGACATTGATCTTCAAGATTATTGGGATGCACAAGAATTTTTATCAGAGGAAGGTGCACCAGAATATGTTCATGAACGATGTCGTTTTGCCTTTGAACCACTAAGTGATGCAGCAATTGCAGCAATTTTCATCAAATTAGCAGAATGGCCTGGAACATCAGAGACAGCTATTTTTAAGTGTTTTATATTGGGCGGAGCCATAAGTGAAAAAGCTACTGAATCAACAGCATTTTTTGCTCGAGATGCTAAAATGATTACCTCCATTGAGTTGAGTTGGAAAGAGAATGATCAGAATATTTTTGGGAATAAACAATGGTTGGACGAGTTCTATTTAATCTTGACTGCATTCACTTCGGAGTACAGCTATGTTAACTTCATCGATAGAAACGAGGCAAATTTTTTAAAGGCATATTACGGACCATCACTACCGAAATTGAAGGCAGTAAAAAAATTAATTGACCCGAAAAATCATTTTAGGTTTCCTCAAGGAATCCCTGTGGGTTAAACTAAATCAAGATTAAAATTAGATTGCCTATTTAGTGGGCCCGCAAATTTGAATATACTGACGTTTTTCTGGAGAAGGACTAATTGCTTTACATCTAGCACAATCTTCTATACCTCCAGGTGGATTAACCCTAAAATAAAACTCCTCATTCTGTTTTAAATCAGCTGGAAATCCACAAAAATTGGCATTCCCCATCACTTTCTGGTAGATTATTCCTGTAGATTCATCTTTCCAGGTTGCTTCGTAATAAGAGGATGGCATACGCTCATCCAATACTTGCACCACTGCATTACCACAAAGACCTACCAAAACCAATTTACCTTTGTAACAGGTTGAATCAGATAAAGCCTGCTGTATTTCTTGTTGCTTATCGCATGACATTAAAAGAAATACTGATATAAGTATTGTTAAAAACTTAATCATACTGCAAAATTATAGCTTATTGGTCTTTGAGTCCAAACTTCTCATTCAAATCAAAAACTTTCTCTGCTGAAAATTGCTCACCAGCTACCATTGCCAATTGCTCTTCCAGTAATTTTTGCTTGTGAGACAATGTTGTGAGATTAGATGAAACAATAGCAGAAGTGGTTTCATCCATTTCAACCTGCAAAGAAGCAATAACATCTAAGACATCCTGCATTTGTTGCATTACCGCCTTCAATTGATTTGGCAACCAACTGGTAATTGGTGTTCCGCCAGTCGCTTTTGCATAAGGTGTATTAGCCATGATATATTTCTGTACAAATTGCCAATGCCCATTTCTGAAATGATAGATCTGCTCAAGAATACCAAGCAATCTTGAAAGACCAACTACACTTTTTTGGTCCTTCAAATACCCAAACAAGCCTCGCTCATGAATACCACCAACTTCATTTTCCAAGTCAATGAAAAATTGTTGAATACATTTTGGTCTGTATGTTCTTAGATCCAATAAATACTTGGTGAGTTCATTTTTAGGATAATAGTTGATTACACCAGAAAAAATATCTTCCATTGGAATGATATCATCTTGCGCTCCCGTCTGTCCCCTAAACTGCTTGGGTTCATCCCATACTCCTGTGTAAGTAACACCATCGCCAAATAACTCTTCATTGCCTTTCACGCCCATGATAAATACCCTGAAATCATTGTAATGTTGCCAACGTGAGGCCTTCCACATTTCTCTTCTACGATTGTTCATCTCAACCATTGTTCGCATGTTCCAATCCAACCCATGTTCTGCTTTTTGTATATCATTATGCGCAACAGCCTCCAATGTCTGCATTACTGACCCAACAAGATCTGGTGAATGTTGGTTAATATCTACATGCAACATGATAAATCCAACTTCGTCGGGCTGACCAGAAAATCTCACACACATTTCAAGGTTGGTCCATGCCAAATCAGCTGCATCATCCTTCTTTTTAAAATTACCCAATGAATAGGCATAATGATAATCTAACCAAGGGTACACGTCCATCTTTTCTGCAACGGCTACAAAAGGTTGTGCAACCTGAATAGGCAATACATTTCGGGCCTTTCCATAATGTCCGGTTTCACGATAATGCTGAAAAGAAGATTCTAAAGTATATGCAGAAGCCAAAAAAGAATAACCCCTGAACAAAGCTTGTAAAACACGAACATCGGCTTCAGCCTGCACTGCTGCAACATAATTAGGAAGTTGCTCTACAGCCTCTACAATTTTATTGGCATAATGCAAGTAGCCAAACTCATTTTCTCCAAGTTGGACGGGCATCTTGTCTAATATATCCTGAAGAACTGTATAGGTTGTTGGTAAAACTTTTAAAGGAAGGTGTTGGGGTAGAAATCCATTTACAGGACCAACATTGAAAAAACCATCAGTATAATGTTGAAGCATAATTAGAGCGATTCGTTGAAAATGAAAATTAAGGCTTATCAGCTAAAAAACACTTAGTTGTTTTTTGTTTTTTTGAAGAGACGATAAGAAAAAATAACAGGGAAAATAACAATCAAAAAGACAATTGAAAAAAATACCACTATCTGGGCAACACCGTCCAACAATAGAGCAAACAAGGCTATCAGCAGCCCGCCTATTGTCCAAAATTTGCCTGCATAACGATGGGTAGCCTCCCAATTGTTAGCATCTGATAGTGTCCAAGGAAGCCTCATTCCTACAAAATAATTTTGCTTCAACCTTGGCATATACAAGCCAAAAGCACTGAAAAAAAGTCCGATTAATAAGAAAACAAATCTTCCATCACGCAGACTTTCATTTACTGTACCATAAAGTATTGATAAACTTAATAGAGATAAAAAAAGTACAACGCCTAATCCAACAGCAGCATAATTATCAGCATTTGCATCTGCATAACGCATGGGATCCAGCTTTTTGATATTTGTGAAAATAAAATAAACAAACAGACTAGTCAATCCCATTATAGCTGGACTCAAAAATATTGATTCTGGAGACCCCCAACCATCTGCTTTTCCTTTTATGTTAAAATGTATTGGAATTTTTGAGGGTAAAGAAGGATACAAATAGAAAGCATACGCAAATGGTAGCGCTATTAAACCAAGTACAAACAACCAATAATATTTTTTTTGCATGACCAAAATCATTTTTTAATTCAATAAATAAACTCAGCCCTCTTCTCCCTTAATCTGTTTTTTTTGATCAATAAAACTAAAGTAATTTCAATAAACAAATAAACTGCAATGAAAACGATTCTTGTCTTTGGGATGGGCAAAGTAGGCTCATTGGTCGGTATCCTTTTGAACAAAAGATTTACTGTCACTGGTTTTGACAAGCACAACCCAGTAGTTAACCCTGGGTTCAAAATAATCAACGGAGATATCAAAGATGAAAATTTATTGCGCGAAATCATTCCGCAGTTTGATGCCATAGTTT
>JACCDL010051311.1_pt1 | contig 11940 bp, 14 predicted proteins | sample 7441931 | NCBI WGS metagenome assembly JACCDL01 (sample SAMN15323437, study PRJNA562643) | freshwater metagenome | isolation source: river surface water | place: USA:Blue River Watershed | collected 2017-08-16 | reverse complement strand
CACCTCGACCCCATCGATGTAGACACGCTCGTCATCGACATTGGTGGCGGCAGCACGGAGATGATCGTTGGGAATGCTTCAGGCGTTCGATTCTCGGTGAGTTACCCCATCGGCGCGGTGACGCTCACCGAGTCTCACTTCACCACTGACCCACCACGTCCCGAGGACCTCACGAATGCAATCGGTGAGGCAACCGACCACATCGACGACCTCGTCCGCGACCATCCTGAGGTCCTCGACGTCACCCGCGTCGTCGGCGTGGCCGGCACGATCGTCACGGTCGCCGCCGTCGAGATTGGACTCCAGACGTTCGATGCAGACGCACTGCATGGCTTTTCCCTCACCCGCGAGGCAGCTGAAGACGTGTTCCGCACGCTCGCCACCGAGCGCCTCTCGGATCGGGTCGCCAACCCGGGTCTCGCACCCGAGCGCGCCGACATTATCGTCGGAGGTTGCTGCGTGCTCGTTGGGATCATGCGGCGCCTCAAACTGGATGAACTGATCGTGTCGACACACAACCTCCTCGACGGCCTCGTCGCCGATGCGCGAAGTGGACTGAATTCGTGACACGTTTCGGTGGCCATCCCGCAAGCGTCGTGACGAACGCACCGATTCGCCTCTACGGGCGACGGATCCTGATTCGTCCCCTCGTGCCGACCGACTTCGAGGCCTGGAGTGACGTGCGGATGCGCAACGGCGAGTGGCTCACCAAGTGGGAACCACTGAGCCACCCGCACAGCCCGGACCCGTCACGCAGTCGTGATGCATTCACCAATCGATGTGCCTCGCGCGACCGGGAGCGCCACGCCGGGAACGCGTATGCAATGGGGATCTTCGTCGGCAACTCCTTCGCCGGTGAGATCAACCTGAACAACGTCGTGCGTGGGGCCATGCAGTCGGCGACGATCGGCTACTGGATCGACCGCTCGCGTGCGGGGAATGCCTACATGTCCGAGGCGGTCGTCGTGATGGCCAAGTTCGCCTTCGAAGAGCTCCGCCTCCATCGCATCGAGATCTGCATCATCCCGCGCAACACGAACAGCCTGCGCGTGGTGGAAAAGATCGGTCTCCGCAACGAAGGACTTGCCGAGCGCTTCCTCGAGATCAACGGCGAATGGGAGGACCACTACCGCTTCGGTCTCACGACCGAGGAGTGGTCGACCCGTCGCGACGAACTCGCTGCGAACTGGCTCTGACGTCAGGCGCTCTTGCGCAACTGGTCGAGCTCGCTCGCCCGCTGCTTGCGCAACGCACTGCGACGCTTCCAGTCCTTGGTCTTCCAGTGACGCAGTCGCTTGCGACGCGACAACTGCTTTCCGACGTTCGCGTCGTGATGATGCACGGGCTTCCAATTCGGGCCCGGCTCGATCACGTCGTCAGGCTCGACGCCGTGTGACACCAGGTTCACCACCCCGTGCAACTCACTATTGACGCGATGACGCTCGTTGTGCGCGTGCGCTCGCAGTTCGACCTTCGGTGGCAAGATTGCCTCCCGGTCCCGATGACGCTTGCTCATTGACCCCGCCTTTCTCACCCGCAGGTGATGACGAATTCTTCTGTGCTCGCTCCCCTTGGCGACACCATACACCTGGTGCGCGATGCCGTCAGCGCGGCGGGACGGACGTTTACTTCTTGGTGATCTTGGCCTGCAGGGCGGCCAGGCGCTCGGCGAACCAGGGCTGGCGCGTACTCCACAACTGCGGGTCGAGTTCGCGTGCGACGGCCTCGGGGTGGGTACGAACGTCCGCCATTGCCGCGATCGTCTTCTTCGTCTCGATCACGAGTTCGCGCGGTGCACTTGCAGCACGTGCGGCAAGTTCGTGCGCGCACGACAGGAGCATGTCATCGGGCACGCACTTCCAGGCGAGACCGATGCGCTCGGCTTCGCGACCAGAGAGCACTTCGCCGAACACGACGGTTGCCATCGCGGCCTGTGGTCCGGCGATTCGTCGGAGCATCCACGTATGTCCACCACCGGGATGGATACCGATTTGCAGGAAGCGGGTGTCGAACTTGGCGCGCTCGGCAGCGATGCGCACGTCGCACCCGAGCGCGAGGTTCATCCCGGCGCCGACGGCTGCTCCGTTCACTGCGGCAATCGTAGGGAGCGGACTGCGCGCGATTCGCAGGAATCCTTCGTAGATCACCCCGAGTGACTCGCCGTCGGCTTCGGCCAGATTGCCGAGGTTCGCGCCCGCGCAGAACGCTGGTGCTGCTCCCGTGACGACGACTGCGCCAACCGACGCGTTCACTTCGAGTGCATCCATCGTGGACACGATCTCGCCGACCATTTCCTTGGTCAGGGTGTTGCGTTCCGCGGGATTGTCGAGCGTCAGCGTCGCGACGCCGTCGACGATGTCGCATCGCACGAGAGCCATGTCGCAAGGCTACAGAGGTCGCCTCGCACCGACCGGCGTCAACGCACTACCCTCCATTGCAATGCTCGATCACGTGTTCACCGATGCCATCGGGGCGCTCCGGGATGCCTTCAGCAACGCGTTCCTCGAGCGCCAGGCCTTCGAGGAGCACCTCCAGTCCGACGTGTTGCTCGGCGATCTCGTGTGGGAAACGAGTTATGGCCTGCCGGGCGAGGGCACCCCACCGCGCGTCGTCGCGCACATCACCTTTTCATGGCCGAGCTGGAGTCAGGCGCTCTACCGCAGTTGGTACGTCGAGGGAGTCATGCTCGAGCGCCCTGCCATCGACATCGAAGTCGTGTTCCGTGTCCAGCGGCTCGCCGACCAGCCCCAGCCGAACGTGGTGGAGGCGATCGCGGTGCAGGAGAGCCCGGCCATCGGCGACGGCAAGCTCGAACGCGACAACGTCACGATCGAGATCTGTCATTCACTCGCCACCACCACCGACTACGCCATCGAGATGACGTACGGCGGTCAGTACGAATTGAACGAAGAGACTCTGCAGGACGGCTCGAGTGCCGTGCTCGATGAACACTTTGGTGCCCTCGGCGGCTGGGTCGCGTCGACACTGGTCAAGCTCGGTGACCTCAGGCTGTCGTTCCTTCCCGCTGAAGAAAACTCCTAGTCAGCCGAGTCGGGGCATCCGTGCCCCACTACGGACATTTGTCCGAACTAAGGTGGTCTCGTGGCCGTCAGTAAGGCAAATAAGTGGAAGACTCCAGTCGAGCGGGTGCATAGTCACCTCGCCGACAACGTGCGCACTGCGCGGCACGAAGCAGGACTCACCCAGGATCAACTCGCTGAGTATGCAGGACTCGAGCGCAAGAGCATCAATCGCATCGAGAACAACCGACTCTCGCCCACGATCGACACGCTGGTGCGCATCGCGATGGTGCTGCGGGTTCCGGTCTCTGACCTGATCGACGGCTGACGTCGCCTTTCAACCAGAGAAACGCGTCGCGAGATCTCGCGCAACCTTGATGCACGCATCGGCGAGTGCAATGGTGTCGTCAGCGTTACGCCCGCCGAGATACTCGGTCAAACAGATGTTGGCGACACCATCTTCTGCGAATCGCCGCTCCACTTGGGCCGAGCCGAATCCGTTCAGGCTGACGAACGCTGCGACGTCGGCATCGACACTGATGACGTCGAACAGTGGGGCTTCACCGATTGCTCGGATCTGACTGGGGTCAGTCAGCGTGAAGGGCTCCAACACACCGACCCTTGCCTCGATCCCCTCCGTGCGCACGAGCACGTCGAGCGCAACTGAGAGATAATGCGCGATCAGCCCAGCCGTGACGGGATCGGTGTCGCACACTCCGATGATCACGGCCGACTCCCGCCGTCTTGTCGTCGACCATCTTGGGAATCGTCACGCCACATCAGCGCGAAACGCTATCCCAAGTCTGGTACTGGATGGTGGGATTTGCCGACGTTGGCGGTCAGCGATTGCGTTCGGCGACGGCATGCACCTCGATGCCACCGCGCGGGCGCTGGGTGAGTTCGACACGAACCCACACCGGCTTGACCGTCGTCATCACTTCACCTGCGATCGCCGCTGCCAACGCCTCGGCGAACACCGCCATGTTGCGGAAGCGCCACAGATACAGCTTGAGCGACTTGGACTCGATGCAGAACTGATCGGGCTGGTACTCGATGACGACCTTGGACAGGTCGGGCTGCGAGGTCACCGGGCAGATCGAGGCGAGCTCATCGCTCGTGAAGCGCACGGTCGTGACGTGGGCGGGCGCAGGGAAGACCTCGACGTGGTCGATGGCTTCGCGCACGGTCGATCCGAGGACGGTCAGTTTGTCGAGCGACACGTCGTCCAGCGTATTGGGGCGATTCGCGATGCCCTACCGCATGTGGGCGGGAATGAGCGTGCTCAGCTGCACCAGCGGTCGTGGACCGACGTGGGTGATGACCTCCGAGGCAGAGAGCGAACCGAGGCGACCGCAGTGCTCGATCGGCATGCCGCGCGTGAAGCCAAAGAGGAAGCCCGCGGCATACAGGTCGCCAGCACCGGTGGCGTCCACCACGCGCTCGACGGGCTCCGGCTCGATGTGCACGACGTCATGTCCGTTGATCACGACCGAACCCCGCTTGTCGCGCGTCACGGCGGCGAACTCGCAATCCTGGCGCAACTGACCGAGCGCTTCTTCGTAGTCGCTCACCTGATACAGCGACATCAGTTCGAACTCGTTGCAGAACAACACGTCGATGTCATTCAAGATGAGGTCCATGAAGTCGGCACGGTGACGGTCCACGCAGAACGAATCTGACAGCGTGAGCGACACCTTGCGACCGGCCTCGTGTGCATACTTCGCCGCGACACGGAACGCCTCCTTGGCATGGTCGCGATCGAACAGGTAGCCCTCGAGGAACACCACCGCTGCCGACTGCACGGCCTCGCGGGAGATGTCGTCGGGCTCGAGCAGCGATGCTGCGCCGAGGAACGTACTCATCGAGCGCTGACCGTCGGGCGTGACGGCGATGATGCAGCGACCGGTGGGTTCCGTCGCGCTCATGCGTCCGGCGTGGAATCCGACGCCGACGCGCTCCATGTCACTCGAGAACGCGTCACCGAAGGAATCCTCTGCGATCTTGCCGATGAAACCCGCTCGCCCGCCGAGACTGGCGAGACCGTAGGCCGTGTTGGCAGCCGAGCCGCCACTCGTCTGGGTGGGATCGACGATTCGCGAGAACAAATGTGCCGAGCGCTGCGCATCGACGAGGGTCATCGATCCCTTGACGACCTCTTCGTCTACGAGGAATCGGTCTTCGACCGCGGCGATGACGTCGACGAGTGCGTTCCCGATCGCCACGACGTCATAGGACAGGCTCGCGTCGCGCGTGAGATCGATTGGCGGCACGTGGGGAAACCCTAGCCGATGGGGTTCTAGCGGCTTGCGGCCTTCAGCGTGCCCTTGACGACCTGCTGTTGGAGTTCGCGCTTCAAGAACTTGCCGGCCGCATTGCGTGGCAGCGGCTCGTTCATGATCGCCACCTTGGTCGGAATCTTGAAGTTGGCGATCTTGCCGTCGAGGAAGGACCACAGGTCCTCTGCGGTGAGCGTCATGCCGTCATTTGGCAGGATCGCCACGCCGACCTCTTCACCGAGTCGCTCATGGGGCACGCCGAACACGGCGGCTTCGTGGACCGCGGGGTGCTCGTAGATCGCGCTTTCGACCTCGGCGCCATAGACGTTCTCGCCGGCGCGCAGGATCATGTCCTTCACGCGGTCCTCGACGTAGACGAAGCCGTCTTCGTCCATGCGCCCGATGTCGCCCGACCGCAACCAACCGTCCACAATCGTCTCAGCGGTCGCATCCGGACGATTCCAGTAACCACGAATGAGCATCGGTCCGAAGAACCAGATCTCCCCCGCTTCACCGCGTGGAACTTCCTTCAGGTTCTCGTCGCGCACCTGCACGAGCATCGGCAACACCGCACGACCCGTCGAGGTCGGATGGGTGAGATAGTCGGAACCGGTGATGCCGGGACCGAACGCGTTCGTCTCCGTCATGCCGTAACCGAGCTGCGGATTGCCGTTCTTGGTCTTTTCGTTCACCTTCGTCACGAGGGATGCGGGCGACGGTGCGCCACCGCCACCGACTGCGCGCAAACTCGAGGTGTCGTACTTCGAGAATGCTGGTGAGTTGACGAGGTCCCAGCTCTGCGTCGGCACGCCGACGAAGTTGGTGATCTTCTCGCGTTCGATGATCTCGAGGGCCTTCTCTGCGTCCCACTTGTACATGATCACGAGCTTCAGGCCGACGACGAAGCAGCTCAGCATCACCGGCACACACCCGGTGACGTGGAAGAGCGGAACGATCAAGATGAACGAAGGCGGCAGATCGGGACCGTCGACGTCCTTCATCTTCACGCCGGCTCCGGCGAGCACGGCGTTGCGAGCGGAGAACGCCATGATCGACGAGATGATCGCGCGGTGTGTCGAGACGGCGCCCTTCGGTCTGCCGGTCGTGCCACTCGTGTAGAGGATGGTGGCGTCGTCGTCGGGATGAATGTCGGCGCCCGGGTGCTTGTCGCCGAGCGGCAGCACCTCTTCCCACTTGTCGACACCTGCGGGCAGTGGCTTGTCGGAGCGCACGACGAGCACCTTCACACCGCGCTTCGTGCAGGATGCCGCGCCGATGTCATAGCGCTGCTGGTCACAGATCAACACGGTTGCGCCCGAGTCCTCGAGGGCGAAGTCCATCTCGTCCTCGGTCCACCACGAGTTCATCGACACGTTGATCGCACCCGAGGAGATGATCGCGGCGAACGACATCACCCACTCCGGATAGTTGCGCATCGCGACCGCGACGCGGTCACCCTTCTTCACGCCATAGGTGTTGACGAGCAAGCTGGCGAGTGCGTCCACGTAGTCCATCGTCTTGGCAAACGTCCAGGTCTCGCCTTCGTAGACGAGGAACGGCTTGTCACCGTGGTTGCGCGCATTGGCGAACACGAGGCCGAGGTGTGGCGGCGCATTCTTGAAGACCTTCATCTTCACTCCACGCACTTCACCATCGATCAGCTCGAACATCTGACCAGGTGCGGTCACTGCCAGGTTCGCCTCGTCCCACGTCATTGCCATGTCGTTTTCCCCCGAAAATCGCCTGCCAGCAATCTAGGCGTCACCGTGGAGCTGAGGGGAATTGAACCCCTGGCCTGTACATTGCGAACGTACCGCTCTGCCAACTGAGCTACAGCCCCGAATGCGAATCCAAACCCTATCGGGGCTTGGGAAGGAACTCCCTAGCGACGGCGGAACTGGCTGAGATAGCGCTCGTTGTCGCGCTTCACCCGCATCTGGACGAGCACATAGCAATAGCCGATGAGCACGAGCAGGCTGACGGTGAACGTGTACAAGAAGAACGCATTGCCACCGGTCGTGGCGGCGAGGAAGAGCGACACAACGACGATCCCGAAGAGGCCGACGACGATGTTCTGACGACGCTGGCGCTGCATCTCGACCGCCGAGCGGTACATCGGGGCGCGGTGCGCGCGGGTTCCCTCTGGGCGCACCAAGGCACCGGTCAGGCCACCACCTCGTGGCATCCGAGTCTGCTGGACACGGCGCTGACCCGTGGGCGCGAGTGGACGGACGAGGTTGCGGGGCATGCCACCGGCATTCTCGAGCGAATTGAGCTGACGGCGGAACTGGGTCACGGAGTTCGCCGGCGAACCGTTCAACTTGGCGCGAACGAGCGGCGGGAGCAGTACGGCCATCCAGGCGGCACCGACGATGATCAAGATCAGCTTGCTCATGGGTGAACTGAGTGTATTACGGAATTGCTACAAAAACGACGCTTTGTCCCTCGCCCGCGACCCCTGAAGCCCGCAAAATGGGGCTCCGGTGGGTGTTTCCTAGGACTCGTCCCGCAGGTAGTGGCCCTGGCGCCCACCCGACTTTTCCCACAGGGCGAGCTCCCCGATGACCATGGCCCGGTCGGCGCTCTTGCACATGTCGTAGATGGTCAGGGCGGCCACGGCGCAGGCGTGCAGGGCCTCCATCTCGACACCCGTGCGCTCCACGGTGTCGACCTGGGACTCGATCGCGATGTGGTCGTCGCCGATCTCGAAATTGATGTGCACGGCTCCGACGAGGAGCGGATGGCAGAGCGGGATCATGTCGCTCGTGCGCTTGGCGGCCTGGATACCGGCGATGCGCGCGACGGCGAGCACGTCGCCCTTCTTCACCTCACGGTTGGTGATGGCGCGGGTGGTCTCTGGCTTCATGAACACCTTGCAGCGCGCGATCGCGCGGCGATGCGTCGGCTCCTTGGGCGTCACGTCCACCATGCGCGCACGGCCGAGTGGGTCGAGGTGGGAGAACTCGAGATCACTCATCGTCATCCACCGATCTGGCTCATCGTGCGGCGTGGACGCACGAAGGCGACGTTGCCGATGTTGTGTCCCGCCCACTTCGTGCCGACCGCACGCCGAATCTCGGCGGCGAGCTCATCGTCGGTTGCACCATTGCGCAACAGCGCGCGCAGGTCGAACTCGGTGGTGGCGAAGAGACACGTCCGGAACTGGCCGTCCGCAGTGATGCGCACGCGATCGCAGTCTCCACAGAATGGCTTCGTCACCGACGGGATGACACCGATCGTGCCCTTGCCATCGAGATATCGCCAGCGATCAGCCGGTGCGGCTCCGCGCGCGGGAACCTGCTCGAGTGGATAGACCTCGGCGATCTTGGCCACGATCTCGTCCTGTCCGACCACCTGGGAGAGATCCCACGTGGCTTGCGCGTCGAGTGGCATGAATTCGATGAATCGAACCTCCACTCCGCGCTCGCGACCAAAGGTGGCGAGATCGACGATCTCGTCGTCATTGACGCCGCGCTGCACGACCGCATTCACCTTGACGGGATCGAATCCGGCATCGATCGCCGCATCGATGCCATCGAGCACGTGGGCGAGCTCATCGCGACGGGTCATTGCCGTGAAGCGATCCGCGCGCAAGGTGTCGAGGCTGACGTTGATGCGCTTCAGACCAGCCTCGCGCAATTCGTCGGCGATCAATCGAAGCGTCGCACCGTTCGTCGTGATCGCGAGGTCGATCGGCTGGCCGGCTCGGGGCGACGAGGCGTCCTTCGGCACAACGAGTTGTGCGAGCTTGTCGATCAGCATGGGCAAGTGTGCACGCATCGTCGGCTCACCACCGGTGATGCGAATGCCGTCCACGCCGAAGTGGGTGACACAGACCGCAGCCAGGCGGCGCATCTCTTCGTAGGTCAGCACGTCGGCGCGGGGCAGCCACTTCATGCCCTCGGCAGGCATGCAATACGTGCAGCGGAAGTTGCAGCGATCGGTGATCGAGATGCGCAGGTCGCGCACGGTGCGGCCGTACGGGTCGATCAGGTCCACGTCGCAAGCCTACGGCTCGCGCTCACCGGGTCGTTAGTCGATCAACAGCACGTCGACATCGGCGCCAACGGCGAGTCCCGGGCCGTCCGGAACCTCGGCGAGACCGTTGGCGAGCGCGGTGGCGGCAAGTTGGTGGCTGCCCTGCGGACCGGTGTCGCGAACGTGCAGGCGACCGTCCGGGGCGAAACTGCCATGCACACGCACGTAGTGCACCTTCCCGTCGGGCTTGCGTGAAATCGGCGCATCGAGCACCGCGCGAATCTTTGGTCGCAGCAGATCCTGCGTGTGCCCCATCATCTGGCGCAGTGCCGGGCGAGCCATCAACTCATAACTAATGAGTGAAGAAACCGGATTGCCCGGCAGCCCGAAGATCGGGACAGCTGCACCGCTGGCGGTCTTCCACAGACCAAATGCGAACGGCTTGGCGGGCTTGATCGCAAGTTGCATCCAGCGCATCTCGGCGTGACGCGAAAGCACTGCTTTGACGACGTCGAAGTCGCCCATGCTCACACCACCGCTCGTGACGATCGCATCGCAGTTCTCGACTGCGCGCGTGAGCACCTCGACGAGGGTGTCCTCGTCGTCGCGTACGACGCCAAGGTTGTCGACGTCACATCCCGTGTCGCGGATCATCCGCTCGAGCATCGTCAGGTTGCTCTCGCGAATCTGACCGGGCTTGAGTGGGGAACCATCGATGATGAGTTCGTCGCCGGTGGACAACAACGCCACTCGCGCGCGGGCGATCGACTTCACACGACGCGCGTTGATGCTCGCAAGCACGCCGATGCCTGCGGCATTCAGCACTTGGCCCGAACGGAACACCGTGGAGCCGGCCACGACGTCGCTCCCCTCGTCGCGAATCGCTCCACCAGGTGGTGCCACTTTCGTCAACTCGACATGGTCGGCATCCACCATCGTCGAGTCCTCCACCATCACGACGGCGTCAACTCCCGATGGAATGACTGCACCGGTCATGATGCGCACTGCCTCACCCGGACCAATCGAGATCTCCGGAGCTGCCCCGGCAGCGAGCGTGCCGACGACGCGCAGACGAGCAGGCACACTGGCGACGTCCACGCTGCGCACGCCGAAGCCGTCGACTGCGGAGTTGGCGAACGGCGGCACGTTTTCAGCAGCAACGACGTCTTGGGCGAGCACGCGACCGACCATGTCGGGCGCTTCGACGTCGACGACCGGCAACACCCGACAGGCGTCCAACACCAGTGCACGTGCTTCGTCGATGGGGATCATCTCAACAGACGGTACTGCCACCTGTGAGACTTGGGAGATGTCCGCCTACGCATCGTTACCTGCGAGCGGACACCACGCATCGTGGACGACGTGGGACTCCGAACACACCGCCCATGTCGATCTCACCTGGGAGAACGAGGGCTGGACGGCCAACTGTGAGTTGTCACTGGAGCGCGCACAAGTCGTGATCCGGTTGTCAGCGTCGTGGATGGTGCAGCAGTTCATCGTGTTTCGCGACCTCGACGAGCCCGATTTGTGGCTCGCCACCGACGGCCACGGACGCTGGGGCGAGATGAACGGCGCGCATCGCACCGAGCTCGACGGATGCGTGGACGTCGACATTCCCGGCATCCCGTTCACGAACGTGATCCCGATCAGGCGACTGCCGCTGCACGTCGGGCACAGCGCGCAACAGAACACGATCTCCGTCGACCTCGAGACACTCGGCGTGACGGTCGTCCCGCAGACGTACACCAAGGTGTCCGCAACGACGTGGCGTTATCACAGCCTCGCGACGGGATCCGACGTTGACGTGTCGGTCGACGAGTTCGGGTTCGTGTTGGACGAACCGGAAGCGTTTCGTCGAACTACTCGATGATCGACTGATAGACGAGGCTGCGCAAGTACGGCCGAATCGGGTGCGTCGTGGACGGTACGAGCTGGGTGAAGAACATCGCGGTCACTTCCTCGACGGGATCGACCCAGAACGCGGTCGAGGCCATGCCTCCCCAGCTGTAGGTGCCGTTCGGACACGCCACCTTGGTCTTCGCTTGATCGATGACGACCGCGAAGCCGAGACCGAATCCGAGTCCGTTGTAGAAGATTTCATCCCCGAGCGGTCGACCCCAACTGGAGATGTCAGTGTTGTTCGGCAGATGGTTCATCGTCATCAGGTCGAGCGTCGTCGGTGAGATGATGCGTGCGCCGTCGAGTTCACCACCGTTTTCCAACATCTGCAGGAACCGCCAGTAGTCGTACGCCGTCGAGACGAGCCCACCACCACCCGAGAAGTACGTCGGCTTGCGCAACGCGTTCTGTTCGATCGAGGGTCCGCGTCGAGAGTTCTGCGTCATCGTGTCGGCGACGTACAACGCAGCCATGCGGTCGTGCTTGGACTCCGGTGCCCAGAATGAGGTGTCGTGCATGCCGAGCGGGGCGAAGATGCGCTCTTCGAAGAATCGATCGAGCGTCATTCCCGACACCACCTCGACGACACGGCCGAGGATGTCGGTTGCCACCGAGTAGTTCCACGAAGTTCCGGGATGGAACACGAGCGGGAGCGCCGCATAGCGATCGCAGATCTGCTCCAAGCTGTCGGCTTGCGGAATTCCGTAGTCGAATCCTGCGCGACGATACATGTCGTCGATCGCGTCGTAATAGTTGAATCCGTACGT
>JACCDL010281099.1_pt1 | contig 11943 bp, 7 predicted proteins | sample 7441931 | NCBI WGS metagenome assembly JACCDL01 (sample SAMN15323437, study PRJNA562643) | freshwater metagenome | isolation source: river surface water | place: USA:Blue River Watershed | collected 2017-08-16 | reverse complement strand
ATCGTCATGTTGAGCAGCTTGACTGAACGCAACTCGGTTACCACCATCAAAGCTTTGGAGTTGGGCGCCGTTGACTTTATCGCCAAGAAATCTTCTTTTGTTCAACTCGACATTGTCAAAATTGGCGATGAACTGGTTGACAAACTGCGTTACTGGGCTAAAAAACGAGCGCGCTTTGCCACTGGCGGCCTCAAACCCGAGCGCAGCAGAATTGATCCAAGCACGCCTGTCTATCAGCGCAAAACAGAAAATCAAGGTGTGCCTGGCCTGATCGTGTTGGGTATTTCAACAGGTGGTCCAGCTACTTTGCCGCAGACCCTCAAGGCGATGGGCAAATTGAAGTGTCCTTTGGTTGTTGCGCAGCACATGCCACCGATGTTTACCAGCGGCTTTGCCCGACACCTCAGCACAGAAACGGGCCTCAACGTGGTTGAGAGCACCGATGGCATGGAAGCTAAACCTGGCATGGTGATCATCATCAAAGGTGGCTCGGACGCTGTCATACGCGAGCCATTTCCAGGGCGCATCATGTTGTACGAGCGCACCAGCACCGAGGCCAATATTCATCCCAATGCCGACGTTCTGTTTCGCTCTGCCGCCACTGTTTCATGTCCCGTTGTGGCCGTCGTCATGACGGGTATGGGGCGTGACGGCATGGTGGGCGCCCAAGAATTGGTCACGCGAAAGGCTTGTCCTGTACTGGTGCAGTCTCCCGATAGTTGCATCGTCGATGGCATGCCGTCGTCTGTGATTGAAGCCGGCTTGGCCACGGCAGTTTTGGATCCTGCTGCGCTTGGCGCAAGGCTGGGCCGCATGGCTGGTGTGGGTGCGTTGTTAAACGCATCCCTTAATTAATTTGTATGAGGTGAATTTAAATGTCTAAGAAAAATATCCTGATCGTTGATGACTCTTTTGTGATGCGTGCCTTGTTGCGCGGCATCATCAGTGCCGACCCAGATTTGGCTGTGGTGGGTGAAGCCACCAATGGCTTGGAAGCACTGCAAACCATCAAAGAACTCAACCCTGACTTGGTTTTGCTCGACATTGAAATGCCACACATGGACGGTATTGAGTGCCTCAAACGCTTGCGTTTGATCAGCAACGTGCCCGTCATCATTGTGTCTTCAGTGGCGCAAACAGGATCACCACAAGCTTTGGAAACTCGCAAATTGGGTGCGGCCGAAGTGATTGCCAAACCATCAGGCGCCATGAGCCTCGATTTGAACGCCAAGAAGGGTCATGAAATTGTGACGGCTTCACGCAAAGTACTGGGCCTTTGATTTTTAAATTCAAAGTAACCGGTTTTGTCTTTCGTTCAGGTAACCAGCGCTAAAGGGGCACAAGTCAATGTCTGATGACTTTATCGAGACCATATGGGCTCAATATGCAGTAGAAACAGAAGAGCATATTGAGGGCATTGAAGCATTGTTGGTGCGTGCCGATGGCGGCGAATTGTCCGCCGAAGAAATCTCCAGTTTATTTCGCGCCTTCCACTCTCTCAAGGGTTTGAGCCGTGTCATGGAGTTGGGTGCCTTGGAGGCTGTTGCGCACCGCGCAGAAGATTTGTTGGGCTTGGTGCGCGAAGGCGTCACAGGTTTGGACAAGGGCAATGTAGATCTCTTGTTGCGGTCGCTTGATGCCATCAAAGGCCTTCGCGACATTGCTGTGGCTGAACGCTCCGACGGTCAAAAGCCTGATGCATTGTGCAAAGAGTTGGAAGATGCATTCAAAAGAGCCAATGGCGGTGGCGGTGGAGAGGCAGCAGAGCCAGTGGCTGCAAGTGCAGCACCCGCAGCGGCAGCGCCTCCGCCTCCGGCTGAAGCACCTGCAGCTGCCAGTTCAAGCAGTGCGTCAAAACCTGCCAATGAAACGAAATCCGAGTCCAAATCTGCACCCAAACCTGCGCCTAAAAAGCCGGCGCCAGAAGCCAAAAAGCTGGTCAAAATTTCAGCCTCTGGTACCGATGAAGATGCACCAGACGATTTGTCGATTTTTTTGCGTTTGCTAAAAAATGGTCTTCCTATTTTGGAGCAATTGGCATTGTCCATTGCCACCAACGAAGACGCTAAACACATTGTGGCTGTTGCCAATGATGTCAGAAGGCCATTGACATGGATGATTCGGGCTTCTGACAAGCTTGGCTATTTAGGCATCACACGTCGAATCAAAGAGATCAGTGATTCTTTGCCCAAAGACGAAAACATCGATCGTCAAATTGGCGAAAAATTGGTCGACAACATCGTTGCCTTTTTGAGTGATTTGCGAAATTTGGGCGAAACCACAGGCACTGATCTGGGCGGTGAGTCATTGTCACAAGTGCTCAACCGAACTTTGCGCGAAAGCCTTGAGCACGTGCTTAAGGGCGTACTCGAAAATATCGATTCATTAGAAGCAAAACCAGATTTTGCGGATGAAGCTTTGGCATCACAAGTTGCCCAAGAATTTTCTCGAGTAGAGGCCTATCTCACTTCTTTGTTTTCAGACACACATTGCGATTTGCCTTTGTTTGTCATGGATGCGTACTCGCGAGCGGGTCGTTCCGATTTGAAACTCAATGCGCAGTTTTTGACATTGGCCAAAGAAGCGGTCGCATTTGTACGCGAAGTCTGCCAAAGCAAGGACAAGAAGCCATTGCTCAATGCAGGCATCGCCGCAAAGCAAGAATCCCTGTCACAGCAAATCAAAGATGCTGTTTGGGCGCATGACAACGCCAGTGACATGTCTGCGCAGCAAATTGAGGCATTTCACGATGAGTTGGGATTGCAGCCTGAATTGGCTCAGCTGCTCTCCTCTGAAAACACACGCGAGCTGAAAGAATTGCTCGACAGCGGCTCGAAAGCCTACTTGGTGGTTGCGCACTTAGAGTCTTCCGAACAAATCGCAACCTCTTTCTTGTCGTGGGTCTCTGAAAAGGGACGCATCATCACCAACCGATCTGTCTTTGTGCAGGAAGAAAGTTGGTACGAAATGCTGTTGGTTTCCAAAAGCAGTTTCGAAGAAATTTCTCGCGAGATCAATGAACTCGACGGTGACCAACAACTCATCAGGTTGTTGGGACAATTTGGCGTAAAGAGCGGCCCTGGAAAAATTGAGTACGCATTGGACGAATCTGCTGATGCAGCGATTGCAGAGGAAGTGCCTGCTTCAGCCAATGCATCACCTAGCGCAGCACCCATTGCCGTTGCTACTGAAGCGGTCAGTGCGCAACCGGCTGCTGCAAGCGCCGCACCGGAACCGGTACCTGCGCCCGCAGCAGCAGCGCCTGCACCAGAGGTAACTGCTGCAGCTTCGCCCGCAATTTCAAAACCTGCCCCCGCTGCCGACGCCGCCAAACGTGCACCCGCTCCCGCGGCGGCTGCCGCCAATGTGATTCGTGTGCCTGGCGAAATGCTTGACCAGTTCATGAATCAAATTGGTGAGATGGTTTTGGTGCGTGGCCAGTTGGCGCACGTCATTGCCGATCAAAGAATTCGTGAACAAGCTGTGGCATTGCGTCGTTCCAGTGACAGCAGCTCTACAGATCCTGCCGCCATTGCGCAATTTCAGCGCCTCATCGATTTGATCGATGAACAAAATCGCCGCTTGCAAGAAACAGATGCATTGATTCAGGGTGCACTTTCTCGATTGCAAGACAGTGTGATGGGACTGCGTGTGGTGCCAGTTGAGCTGGTGTTCAAACGCTTTCCTCGCATGGTGCGCGATTTGGCACAAGCTCAAGGCAAGCAAATTCGCTTGGAATTGACCGGTCAAGAAGTCAAGATTGACAAGGCCATGGTCGAGTCTTTGGCCGATCCCTTGTTACACATGGTGCGCAACAGCGCCGACCATGGCATTGAAACCATTGCCGAACGAAAACTCACCAACAAGCCAGAAGAAGCTGTCATTCGCATTCAAGCCGAACAACAAGGCAGCCGAATTTTGATTCGGGTGAGCGATGATGGCAAAGGCATTGACCCTGAGCGCGTTCGCCGCAAAGCGGTAGAGCGTGGGCTCGTGAAGGAGGAAGACAGCCTCTTGATGAGCCGCGACGAAATTTTGAAATTCATTTTCAGAGCCGGTTTCAGTACGGCAGATGTGGTCACCGAAACTTCAGGTCGTGGTGTGGGCATGGACGTAGTTCGAACCAACGTGATGCGCCTTGGAGGCAACATCCACCTCGATTCTGAATTGGGACGCGGCACCATCTTCACCATGCAAATGCCATTGTCTGCCGCTGTGCAAGAGGTGTTGCTGGTCAATACAGCGGGACAAACTTTGGCCATGCCAGGCCGCTATGTGGCCGAATTGGTGGAAATCAATGAGTCAGACATCCAGACGGTCAAGGGCAGAACAGCCATTACCCTGCGCGGCAATTTCCTGCCAATTGTTCGACTTGAAGAGCTCTTAGGCTTTAAGCAAATCAGCGATGAACCACACAAGTTTGTGGTGGTCTTGTCTGATGGGCAGCGAACCCTGGGTGTGTCGGTCGACGAATTTGTGGGCAGACAAGAGTTGTTCACCAAAGACATTCACCCTCGCTTGGCAGCTTTGCCTGGCGTGGGCGGCGCTTCCATTTTGGGTGATGGCCGAGTGGTCTTGATTTTGGACGGACCTGCCATTTACCGATTGGCAGAGAACATTGGCACCAAAGCAAAACTGCCTACCTTGCCCAACATGCCCATCGCTGCTTAATCTCCATGGCCATCTATCTCCAAGTTCGCGCAGGTGATCTCCAATTGTTGGTTGATGCCTTGGGCGTTCACGAGATTTTGAGCCTTGGCGATTTACCTGTGGGTGGGCAGGGTGAACATATAGAGTGGCGCCAACAGGTTTTAAATTCTGTGGCCGTTCACTCTTTCTTTGCGCAAGTGCAGGGTGAGCGTTTGATGGGTGTGGTGTACAGCACAACTGAAGGCGATGCACCTCTCATGCTTGAGGTGGATGAAATTATTGGATTGCGCAACATCGGACCCAACGACTGGTTGCCCATGCCACGGCTTCCTCAGGAAACCATGGTCTTTTTTGATGCCTTGGTGAATGACCTGAAATCTGATGCTCAGGTCTATCGCCTTAGACGTCCATTAGAGGCTTCGCTGTTCCGTTCTGATTTGATGACAACGGATCAGCCGACTGCGTGACGCAAGGCAGTTTGATGCAGAAACGGGTGCCCACACCCATTTCTGATTGGCATTCAATGGTGCCCTGCATTTTGGTAATGATGCTGTGAACCATTGCCAAACCTAAACCAGTACCTTTGCCCACACCTTTGGTTGTAAAGAAGGGCTCGAAAATCCTTGGCAAAATTTCGGGTGGAATGCCGGTGCCATTGTCGAGAACGTCAATGCCCACAAAACCCTCTGGCATGTAGCGCGTTTCAATGGTGAGTTTGCCTTTGCGGTGTTCGCCAATGGCGTGGCTGGCATTGACGCAGAGATTGACCAAGACTTGCTGTAATGCGCCGCTTTCACCATTCAACAAAATGCGGGAGGGAGAGTCGCCCACCAATTCAAGATTGATGTCAATGCCTTTTAAGCTGGCTTGCAATAGTGATTGGGTTTCGTCAAGCAAGGGCAGCAATTCAAACAAACTTTGGGCCTCGCCTCCCTTTTGATCGTTCTTGGCGTCGCGCCCCAAACTGTTGAGTGTTAGAACGATGTTGTGCGCACGCCCAATGGCTTGCACAATGGCGCTTAGATTTTTTTGTGCCGGTGAATCTGGACCCACCTTCATTTCCACCAACTCAGCATGGCTTTGAATCATGCCCAACAGGTTGTTGAAGTCATGCGCCACACCTGCTGCCAATTGACCAAGCGCATCGAGCTTTTGTGACTGCTCCATTTTCTTGACCATGCGCAAGTTCTCTTCTTCTTTTTCCTTCACATCGCGCACGTCTTTCATGGACAAAACGGCACCAGTTAAGCGACTGTAGGGGTCTAGAAGAGGCGAGGCTGTGAGCAAGACGGGAATGATGGTGCCTTCTTCTTGTCTCAAAATTCGCCATTCACGGTTGTGCAGCATTCGAATGGCGTAGGCCGACAAAGAATCGAAGTTAGGGATGATCCAAAAAACTGCAGGCGCCTCAAGATCGTCGTTTGGCATCAGCAGTGTTGGCAATTTGAGGGGCAATAAATTGCCTGCACGCCACGAAATGTCAGTAATGTAGGGCTTGGATTTGATGGCCTCCAAACGATCAAGGCGATTGCTGACCATTTCATTCAGTTCTTGAATGGTGTCTGACGCGAAAATATCTGCTTGTGGCGCATCTGAATCGAGGCCAAAGAGTTCGCAGGCAGAGGAGGTGGCCCACATCAATTGTCCTGAAGCATCGATGCTCAGCAGGGGAATGGGAATGGCCGGCACTTTGCCATTGCCATTTTGAATTTTGCGAGCCAAGTACAGCATGAGTTCAGGGTAATCAAAAGCAAACCAATCGGTCATGCATTGGTTGCCTTGCTCGCCAGGAAGAACTTCTTCGATGGCCACACCGATTACGTTGTCTTTGCGCAGACCTAAGAGCTCTAAGGCCATGGGATTGACTTCGACCAACTGCCCGCGTCGATCGATGAGAAGAACGCCGTCTTGCATCGCGTCCATGGTCATTTCTTGAAGTTGGTTCTGTGCGCGAATTTCTTCACTTTGAAGTTCAATTTTCTTCACTACACGGACAAAGAAGATGGTGGCTGCGATGGCGCCTAAGCTCATCAAAAATGTCAGGAGCAAAGTGATGTTTCGGGTCTCTTGCCAATTGCTCAAGGCCCAATCGGTGGAAGTAGAGACCTGAAGTCGCAATGGGTAGTTTGGAATATGACGGGAGACCACCACATCGTCAGCACTGTTTTCATTGCTGCGTATGAAACTGATTTGCTCAGCCAACTTGGAATCGGCCGGATCACTTTTTGCAGACGTAAATAGCTCGCCAATGCCCTGTGGTTCTCCGCCCAGTACTTGCGCGCGAACAAAGTCGTCATCACCAATCAGGGCGATATTGCCTTGTGGCCCCAACTTGACATAGGAGTAAACACCTTGAAAGTATGTTGGATTGACTGACGCCACCACCACGCCCACCAACTTGCCGTTTTTGTCCAGCAATTTGCGAGAAACTTGAATGGTCCATAGTTTGGATACTTTGCCCAGGACGGGCTTGCCGATGAAAAGACCACTTGCATTGATTCGCTTGTTGGCCTCGGGCACCATTTCGGGTTGCAAGTGAACGCGAATGTGCTCGCGGTCGGACAAGTCGGGACGCCCTGATTTCTCACCCGTGGGGTCTAGGTTGCTGCCCAAAAAACGACCTTCTGCGCTGACAATGCTGAACTGCGACAAAATTTCTGGGAACAAACCAGACTCGTTGCTAAGTCGAACGGTGTCGACCTGACTCAAAGCATTTTCGGGCTTGGCTGCTGCAGCTGTACTTTCGTTGGCACGCAAAGTCACTTTGTCGATGATGGACAACACGCGGGTGGTTTGCTCTTGGAGTACCCGGGTGATGTTGTTGCTTTCTTGTAATTGATTGCCAATGGCGTCTTGGTGCAAGGACTTCAGGCCCAGAAGAACTGCCAACCAAACTGCTAACAAAATGATGCCCAAAATAGCCCAAATGGTGCCGCCTAAATTGGAAAGGTTTTTTTGGGGTGTTGAGTAAGAAATGGGCATGATGCGAAGGAGAAATCCACTGGCAAAAACAAGAGGTACAGCATACCAAAGAAGTGCCCAAAAATTAGCGGTTTGACCAACAGAGAGGGCTGCCTTTGGCCACTATTTGTGGGTTGCAACAGCTTTTGGCAATGCCGCACTAATTCTGGACTGTTTCAAGTCTGTTTGATGGCCGCCAAGATGCGTTGGTGGAGTTCGTTGTCAATGTCTTCGGGTTTGATTTGGCTTTCAATGACGCCTGGGCCAGCGGCCAACGTCAAAACTTGCAACTGAGACACCAGCAAGCGCCATTGGTATGCCGCCAAATCTGGGTGCACTCTGGGGTCTAAGACCACGGCCGAGCTTTGTCGACGCTCCTCTTTTTTCTTTTCCTGAATGGCTTCGCGCGCCTCACGCGTCAGTCTTTGAATGTCTTCGTGGGACAGGTGCAAGCGTTCAGATTCTTGGGCAACCATAGCGCGAGCCTTCGGGTCTAACTCACCATGCTCAAAGGCATGCAACAACTTGTGTTTAAAGTTCTCTCTGTCGATGCGCAGTTGGTCGGTAAAGGCTGACGCCAACAGGCCCGCCGGAATTGCAAAAATACCGATGCCGACCAAAGCCAAAACCACGGTGAGTGCACGCCCCATGGGTGTGATGGGGGAGATATCGCCATAGCCCACAGACGCCAAAGTGACCACAGCCCAATAGATTGATTGTGGGATGTTTTCGAATTTATCGGGTTGCGCATCGTGTTCAAATAAAAAGCCTAAACTCGCTGTTAAAACAACCAACAGCAGCATGACAAAAATAGACGCAAAAATCACTTGCCATTCGCGACGTACGACTTTGTAAAGTGTTTCGACAGCTGATGTGTAGCGCGTGAGTTTGAGCAATCGCAACAACCTGAACACCCGAAGAAAACGCAGGTCTAGCGCAGTTGAAACAAAGTGTTCAAGCAAGAACGGCAAGATGGCCAACAAATCAATGATGCTTTGGCCTGCTTTAAAGTGCGAAAAATGCGGCGAAAAGTTTTTCTTGTATTTGGGGTTTTCTGGCGCTGTGTAAAGCCGTGCAATGTATTCCAAAGTGAAGATGGAAAAGGCCATGGCATCAATGATGAAAAACTCAGCCGACAAATGTTGCTGTACAGATTGCACTGACTCTAAAACCACACACACAATGGACAATAAAACCCAAAACATGATGAAGTTGTCAACGTACACATGCAAACGGCCCGAATGACCCGTGGGCTCGAGCAGTGCGAACAACTTGTATCTAAAACTACGGCCTTTGTTCAGAGTTTTGAACTCTTGCCAGGCAGGTATCACATAGCGCGTCAACTTGAAAATTCGCATTAAACGTAGCAAGCGCAATGCCCGCATGGTCTCGACATCTGCACTGACAAAGCCTGCAAAGTAAAAAGGCGCAATGGCCAACAAATCAATCAAGGCATAGAAACTGAATGCGTACCGCAAACGAGGGAATCGCTTGCCAGAAAACTCAGGATCGTAGGGGGCCGTGGCCAATCGGATCAGGTATTCGAATGTGAAAATGGCGACGATCACCACATCGAAAACATGAAAGGCCCATTCGCGTCCAACGTAAATGGGCGCAATGTTTTCGGCAACGATGGTCATCACGCTGATGATGATGAGCCAAGCAATACCGTTTTCAAGTTTTCTTTGATACCCCTCAGAAAATTGAACATCAAACAGCCATTGATAAGTCAGCGACAGAACGTTTGGCTTGCGCGTGCTGTTTGGGCTATGTGCAGGGGAGGGCGCAGAATGGGGCATGATTGCACTTGTTCAGGATTGATTCTGCAGATTTTCAAGCCTGAGCCTGTCTGCTGCTTGACGTAAGTCAACTATTTAGATCAAAACCTAAATCACTCTGACATCAATCACTATGGTGCTTGATTCAAAGCGTGCATCAGGTCTTCGCCGAGAATGCCTCGAAGCTTTCCTTGTTCAGCTTGGTGCACCAAGCTCACAATGCGCGCGTTGCAGGGTGCCCTGCTTCCTAAGGACTTGGCCAGATCGACCACGGCGCCATTCAGATCATCAACTTCTGTGGTGCGATTGTGTTGCAAGTCTTCCCACATGGATGATCTGGCTTTGTCATCCATTTGCAGCATGCTGGCCGCTAATCTTTTGAAGATGAAATTGGGCAAGCGCAAAATGCTTGGCAGCCATGAAGGCGATACTTTAGAGACTTTGGCGGGGGTGATGCCCGCGAGTTTGAGGACTTGTAAGGTTTCATCCATCAGGCATGCCAAACACTGACGGTATGCGCGGTCAGACAACTCTTGTTTGAGCGGTAAATTGGACAGTGCATTGACCGCATTGTTGAGGTTCAAAATCAACTTACCCCATTGCACTTCCTCAAATTTTGCAGCTTGTGTCACAGCAAGCCCAGCTTGTTCAAAGATGGGCAAGAAAGGTGCCCATGCTTCATGGCTTGCTGCCCACAAGTGTCCATCAGTGCCGCAATGCAAATGACCATTTGCCAAGGTCACTACATTGAAGGGGACCATGCCTGCAATCACATTGAGGTGGGGTAATCGATGTGCAAGTTTTTTGGCGTTGTCTACACCGTTTTGAAAACTGACCACGGTTACGTCGGGCTTGGCATGCTTAAGAATCAACTCTGCAGCGGTATGCGTGTCTTTGCCTTTTACCGTGACCAATACCAGGTCAGCCAACTGCAGGACCGAGGGGTCAGTGACAAATTGAATTTGCTCGGGTTTGAGCATCAATTTTCTTTGATGCAAATCGGTCAAGGTATAGCCATGCACGTGAACAGCATCAAGTGCGCTCTGTCGTCCTAACAGCGTCACCTTAGCGCCCGTGCCGGTCAGCCAGCCACCGATGTACCCACCGATTGACCCCGCGCCTAAAACGACAATTTGGGGTACGTCGCTCTCTTCAGCGTTTGTTGGGGTGCTCATGATTTTTGGGGCGCTGGTTTGGCATCAAATCCAAAGCAAGGGCGTCCATCTGAGTTCAATACTTGAATGCAGGGCAAAATTTGTGACTTGAAGCCCAGTAGCTTGCAGCTGTAGGGCATTTTGGGGTCCCAGCTGGTGGCAAAGTGCTTGCACTTCCAACAATTAACTTGTCCAAGAGAAGAGGGTGTGGTCACCATAATGGGGCTGTAGTGCTTTACAAATGAATCATAAAGAAAAAAGGCTCAATGCTTGTCCAGTCGATTTAAATCAGCAAATTTCTGAGGCTTGACTTAACATTCGCTCATTCTCAAGTGAAGGACGGACCATGAAGCCAGAATCTCCAATTGAATCTGAAATTGACATCGATCCCCGCATTTATGCTTTGTACGACGAGTACTGTCATGGCGCCATGGACCGACGTGAATTCCTTGCCAAAGCTGCCGCATTGACGGTTGGGGGCATGGCCATGGCGCAAGCTTTGTTTCCTCGCTACGCCAATGCACAAACCATCTCTTTCACTGATGCCCGCATCAAAGGCAGGTATGTGAAATATGCATCGCCAGGCGGCACTTCTGGCGAGATGAAGGGGTATTTGGTGCAACCCACCTCGACCACAGCGACTCAATTCCCTGCGGTCTTGGTGATCCATGAAAATCGTGGTTTGAACCCCTACATTGAAGATGTCGCTAGGCGATTGGCCGCGGCTGGGTATTTGGCGTTGGCGCCCGATGGGTTGTACCCAGTCGGTGGATATCCTGGCAACGACGAAGAAGGAAAACTCCTGCAGGACAAACTGAATCCTGGCCAGTTGCGAGCAGATATGCTGAACAGCGCCAAGTTCTTAAAAAACCATGCACTGTCTTCCGGTAAGTTGGGTGTGACGGGCTTCTGTTGGGGCGGTGGCATGACCAGTGACATTGCAGCAACGCTGGGTGATGACGTGAAGGCCGGTGCACCTTACTATGGCGTGTCGCCTTCAACAGAAAAAGTGACCGGCATCAAAGCCGAGTTGGTCTTGCATTTTGCTGAAACCGATCCTCGCATCAATGCCACTTGGCCTGCTTTTGAAGCCGGCTTGAAGGCACAAGGGCGTGTTTTTCAAGCATTCACTTATCCCGGCACACAGCATGGTTTTCACAACAATTCAACGCCTAGGTTTCAGCAGGCTGCAGCAGATTTGTCTTGGAGCCGAACATTGGCCTTGTTTGAGCGAACCCTTAAATCTTAGGCTTGTGAAAATTCTTCAATCGACGGCCCGCATGCCCTCGTTGGCATGAGGCAGAATGTTATTTTTGAACCAGAACAACACACCATGCAACCCTTCCACCTTGCCTTTCCCGTTACTTCATTGGCCACTGCGCGTTCTTTTTATGGCGATT
>JACCDL010162022.1_pt1 | contig 11943 bp, 9 predicted proteins | sample 7441931 | NCBI WGS metagenome assembly JACCDL01 (sample SAMN15323437, study PRJNA562643) | freshwater metagenome | isolation source: river surface water | place: USA:Blue River Watershed | collected 2017-08-16 | reverse complement strand
GTTGTAGCGCATAAACATTCATACTCCACGCAATTGTAAAAAGAGCAAGGATTGTCAATAAGCCATGGCTTCTTCCCCATAGGCCCCATAATGTCCGCGTCATTGATACTTCCCGCATTAACATGGATCCAATAGATGCAACAAGCACCAAAATGCAAGACAGCAATAAAATCTTCATTTGATTCTTGATTAGACCAGAATTTGTAAAACCCTTAAAAATCGGAATTGATTTGTACAACAAAAATGGCACTATTGACACAAGCAAGATTTGTTTTGGCCAATTTATCGGGTCAAGAAAACCCACCAGAATGATTCCAGAGACAAGAGATAGCCCCAAAACCGTCTTATCTATTGAATACTTAAATGTTGCTGCCATCTCAGAATTATACCTGAGGGTTACTTTATAGGCTGTGAACTGAGAGAGGAAATAATTGCAGCGGCTAGAGAAGTCGATGTATTTTCCAACGAAAACGACCTTACAAAGTCATTGTCTTCAAGTTCGCGTGGATCTATCGTCAGTTTTTGAGAATCAGGGAGTTCAGAAATGGCCTCAATCATTTGGACGGCAAGATCAACATCCTCTGGCAGTTCATAACAATAATTGCCAAGTGTAGTATGCAAATTCAGCTTCGGCCCTCGATAAAAAACTATTGCGCCAGAGAAAAGTGCATCAAATAATTTTTCAGTTAAAGAGAATTGATCATTCTCAATTATACGTGCAAACTTATATCTTGATATGGTTTCAAGCTTATCTTGTGTTTCTCCTTTAATTCCTTCTGGTCTAAAGGAGAATTCCTTCCAGGCTTCAGACAGGAGGAAGTCTTTACTTGATAATGCTCTTCTAGTAGCAGCAAATCTTTTCCTGATTTCCATACGCAGTGACATATCCCAATTTGGACCAAAGACATCCACAGAATGGCCCCGTCGCTGCAATTTCCTGAGAATTTCTAGACGCCAGCCGTACAAACTTGAACTTACAGATCCGAATTTTAAAGCATTTACGAAAACTATCTTGGATTGCTTAACTCCCCTATGTAACACTTTATTTGGTACATCAACGGGCTGGAATGCAAAAAATGGAAGCCCCATCATCTCTGCTCTCCATGGACTCAACGGGATTACCAAGTCATAACTTTTAAGAGCCTTGGTTGCATAATTTTCAGGCATAACCGATGGAGGTTCTAGTAACACTAACACCTTAAAAGATTCTTCCGTTACCTTTGTTGTCACAAAATCGAAGTAGAGATCTAAGTGCTTTTTAGACTCCACGGCAATCCCCGAGAGCTCTTCTTGCAGTAGAAGGTCTAGCCCTTCGGGGACAGAACCAAATACTCTTAAGGCGCTCACCGCAAATTTCTCTCTTCAAAGTTTTCTAAACGCAAAACCCGACGAGCTATGAAAGACACTGCGCGTTCAGCGAGGACAGCAACGTCTACGAACCCCAATCTCCAAAACCAGCTCCTACTACGCCTGAAACTTAATTTGAAGGCAATCTGCATTATGAGCGAGAATCTTGAAATAATCTTTGAGTGGATATGGACATTTGCAATTTTCCATTCTAATTCAGATACCTGCACATTTAATTCAAGTCTTTTCGATTCACGAGAAATATGCCAATGCAAATCTGTTCTCAGAAGATCATCTGTCATGGAACCAGCTCGAAAATCGCCTAGGCCTCGTCTTGAAAATGGAAGACGGCAATTCCTTGCATCGGTCCCGAGGAAAAACTTTCCAATCGATTGCGCATCAAATAAATACTCAGACATATTTTGACCTTGCTCGAATTTACTTGGCAGAATCTTGACATCACTCTTTTTTGAATATTCACCAAGAAGAGTCATGTCGTCCACACCCTCTCTATGCCAATTTTCAATGATGAACTCTAGAAATTGCTTGAGCGCTTCATGATTTCGCACATAAAGGATTGAAGCACAACCTATTTCTTGCGCTTGAAGAGGATAAGCAAGTCCAATTTGAGTGTCTCGTATAATCGAATTTAGGGATTTGGGAGCAAGTAAAACGCAATCTGTTTCTAGGTGCAAAGCATTTTCAATGTTAAGTGATTTCATAACATCGTATAAATGAAAGAACCGAGCAGTAGTTCCCTGCCAAAAATACTGTTGCTTAAATGCCCATTCCTTTCTGATGGAGTTGAATTGCTGCGTAAGCGTTGACTCCTCAATTTGCTGTGTTCTCACTATCTTTGCGTGCATTACATTTGCAGTGGAATCAGTCACTAGAATCTGCTCCACAAAGGGATGATTTTTCGCAGTAAAGACTATATTTCGTGCCGCATACCGCGGCAGAGCTCTACCCACTTCTACCCAAACTATTTTTAAACTCGAATCAGTTTGAATCATTTTACCGTCCAAATATCGCTGTCAAATTAGAGAGTGAATCTGTGCCAAAATTCTTTAGTTTCCACTGCATTGCGACATAGATCTGCCTCAAGTCCTGCAGAGACATTTTTTCCAATTCCTGCCAATCTTCAATTGCTAGATGGGGACCAAATTGAAAAGCCGGGATCGCATCTCTTTTAACAACTATCGGAATTGCGCCCAAGTACAAAGACTCCCAGAATCTATGAGTATCTAAACCATTTCCTCTAGGGCAAGCGACAAACATACTTTTTCTCATCAGGTGGTGAATATATCTGGCCGTCACTCTATCCTTAATTTCCCGGGTAATTGTTAAGGGAGAGAGGATTACACGCGCTCGTCTCCTCTCGGAGTAATTTGTCGCATCATTCCAAGCAACTAACACTCCGATTTTTCTCTTCTCTACATCGAAATCTACTTTCTTTCTGAAATCGCGCAACTGACCCGCACTTCTATACCTTTGGCTCTCTAAACCTAACGGGATAGAAGATATCCCGTTAGTAAAATCTTGTCTAAGATTTACTGAATATAGTCTTTCGCAATACTTCTTCAATTCTCTAAGGATATTCTCATCTGGAGCTACATCTGTATCTCCGATTAAAATAACACCTAAATGTGCTTGCGCATCCTTAATCACATTTAACAGTTGATTCCATTCTTGAATACGCAAATTTCCATTTATGTAAAGCTTTTGTCCATACTCAAACTTCTTTATCTCTTGAAAATCACTTTCATCTTCTAAAGCAGAATCGCAAAGAAAGTAGTAGGTGTCAGAAGAGTAAAACGGGAAACTATTCTCGCGTCCCTCTTTTGGATATTGGGAAAAAAAGCGAACAGTCTTATCTTCAAGTTTAAAGAAATTCTCAACCATACTTCTTTTAGGAGACACTTATTTCGTCTTCTTTCACCTTTTCAATTACACTTGCAGCCAAGTTGGCTAAAACTCGATCGTTTTGCATTTCCAAGTATTGTTTACTACTCAAAAAAACTTCCAAGTTTTCCCTTACTTTGTGCACCTCTGAATCATTCTCTCGAATTGTACGAATAGCTTTACAGATGCTTTCAACATTTGGCTGTACCTGGATTGCGATTTTTGGTATTCCGAAGAGTTCAAGAGGTGGTCCAACGTAGATAGAAACATTGCCCGTAACGGCCGCCTCGAAAAGTTTCTCCGAAACGTAATTTGCAGAGTTTTCAATTACAAGCGAGTACTTTGTCTTACCCAGCAATTCCATTTTGTCATTAACGTATCCGCCATAATTATGCGAATTGATAAAAACTTTTTTGGGGAAAGAAAAATCAGTCAGCTTTCCCCAACTCAAATGCCTCAATAAAGATTTGACAAGTTCAACTACAGTCTGTCTACGATTATTCCAATTCTTACCGTACAAAATCAACGATTCATGACATTTCTGTAAAACCTCACGTCTTAAACTATAGAGCTCGCCTTTAGCAAAACTAAATTTGTTTGATTGAAATAGAAGGACTTTATCTTCGCGCAGCTTCCAATCTACCAATGGGGAATTCCCACTGACTTTAGGACCTTGTGGCCATGAGAAGTAAGATACTTTTTTTCCACTTATCCAAAGTGGGCTTGGTGAAAAAACATAATCGAATTCATGAATATATTTTCCAAAATTCGAGGAACGAGCGATCTTTGGCTCCCACATAACAAGTACTTTCTTTACTCCCCATTTTTCTCGTTTAATTTTGTTAAGTAATTGGGGGTGGTTATTCATAAATACAATTACATCAGGATTTTCTTGAAGTGAAACAATACTGTGCCCTGAGTCCACGAACTTCTCAAAAAAACTTAACCATGGCCCTTCGTTAGGCACTTTAAATGGCTCTGAATTTGACTGGCTCGTAATGTAGAATTTCATTTCATAATCATTTTCTTAACGGTAATAAAGACACCTTCAACAAGACCGAAAAGTCGTTGTCTTTGTCTATAGTTCGAACCTGCCCTAATGAGCGCATCTAAAACCGAGAATAAAATGAGTACCCAGAATTTTGCTTTTGAGACATTGGGGATTGAGTAGTTGAATATTCGATATCGATTAGTCACCCAGTTTCGATAATGACTTTTCACTTTTCCTTCATTTCGCGATTCAAGAAAGTGTAACAATTCCAACTTCGGCATAAACAGCAACTTTCCATTCTTTCGAGCGCGACAGGAAAAAATCACATCCTCATACAGAGAATGTTCGAGGAAATCTGATTCGAATCGCAGACTATAAATCCCTTCAATACGCCAAGCTGCACATCCAATCAGCCATTCGACTTCTTGCGAAGAATTAATTCCGTAAGGACTGATGTTTACTGCCGCATGAGTTAGAGTTCCAGGAGCACCCGTAATTCCAAGAAAATCCTTTATAAAACTTCTCCTCTGAACCAATTGGTCTTCAGTTTTTGCATATCCTGAAACACCTACAATGCTGGAGTCGGAATCAAAAGTTATTTTTAATTCGTCAAAATAATTTTCAGGAATTCTAACGTCATCATCCAAAAATGAAATAAAATCCACATTTAGTTCTTTAGCTTCCTCCAGAACTATCTCGATTCCGATATTTCTTTGTTGTGCGGCTGATTGAATTTGTGTGCGCCTCGTTTTAATTGTAAGGACATCAGAGGAGATATCCTTGAATGATGAGTCTGCTGATGAATCTACAATCACAACTATTCGAGGCTTCAATGAAGCTTTTTCGACATTTCTAATGAGATCAAAAAGGAGCTCTGGGCGATTTCTAGTAGGAATTACCACAGCAAAACCCTCACCAGTAAAGTCCTGATTTAGTCCGTGGTTCACTGCTCAATTCTAAGGGATTCTAAACGAGGTCGTATCAGAAATGAGAAACTGAGGTTAAAAGCGATAAACTCCACTCGTGTCAGAATCAATTTGGACCCCCACAAACATCTTGAGATTGATTCGACGTTGCTTGAATCTTCTTAGTGCTCGTGATCGAATATATGTTGTTGTCGCAGCCGTGATTCAGTTGTCCTTGATTCTTTTGGACTTAATGGGCCTCATTCTGATTGGTGGCATTGTCACTATTGCTACAACGGCTGTTCAGGGTACAGAAATTCCATCATCAATCCAGGCAATCATTAGATTCTTGAACCTAGAACAGGAGACCCCTCAGACCGTTACCGCGTTTCTTGGAGTGATTGCAGCGATCTTCATGATTCTCAAATCCTTTCTGAGTTACTACTTTGGTCTACGTAATTTTGCTTTCTTGGCTCGGAGAGAGGCGAAAATCTCTGAAGAAATGGCGCAAAGAATATTTGACCAAGACATAACAGAATTGCAGAAATTCTCAACACCTCAATATCAACATGCACTAACTATCGGTTGTTCGTCGGTGATGGGCGGTGTCATTGGTCAGTCACTAAGTTTGGCGACTGAGATCGCGCTGCAAATTTCGATGTTAGTAACTCTATTTTTCTTTTCTCCGTTGCTGACTTTTATTTGTTTGCTTTTCTTTTTCTCACTTTTCTTTGTATTAAACCGATACCAGGGAGAAAAAGCACGTCGTTGGGGAACTGGCATGACAAAGGCGGATGTTGCCACAACTAGCTCGATTGCTGACGCCATAGGAAGTTATAGAGAAATCTTGGTAAGTGGGAAACGACAATTTTTCATTCAAAGGATTGCTCAAAGCAGACGAGAGGCAGCTACTTTCCACGTCAATAAACAAATGTTAACTCAATTTTCAAAATATGCATTTGAAATCAGCGTAATCGTAGCTGGACTGGGAATATCAGCATACGCATTTTTGACTAAGCCCGCGATAGAGGCTGCAAGTCTTGTTGCTATTTTTCTGACTGCAGCGACAAGAATTGCACCATCTGTTCTCAAACTACAACAAGGCGTGTTACAACTTCGTGGAGCTGCTGGCGCTACTGAGCTATTTTTCGAAATTCACGACCGCATCTCGTCAATAGGGGAAATTACTAGTTCGAACTTCCAATTCCAGGGGCCAGATCTTGATTACTCAAGTGGAATTACCATGGATCAAGTCACATACACTTATCCAAATTCAGAGAAGCCAGCTCTACATAACGTAAGTCTTAGAATTCCCCATCAATCTACATTTGCAATTGTAGGACCTTCCGGTGCTGGAAAATCAACCCTCGTTGATCTGCTCCTTGGAGTGATTTCACCTCAAATTGGGAATATTGAATTGTTTGGAATCAGTCCAACAAAATTAATCACTAATTACCATCGAGTCGCATACGTACCACAAAACGTATATTTGATGTCAGGAAGCATCTTTGAAAATATTGGACTTGGACTACTCCCTGAAGAGATTGACTTAGATAAGTGTTGGGAAGTCCTTGATAGGGTGCACTTGAGTTCATGGGTTTTATCACTTGAAAAAGACTTGTATTCCGATGTGGGCGAAAGAGGTTCAAGGTTGTCAGGAGGGCAAAGGCAAAGAATTGGAATCGCGAGAGCTCTCTATCAAGATCCGACTCTTATAGTCTTAGACGAAGCGACTAGTGCGCTCGATGCTGAATCTGAGTACGAAATTTCTCAATCAATTGAAGCAATAAAACATCGAGTGACAACAATCATCATCGCGCATAGACTTTCGACAGTCAAAAATTGTGATTCGGTTGCTTATCTTCAAGGGGGCGAATTGATGGCTCAAGGCACTTTCGATCAACTAAGAGATTTGATTCCGAATTTTGACCGCCAAGCAAACTTGATGGGAATCACTAGATGAGAATTCTTGTTGCTGGAGCTGCAGGTTTTCTTGGGTCACATATGTGTGACCTACTTCTTGAGGCAGGTCACGAAGTTCTTGGAGTAGACAATCTCTACACTGGCACTCGCGCTAATCTCACTCACTTAGAAAACAATCCAAGATTTGAACTCATTCGACATGATGTCACTTTTCCCTTGTACATAGAGTGCGATTATGTAATGAATTTTGCCTGTCCTGCTTCTCCGGTTCAGTATCAGAAGCATCCAGCCCAGACTATGAAAACTAATGTGCACGGGGCAATCAATCTTCTCGGACTAGCTAAACGTCTCAATATTCCAATTTTCCAGGCTTCAACAAGTGAAGTCTATGGAGATCCGACGATTCATCCCCAACCAGAATCATATTGGGGTAATGTCAATCCCATAGGTCCACGAGCTTGCTACGACGAAGGCAAGCGCGCAGCAGAAACTCTGTTCTTCGACTATCACCGACAATTCAAATTGCAGATCAAAGTAGTTCGGATTTTCAACACTTATGGACCAAGAATGTCCCTTGATGACGGCAGGGTTGTAAGTAATTTCATAGTTGCCGCGCTAAGGAATCGGAATTTAGAAATTTATGGAAACGGGAAACAAACACGATCTTTTTGTTACGTTGATGACTTGATATCAGGTATTAGCGATTTTTGCTTTACTTCAAATCATATTGGCCCCATGAATATTGGAACTGAGTTTGAGTACACAATCCTTGACCTAGCGGAAATGATAATTAGACTGACTAATTCAGATTCAAAAATAGTTTTCCACGAAAAAGCAATAGATGATCCTATGCAAAGAAAGCCAGATCTTACGCTTGCTCGAGAGTTGATTAATTGGAGTCCTTCAACTCACGTTGAAGATGGCTTACAAAAGACCATTACCTATTTCCAGGACAAAATTGGCAAATGAGATTCTTGCCTTCGTTGAAACTCAAGCCTAGATAATGCGTCCTGCTGTTACCGCTCTTCTGCCAATAAAGAATGGTGAAATTTGGATACCCCGCATCGCTGCAAATCTGGAAAGGTGCTTGAAATTAAATGACCAGCTTGTAATTGTTGATGATCATTCCACAGACAATTCCTGGTCAGCGCTTTCGAAGCTGCAATTTGAATTTGATTTTGTCCTTTGTAAAAATCCAGGACATGGACTTGTTTCTGCACTTAATTTTGGAGTACAGATCGCTAGACATGATTGGATAGCAAGATTCGATGTGGATGATGAATATCCAGAGACTCGACTAGAGGCGCAGTTGTCACGCTTTGCAGAAACTACCGTTGCGATTTTTGGAGATTATTCGATAGTGGATTCTTTCGGCAACAATTTAGGCTTAATGCCTTCGCCGGTTTTTTCTGGGGCCACAGCACTTTCGCTTATGCACTCAGATCGAACGGCGCATCCCAGCGTCGTCTTCCGAAAGAAGCCAGCAATTGATGTAGGACTTTATCGGGAGGAAGACTTCCCCAGCGAAGATCTGTCTTTATGGATAAGACTTGCGAAAATTGGTGAGTTGATTACGGTGCCTGAAAATGTATTGACTTACACCCTCCATCAAAAATCCATATCTGCTTCTAGGTATAGCGAAGCCAAGAATCGCTCGCAAGAGTTGATTCATTCTCTCTTCATGATAAGCGAACTTGTACCTTCAATCGAAAGAGATTTTGATTCTTATATAAAGTCATATCAAAAGATGAAATTTAGCGAAGAAAGGAGGATTCTATTTCTTCGTGACCTACTAGTTCGAAGAGTCTTTACTAAACTATCCTTTCGATTTAGAGCAAAAGTAATTGCTTATTTGACTCTGCGACTTTTCAATCCCACTACCCTTATCTCAGTTTCGAAACTCTTTATTGCTCGGCGTAAAAGAGCAAAAGTTAGATTTGGCTAGATTGAGATTGCGTTCTGCATACCCCTAATTTTACCTGTGCAATCAATTATCTTCTTGGCAAGTTTAAGTGAATCTGAAACTTCTTCTGACTTGATTGGATGAGTTACTACAATCAAATCAAATTCGTAAGCAAGTTTCGACCTCACCGTATCGTTCCAAGAGGTAATTGACTCATCCCACCATTCAACATTTGAATATTTTGCGGATATTTGTTTTAAAAGTTCTAGAGAGGGAGACTCACGAAGATCTTTCGTCCCTGCTTTATAGGCGATACCCACGATTAGTATTCGAGAATCTTCGGGAAGATTCTGTTTAGTAATCAATTTTGCAACCTTTGAAGGCTGCATTGCGTTTATGGACTGAGCAGATTCAATCAAATGCAAGTTCATTCCATTCTGTTGAGCGAACCAAGATAGATACATCGGATCGACAGGAATGCAATGCCCCCCCACTCCTACGCCTGGCCAAAAAGGCATGAATCCATAGGGTTTTGTCGAGGCTGCTTCGATAACATCAAAGATGCTTATACCAACGAACCTTGCAAGAGGCGCAAGCTCATTTACTAGCGCGATATTCACTTGTCTGAATGAATTCTCCAAAACTTTAGAAAACTCCGCGACTTCAGGCGTTGAAACTTCGACAACATTCTCACAAAAAGTCGAGTAGAAGGAAATGGCTCGTGTAGTCGCTTCTGAAGTCAACCCTGAGACAAGTCTTGGAGTCCTTTGATAACTCCAAGACTTGTTACCGGGATCTACTCGTTCAGGAGCAACTGCATATAGCAGTTCGAGATTCTCATCAATTCCTTTGACAATTGAAGGGATCAATTGTCTTACAGTCGTTGGATATGACGTCGATTCATTTATAACAAGAGTTCCCGGTGATGCGAATTCACCAATCTTCTTCACGGCCGAGATTAAGGGTTGTAAATCTGGTTTTGATTCGTGGTCAATTGGAGTTGGAACACAGATAATTGCAATACTCGCTTCACGTAAACAAGCGAAATCCGATGTTGGAGTAAATCCTTCCCTCAGTGCCTTCACCAATTCCCGATCTGAAACATCTTCTACATAGCTATGTCCATCTTTGAGACTATCGATTTTCCATTTTTCAAGATCTATTCCAAAAACTCGCCAACCTGCATGAGATGCTGCGATGGAGAGAGGAAGCCCGACATACCCTTGACCAATTATCGCGACTGTTTTCTCTCGAATCATCTCACTAACCTATCAATAAATCTGGCTAATAATGAAACTACGGCCCGATCCATAAGGACCGGGCCGTAGTTCTTACTACTTATTGAAAGCTAAAGCTTACGCCTTAACTTTCTTTGCAATCTTGGCGACAGTGTTAGCCAAGGTTGTGATTTGAGCCTTCAAAGCTGCCATCAATGTGGCGACCTGAGTTGCAAGCTCTTCAACGGCAGCTGTTGCGGCATCTGCAGCGTCGCGTGCTTCTTCAGCAGCAACTGTTGCAGCATCTGCAGCTTCAGCAGCGAGGTTAGCAGCATCGGTGGCAGCATTTGCTGCATCGATTGCTTCAGCAGCGGCATCATTTGCAGCGTTAGCTGCATCGATGACAGAAGAATCAGCTGCAGTGATTGTTACTGCAACTGTTGCCTTTTCAACCTTAGCTGGACGAGCAGTTCCCTTTGTCGTAAGAGCAGCAGTTGAAGTGTTTCCTGCTGTGATCTCAAGAGTTAGAGTTCCTGTTCCTGCACCAGTGGCTGCATCGGATGCAAGTTCAACAACTACTTGTCCGTTTGCATCTGTTGTTGAGGATGCGCCAGTTACTCCGTTAACGGAGGAGACGCGTCCTGCTGTTCCGACATACTTGACGGTTACTGTTGCATCTTCAACAGGGTTTCCGTAGATGTCGGTAACAGTTGCTGTCACGCGCTTGGATGAACCAGCAGCCATTGACGCCGCAGTTGCATTTGCTTCAATAGCACGTGAGCCACCTGCGATGATGGTGAAGTCGCTTGTCGCACTCTTGCCACCAGAGCTTGCAGTCACAGTACCGGTTCCAGCCTTATAACCCTTAAATACTGCGGTGATTTGGCCATTTGTTCCGGTCCAGTAAGTCACAGTATTGGCAGTGGTGCTGAAATAAGTCTCATCATCACCAGTAAAGACGACAGGGTAGCCGCTAAGAGCTAGTCCTGATGCGTCGAGAACTGTTGCTGTGAAAGTAACAGAGGCATCAACTGCATTTCCATCAGTGGTATCACCATTATTAGTGAGGCGGATAGATCCTGCAGTCAGCGCTGTTACCCATGTGTAGGTCACAGAGCTTGATGAGGTGTATCCACCAGAACCAGCTGTTCCTGCGCGAGCAGAGACAACTTCCGATGTTGTTGTTGCAGGAGTTGCATCATCGGTAAATGCATATGAGGACTCACCGTTGCTATCTGTTGTCTTGGAGACTTCAGAAAGTGTCGCATTGCGGCCTGTCTGTGACCAGAGGACAACTGCGCCAGAAACTGGAGAGTTGAACTGATCTTTGATGGTTGCAATGGTTGTCACGGTTGATGATGCAAGTGCTTTACCAGCAGATGCTGGGTTAAGAGTTACAGATCCGTATGTTGCGTTGACAACAGGATCGATGTAGCTAAATGTTGCAGAGACAGAAGTTGTCGCTGCAGACTTCCAAGTCACCTTGTATGACTGTCCAGCAACAGGTGCTGTGGCGGTCAAAGTAAGTGTGGTCTGAGTATCTGTTCCTGAGTTGATATTTACTGTCTCAAGAGTGATACCTGCAGGAGTGCTGCTGGTTGTTGAGACAGCTTCAACTGTGACAGGGAATGTTCCTGCTGCTGAGAGCTGCCATGTCAACGTTACTGCTTTCTTCGCAGTGCTGACATAAACAGTATCTGATGCTGTTGAAGGAGTTCCATTCAGTGCAGCAGGTGATGCTGCTGTACCCGTCTT
>JACCDL010127756.1_pt1 | contig 11945 bp, 9 predicted proteins | sample 7441931 | NCBI WGS metagenome assembly JACCDL01 (sample SAMN15323437, study PRJNA562643) | freshwater metagenome | isolation source: river surface water | place: USA:Blue River Watershed | collected 2017-08-16 | reverse complement strand
GCCAGCTAAAAACCCTGTTTTTGGTTGCACGTGGAAGCTCCTGAAAAATCTTGCAGAATTGTCGCATGCGTACTTTCTTATTTGGTCTGGCACTGTGCAGCGCTTCAGGCGCTTGGGCGGCCCATGCCTATGCCCAATTCGGCGACATCCAATACCCACCCGGCTTCAAAAATTTCAGTTATGTGAACCCGGTCGCGCCCAAAGGGGGGGACATCAGCTTGGTGGCACCCACCCGGGCATCCAGTTTCGACAAGTACAACCCGTTCACCCTGAAAGGCACCGCGCCACCGGGCATCAGTGCCTTGATGTTCGAAACCTTGCTCACCGGCAATGCCGAGGAGCCCACCACCGCCTATGGCCTGCTGGCCGAGGACGTGACCGTGGCCCCCGACAAACTCTCGGCCACCTTCAGGCTGCATCCTGAGGCGCGGTTCCACAATGGCGACCCGGTGCTGGCCACCGATGTGAAGCAGGCCTTTGAGCGCCTCACCAGCAAAGAGGCCGCCCCCCAATTCCGCACCTATTTCAGCGAGGTCAAGGGCGTGACGGTCCTCGCTGATCGCGAGATCCGCTTTGATTTCAAGCGTGCCAATGCCGAGTTGCCGCTGATCGTCGGCGGCATGCCAGTGTTCAGCCACAAGTGGGGTGCCGGCAAGGCGTTTGACCAGGTGGTGACCGATGTGCCCATCGCCTCGGGCCCTTACACATTGGGCAAAACCGACTTCGGCAAAGACATCCAATACGTGCGCAACCCCGATTACTGGGCCAAAAACCTGGGCGTGCGCCGCGGCATGTTCAATTTCAACCGCATCACCTACAAGCTCTACAAGGACAGCACCGCACAGTTCGAGGCGTTCAAGGCGGGTGAGTTCGATTACATCCAGGCCTTTGTGGCGCGTGAATGGGCCCGGGCCTACAAAGGCAAGCTGTTTGACAACGGCACGCTCATCAAACAAGAGCTGCAACACGGCAATGCGGGCGACTTCCAAGGCTTCATGTTCAACACCCGCCTGCCCAAGTTCCAGGACAAACGGGTGCGCCAAGCCATTGGCCTGGCCATGGACTACGAGTGGATGAACCGCCAACTGTTCTACCAAGCCTACACGCGGGTGCGGGGGTATTTCGTGGGCAGCGATTTCGAGGCCAAAGGGCTGCCAGCACCTGACGAGCTGAGCTTGCTCGAGCCGCTGCGGGACAAACTGCCCAGCGAGGTGTTCAACCAAGCCGTGCCCCTGCCACCCGTCACCAGTCTGGACCCCGCCACGGGTGAAACCCTGCGCGACCATTTGCGCTTGGCGCGGGACCTGCTGACCCAAGCCGGCTGGACGTACCGTGATGGGGCTCTGCGCAATGCCAAAGGCGAGGCCTTCACCTTGGAGTTTTTGGACAACTCGGGCTCCATGGGCCGGGTGGTCACCCCCTACGCCAAAAACCTGGAAAAGCTGGGTTTCAAGGTGAATTACAAGGTGGTGGATTTCGCGGTGCTGCAAAAACGCATGGACGTGTTCGACTTTGAACTCATCAGCAACCGCATTGGCGGCAGCGAGGCCCCGGGCACCGAGTTGCTCGAGCGTTTTGGCTCCAAATCGGCCGACACCGAGGGGTCCAGCAATGTCATCGGGGTGAAAGACCCGGCGGTGGATGCACTGTTGGACAAGGCGGTGGCCGCGCAAACCCGGCCGCAACTGGTGGCAGCCCTGAAGGCCCTGGACCGGGTGCTGCGCCATGGGCATTACAGCGTGCCGCATTGGTACGGCAGCGTGCACCGTGTGGCTTGGCGTGCCGGGCGCTTTGAGCGTCCCGCGGTGACGCCGCGCTACTACCAGCCTGAAACTTGGATCACATCCACCTGGTGGGCCACCACCAACAACCTGGTGGGGGAGCGCTGACATGTTCGTCTACATCTTGAAGCGTTTGCTGCTGATGATCCCCACTTTGTTCGGCATTTTGTTGCTCACTTTCGTGGTCATCCAGTTCGTGCCAGGCGGTCCGGTGGAGCAAATGGTGTCGCAGTTGCAAGGCCGTGACAGCGGCGGCGAGGGTGCCGCGGCCAGTGGCGCGGGATACCGTGGCCGACAAGGGGTGGACGCCGCCCGCATCGAAGAAATCAAGCAACTCTACGGATTCGACAAACCGCCTGTCGAGCGTTTTGTGCAAATGCTGGGGCAATTTGCCCGCTTCGATTTGGGCAAGAGTTTTTTCTACCCCAAAGATGTTTGGCAACTGGTGAAAGAAAAATTGCCGGTGTCCATCAGTTTGGGGTTGTGGACCTTCTTTCTGAGCTACTTGGTGTCGGTGCCCTTGGGGATTGCCAAGGCGGTGCGGGCGGGCACCCGGTTTGACACCCTCACTAGCGTGGTGGTGCTGATTGGTTATGCCATCCCAGGGTTTGTGTTGGGCGTGGCTTTGCTGGTGGTGTTTGGTGGCCAGTTGCAATGGTTCCCATTGCGCGGCCTGACCTCCAGCAACTGGGAGACCTTGAGCGCTGGGGCCAAAGTGGTGGATTACCTCTGGCACATCGCCATGCCGATCACCGCCAGCGTGCTCGGCGCGTTCGCGGTCACCACCATGCTGACGAAAAACGCATTCCTCGAAGAAATTGGCAAGCAATACGTGCTGACCGCCCGCGCCAAAGGCCTGTCCGAGCGCACCGTGCTGTGGAAACATGTGATGCGCAATGCGCTCATTCCCTTGGTCACTGGCTTTCCGGCGGCCTTCATTGGCGCTTTTTTCACCGGTTCCTTGCTGATCGAAACCCTGTTTTCCCTCGATGGCTTGGGCCTGTTGAGCTATGAGAGCGTGATGCGCCGCGACTACCCGGTGGTGCTGGGCACCTTGTATTTGTTCACCCTGATCGGTTTGGTCACCAAGCTGATCAGCGACCTTTGTTATGCGTGGGTTGATCCACGTGTGAAATTCGATTGAGCGCCATGAGCACCGTGTCCCTGTCCCCCTCAGCCCTGGCTTGGCGCCGATTCAAACGCAACCGCATGGGTTTCGTCAGTCTGGTCCTGTTTGTTGTTTTGTTTTTGGTGAGTTTGGCGTCTGAGCTGGTGTCCAACGACAAGCCCTTGGTCGCGAGTTACCAAGGTCAGCTGTACTTTCCGGTGTTCAACAACCCACCTGAAACCGCTTTTGGCGGGGATTTCGCGACCCCTACCGATTACTTCGACCCGTTCATTCGCCAGCAACTGGCGCAACCGGGCAACTGGGCGGTGTTCCCGCTCAACCCCTATCACCACAGCACCTTGAATTACTTCGCCAAAGAGCCCAACCCAGCGGCGCCCTCGGCTGACAACTGGCTGGGCACGGATGACCGTGGCCGCGATTTGCTGGCCCGCTTGCTCTATGGTTTTCGGGTGTCGGTGCTGTTCGCCTTGGCGCTGACCATCACGGGCACGGTGCTCGGCGTGGTGACGGGTGCCATCCAAGGCTTTTTTGTGGGCAAGGTCGACCTGGCTTTTCAGCGCTTCATCGAAATTTGGGGGGCCATGCCCGAGCTGTATTTGCTCATCATCTTCTCCGCGGTGTTTGAGCCCAGCGTCAGTCTGCTGTTGATCTTGCTGAGTCTGTTTGGATGGATGGGCTTGTCTGACTATGTGCGTGCTGAGTTTTTGCGCAACCGCCAACTCGATTACGTGCGTGCCGCGCGTGCTTTGGGCTTGTCCAACTGGGCCATCATTTGGCGTCATGTGCTGCCCAACAGCATGACACCCGTGGTCACCTTTTTGCCGTTTCGCATGAGTGCCGCCATCTTGGCGCTCACCAGCCTGGATTTCTTGGGTCTGGGTGTGCCCCCTGGCACGCCCAGTTTGGGCGAACTGCTGTCCCAAGGGAAGAACAACATCGACGCCTGGTGGATATCTATTTCCACCTTTGCGGTCTTGGTGATCACCTTGCTGCTGCTCACCTTCATGGGTGACGCCTTGCGCGACGCCCTCGATCCCCGCAAATTGGCGCAGGAGAAACAGCCATGAGCCCTTTGCTCAAGGTGCACAACCTGCACATGTCCTTCCAAGGCCGCGAGGTGGTGCATGGCGTGTCGTTCACCATGCAAGCTGGCGAAAAACTGGCCTTGGTCGGTGAGTCGGGTTCGGGCAAAACCGTCACCGCGCTCAGTCTGTTGGGCTTGGCAAGGGGTGCCTGGGTGCGCGGTGAGGCATTGTTGGACGGTCGCGATTTGCTGCACATGAGCGAGAACGAGTTGCGCGGCATCCGTGGCAGCGACATCGCCATGGTGTTCCAAGAGCCCATGACTGCGCTCAACCCCTTGTTCACCATCGGCGACCAGATCGCTGAGGTGTTGACCTTGAAAAAAGGCCTGTCGCGGCCAGCGGCATGGCAACGGGCCATCGAGTTGCTGACCGACACCGGCATCCCCGAGCCTGAGCGCCGGGTGAACAGTTACCCGCACCAACTCTCGGGTGGGCAGCGTCAACGCGCCATGATCGCCATGGCCTTGGCGGGCGATCCCAAGTTGTTGCTGGCCGATGAGCCGACCACGGCGCTGGACGTGTCTTTGCGCAGTCAAATTTTGGATTTGCTGGACCGCTTGCAAGCCCAACACGGCATGGCCGTGCTGCTGATCACCCACGACCTGAACATGGTGCGTCGTTTTGCCGATCGGGTGGTGGTCATGGAAAGCGGATTGGTGGTCGAGCATGGCGAGGTGAGCACCGTGCTCAGCCACCCTCAGCACCCCTACACCCGCCGTCTGGTGCAAAGCCAGCCGGAGCGCAATGTGTTCGAGCCGGTGGCCAATGCCCAGGTGTTGATGCAGGCGCAGGGTCTGCGCGTGACTTATCCGGTGCCTCGTTCAGGCTGGCGTGGCTGGTTCGGGCAGGGAGAGTTTGTGGCGGTGCAGGGCGCTGATTTTGAGCTGCGCAGCGGTCAAACCCTGGGCATCATTGGCGAATCTGGGTCAGGCAAGTCTTCGCTGGCCTTGGCCAGTTTGGGACTGATGCCGTTCAAGGGTGATTTGCAGATCGAAGGGCAACATTGGCAGGGGGATGCGCAAAAAGACCTGCCACTGCGCCGTGCGGTGCAAGTGGTGTTCCAAGACCCTTTCTCATCGCTGTCGCCGCGCATGACCGTGGAAGAGGTGGTGGGCGAGGGCTTGCAGGTCCATGCCCCCGAACTCAATCCCTTGGCGCGGCAAATCAAGGTGCTTGAAGCCTTGGCCGAGGTCGGCATGACCGAAGACCAATTCCCAGGGCTGCTGGCCCGTTATCCCCACGAGTTTTCGGGTGGCCAACGCCAGCGCGTCGCCATTGCCCGCGCACTGATCGTGCAACCACGGGTCTTGGTGTTGGATGAGCCCACCAGCGCCTTGGACGTGTCGATCCAAAAACAAGTGCTGGATTTGCTGCAACGCCTGCAACGAGAGCGCGATCTGAGTTACTTGTTGATCACCCATGACATTGAGGTGATCCAAGCCATGGCCCACCATGTGATGGTGCTCAAAGACGGCCAGGTCGTTGAATCTGGACCCGTGGACGCGTTGATGCGGGCCCCTCAATCCGACTACACCCGCAGTTTGTTGGCCGCTTCTTTCAGCGCGGGCCTTGAAACCGGCTGATAAATGGTTACAATATCGACCAAATGAACGATAACGGGCGGACATCCCAACCGCCCGTTTTTTTTGGTCGGGTGAAAAGCGTTGGCATTGCAAGACATCATTGAACAGACAGTCACCGGGTTGGGTTACCAACTGGTGGAGGTGGAGCGGTCTGCCGGTGGTTTGTTGCGTGTCACCCTGGATTTACCCTGGTCGCCAGGGACGCCAGAGCAATTTGTCCAAGTGGAAGACTGCGAAAAAGTCACCCGCCAATTGCAATTTGTGTTGGAAGTGGAAGGCACCGAGTACAGCCGTTTGGAAGTCTCGTCGCCCGGCATCGACCGACCTTTGCGCACAGAAAACGATTTTTTGCGTTTTGTCGGTCAAGAGATCGACATCACGCTCAAAGCGCCCATGGGGGCGGCGGCTGGTGGCTTGGTGGCCGCCAACCGCAAGAAATTTCGCGGGGTGTTGGAAGTCACGGACACCCCACAGACTTGGCAAATCACCTGGCGTGATGAGCCGCCCAGCAAACCGGGCATGCGCCCGGCGCGGGCCAAAAAAGACTTGCCAGTGCAAGCGTTGCAGTTCACCTTGAGTGAATTGCGCGACGCTCGTCTGGCGCCGATTGTGAATTTCAAGGGCCGCAGGCCCACTGAGAACAGGAGTACTGAATCATGAATCGCGAAATGCTCATGTTGGTGGACGCCATCTCGCGCGAGAAAAATGTCGAGCGTGACCTGGTGTTTGGTGCGGTTGAATCCGCGTTGGCCCAAGCCACCAAAAAACTCTACGAAGGCGATGTGGACATCCGTGTGGCCATGGACCGCGACACGGGCGAGTACGAAACCTTCCGCCGTTGGTTGGTCGTGCCCGATGAAGCGGGTTTGCAAAACCCTGACGCTGAAGAAATGTTGATGGACGCCAAAGAGCGTTTGTCCGACATTGAAGAGGGCGAGTACATCGAGGAAAGCATCGAGTCCTTGCCCATCGGTCGCATTGGCGCCATGGCGGCCAAGCAAGTCATCTTGCAAAAAATCCGCGACGCCGAGCGTGAAATGCTGCTCTCCGACTTTTTGGCGCGTGGCGACAAGATTTTTGTGGGCACCGTCAAGCGCATGGACAAAGGCGATTTGATCGTGGAGAGCGGTCGCGTCGAAGGTCGTTTGCGCCGCAACGAAATGATCCCCAAGGAAAACCTGCGCAGCGCCGACCGTGTGCGCGCCATGATCATGGAAGTCGACACCACCTTGCGTGGCGCACCCATCATCTTGTCGCGTTCTGCGCCCGAATTCATGATCGAACTCTTCCGCCAGGAAGTGCCTGAAATCGAGCAAGGCCTCTTAGAAATCAAATCCTGCGCCCGTGACCCTGGTTCACGCGCCAAGATTGCCGTCATCTCCCATGACAAGCGTGTGGACCCGATCGGCACCTGTGTCGGTGTGCGCGGCACCCGCGTCAACGCCGTGACCAATGAACTCGCAGGTGAGCGCGTGGACATCGTGCTGTGGAGCGAAGACCCCGCCCAGTTTGTCATCGGCGCCCTGGCCCCAGCCAATGTGTCCTCCATCGTGGTTGACGAAGAAAAACACGCCATGGATGTGGTGGTGGACGACGAAAACCTGGCCATGGCCATTGGCCGTGGCGGTCAAAACGTGCGTTTGGCCTCTGACCTCACCGGTTGGAAAATCAACATCATGGACGCGGCCGAGTCGGCGCAAAAAGCAGCCAACGAAACCGAGGGTTTGCGTGCCTTGTTTGTTGAAAAACTCGACGTCGACCAAGAAGTGGCCGACATCCTGATTGAAGAAGGTTTCACCAGCTTGGAAGAAGTGGCTTATGTGCCGCTGCAAGAAATGCTGGAAATTGAAAGCTTTGACGAAGACACCGTGAATGAATTGCGGGCACGTGCCAAAGATGCTTTGCTCACCATGGAAATTGCCCGTGAAGAAAGCGTCGAAGAAGTTTCGCAAGACCTGCGCGACTTGGAAGGCCTGGATGCAGATTTGATTGCCAAGTTGGCCGTGGTTGGCGTGCACACCCGTGACGATTTGGCCGATTTGGCGGTGGACGAGTTGGTGGACATCACCGGCCAGTCTGAAGAAGAAGCAAAAACTTTGATCCTGAAGGCGCGTGAACATTGGTTCACGGGTCAAGCGTAACGGTCATGAAGAGGAACACCACAGATGACCATCACAACGGTTGCCGAGTTTGCCAAGGAACTCAAAAAATCTCCCGACACACTGCTTGAGCAGTTGAAGTCTGCTGGCGTGGCCAAGGCCTCTGCCGCAGACGAGTTGACGGACGCTGACAAGCAAAAACTGCTGAGCTTTTTGAAAGCCAGCCACGGGACAGACACGCCCGAGCGTAAAAAAATCACCTTGGTGAAAAAATCCACCTCTGAAATCAAGCAAGCCGATGCCACTGGCAAGGCCCGCACGATCCAGGTGGAAGTGCGCAAAAAGCGCACCTTCGTCAAACGCGATGACGAGACGGTTGAAGCCGCTGCGCCTGAAGCCGAGGCACCTGCGGTCACTTCTCCTGCCCAGCCCATCTTGGACCAGGCCGAATTGGCCCGCCGCGAAGAAGAAGCGCGTCGCCAAGCCGAGTTCATCCGTCGACAAGAGGAAGAGCTGGCTGAAAAACGTCGTCTGCGCGAAGCCCAAGAGGCCAAGGAGCGCGAAGCACAAGCTGCCAAACTGACGCCTGCGGTGGATGCCGACGCCGCGAAAGCAGCTGAACAACTTGCCCAAGCCCAGGCTGAAGCTGCCCAGCGTGAAGCCGCAGCCAAAGCCAGCGCCGAAGAAGATGCTGCACGCGCCAAAGACCTCGACGCCCGCCGTCGCACCGCTTTGGCGGAGGCCGAGGCTATTCGCACCATGATGAACGCGCCCAAGAAAGTCTTGGTCGCCAAAAAACCAGAGCCCGAAAAAACTGCGGCCGACCCCAAAGCCATCAAAGGCACTTTGCACAAACCAGCTGCTGGCAGCACCGCTCCTGGTGCACGTCCTGCGGGCGGCGCGGTCACCAAAGATGGTCAAAAAGAAGTCAAGAGCGCCAAGTTGTCGTCCAGCTGGGCTGACGAACAAGCCAAGAAGAAAGAAATCAAAACACGTGGTGACGCCAGCGGTGGTGTGGGTCGCAACAGCTGGCGTGGTGGTCCCAAGGGCCGCCGCGACCGTGACCGCGATGACACCCCGGTGCAAGCTGCACCCGTGGAAGCGCGTGTCATTGAGGTCCACGTGCCTGAAACCATCACCGTGGCCGAGTTGGCCCACAAGATGGCGATCAAGGCGTCCGAGGTCATCAAGCAATTGATGAAGCTGGGCCAGATGGTCACCATCAACCAGCCTTTGGACCAAGACACCGCCATGATCGTGGTGGAAGAAATGGGCCACAAAGCCGTCATTGCAGCTTTGGACGATCCCGAGGCCTTCACCGAAGAAGAAGCCTCTGGTCTGCAAGCGGAATCCGTCACCCGTGCCCCTGTGGTCACGGTCATGGGCCACGTCGACCATGGCAAAACCTCTTTGCTGGACTACATCCGTCGCGCCAAAGTGGCCTCTGGCGAAGCCGGTGGCATCACGCAGCACATCGGTGCTTACCACGTGGAAACACCACGCGGCATGGTGTCGTTCTTGGACACCCCTGGTCACGAGGCGTTCACCGCCATGCGAGCCCGTGGTGCCCAAGCCACCGACATCGTGATCTTGGTGGTGGCAGCCGATGACGGCGTCATGCCCCAAACCAAAGAAGCGATCAAACACGCCAAAGCCGCCGGAGTCCCCATCGTGGTGGCGATCAACAAGATCGACAAACCCGATGCCAACCCCGACCGCGTCAAAGGCGAGTTGGTGGTGGAAGAGGTGGTGCCCGAAGAGTTCGGTGGCGATTCACCCTTTGTGGCCGTGTCTGCCAAAACAGGTCAGGGCATTGACGATTTGCTCGAACAAGTGCTGTTGCAAGCCGAGGTGTTGGAGCTCAAAGCACCGATCGATGCCATGGCCAAAGGCTTGGTCATTGAAGCCAGTTTGGACAAAGGCCGAGGCCCTGTCGCCACGGTCTTGGTGCAATCGGGCACCTTGAAAACCGGCGACGTGGTGCTGGCGGGTCAAACATTTGGCCGTGTGCGCGCCATGTTGGACGAGAACGGCAAGCCGATCAAATCGGCCGGTCCTTCCATTCCTGTGGAGATCCAAGGTCTCACCGAGGTGCCGCAAGCGGGTGACGAGTTCATGGTCTTGTCCGATGAACGCCGTGCCCGTGAAATTGCCACCTACCGCGCTGGCAAATTCCGCAACACCAAGTTGGCCAAGCAACAAGCCGCCAAGCTGGAGAACATGTTCACCGACATGACTTCGGGCGAAATCAAAAACCTGCCCATCATCATCAAAGCCGATGTGCAAGGTTCGCAAGAAGCCTTGGCCGCCTCGCTGCTCAAACTCACCAACGAAGAGGTGCGTGTGCAGTTGGTGTACGCCGCCGTGGGTGGCATCAGCGAATCCGACATCAACTTGGCGATCGCCTCCAAAGCGGTGGTCATCGGTTTCAATGTGCGCGCCGACGCCGGTGCGCGCAAACTGGCCGAAGGCAATGGTGTGGACATCCATTACTACAACATCATTTACGACGCCGTCGATGAATTGAAAGCCGCCATGTCAGGCATGTTGACGCCCGACAAGAAGGAAGAAATCATCGGCATGGCCGAGATTCGCCAAGTCTTCCGCATCAGCAAAATCGGTGCGATTGCAGGTTGTATGGTCACCAACGGTGTGGTGCGTCGCAATGCACGCCTGCGTTTGCTGCGCGAGAACGTGGTGATCTTCACCGGCGAACTCGAGAGCTTGAAACGCTTCAAGGACGATGTGCGCGAAGTCAAAGAAAACTTCGAGTGCGGTTTGAACCTGAAGGGTTACAACGACATCCAAGAAGGCGATCAACTCGAATTCTTCGAAATCAAGGAAGTCGCTCGCACGATTTAAGCCCACTGCATGCCCGCCAAGAAGTCCTCAACAGCCCACCGCGGTTTTCGCGTCGCCGACCAAATTCAGCGTGATTTGGCCGAGTTGATCCGCGAGTTGAAAGACCCAAGGTTGGGCATGGTCACCATCCAATCGGTGGAAGTGACACCCGACTATGCGCATGCCAAGGTGTTCTTCAGTGTGTTGGTCGGCGACCCAGAGACCTGTGCGGAAGGTTTGAACCAAGCTGCTGGTTTTTTGCGCAATGGTTTGTTCAAACGACTGCACATCCACACGGTTCCCACTTTGCATTTCCAATACGACCGCACTCCCGAACGTGCCGCTGACATGAACGCGCTGATCGCGCGTGCGGTGGCGTCTCGCGCCAAAGACACCGAATAAACCCATGAACACGCCACGCACACGGGTGCAACGGCGCCCCGTGCATGGGGTGTTGCTGTTGGACAAACCCCTTGGACTCTCTAGCAACCAGGCTTTGCAAAAAGCCAAGTGGTTGCTGCGTGCCGAAAAAGCCGGCCACACGGGCACGCTCGATCCCCGCGCCACAGGCGTGTTGCCCCTGTGTTTCGGTGCGGCCACCAAGTTCAGCCAATTGCATTTGGACGCCGACAAAACCTATGAAGCCGTGCTGCGCATGGGGCAACGCACCAGCACCGGTGACGCTGAGGGTGAAGTCATTGCCCAGGCGCCTGCCAACTTCACAGAAGCTCAATTGCAACAAGTGCAGGCCCAGTTCACGGGTGTGCTGCAGCAAGTGCCTCCCATGCACAGCGCCTTGAAAAAAGACGGCAAGGCCTTGTACGAATACGCCCGTGAAGGCGTGGAGGTGGAGCGTGCCCCGCGTCAGGTCACCATCCATGCATTGACGCTGAAAGAACTCGCACCGGTTGACGGTGTGCGCAGTGTCTGGCTCCAAGCCCATTGCTCCAAAGGCACCTACATCCGCACCTTGGGCGAAGACATTGGCATCGCCTTGGGTTGTGGTGCGTTCTTGAGCGCCTTGCGCCGTGTGCAAAGCGGTCGTTTTGCCATTGACGCGTGCGTCAGCTTGGAAGACCTGGAGGCCATGCCTGAAGCGCAGCGTCACGCCCAGTTGAAAGCGGTCGACGTGTTGCTCGACAGTCATCAACCCATCACATTGCAAGCCGATGATGCAGGACGTTTTTTAAGCGGTTTGCGCCGCCGTGGTGCTTGGCCCGACCAAGACCAGGTGGCCGTTTACGGTGCCAGCCCGCATGCCTTGCTCGGCACCGCCCATGTTCGCGCTGGGGAATTGATCCCCGAGCGCTTGTTGAATCCCCAAGAAATCCAATCTTTACTCGAGAGTGCAGCATGACCTTACAAATTCGAAACATCGCCATCATTGCCCACGTTGACCATGGCAAAACCACCATGGTGGACCAACT
>JACCDL010537358.1_pt1 | contig 11947 bp, 8 predicted proteins | sample 7441931 | NCBI WGS metagenome assembly JACCDL01 (sample SAMN15323437, study PRJNA562643) | freshwater metagenome | isolation source: river surface water | place: USA:Blue River Watershed | collected 2017-08-16 | reverse complement strand
CTGGTCCAAGGTTTCGCGGATGGGTTCGCGTATCGCGCTCGGGTTGGAATCCCACGCGGTCAAGTGTTTACACGCTGCGACGGGTCTCTGCGGGTTCAGAGCGGTTGATTCACGTGGTGAGGGTGCGTGGCGCGCTGCTCCAGATTATTGACAGGTTAGCCGTTGGGAGCGTCGAGAGCTGCCTTATCGATGATCGGTTTCGTGTGTGGATGAAGGTTTCGGCTGTGGATGGCCTAGCACCTAACCGAGCGCATACCGACGGGCCTACCCGAATGCCTCACGTCAAATCTTTCAGAACTGGTAATCGTCGGCTTCGCTCGAACGTTGCCGCGGCTATTGCCGTCCTGGCTCTCGCAGTTGCCGGGATTGGCACTAATTCGAGCTTGTTGGTGAATCAAATTCCACCAGAGACAGCTTCTAAACCCACACCTCTGATCACTTCAAGCTGGCTTACCCCCAGCCCGGAAAGAACCGGCGTTAGCTGCCGCGATTCACCAACTAGCGATAGCGCTGGTAGAGTCGGCGTCCCGTTTGGCGGGGTAGCGGTGTCAGTAGACGTAGTCCAAAACAAGGTCGAGCAAACCCTTGTTCTTGCTTCGGGTTGCTGGATGCCGCTTGGTGAATAGAAAAGCGGGGCAACTGAGCTTGCGCCCAGGTTGCCCCGCTCTCGAGTGACTGGTTAGAGACCTAGGTTGGCCTCGAAGTTTGCAGCCTCAAGGCGCGACTTGACGTCGACCAGGAATCGGCTTGCATCGGCACCGTCTACGATTCGGTGGTCGTATGACAGAGCCAAGTAGACCATGCTGCGGATGGCGATCGAGTCGTTACCGAGAGCATCGGTGACGACCACCGGGCGCTTGGTAACAACACCGGTACCCAGAATTGCCACCTGAGGCAGGAACACAACTGGGGTGTCAAACAGGGCGCCGCGTGAACCGGTGTTGGTGAGCGTGAAAGTTCCTCCGCTTAGCTCGTCCGGCTTCAACTGGTTGTTGCGGGTGCGAGCAGCAAGGTCAGCGATTTGACCAGCGATCTGCGCGATGTTGAGTGTCGCTGCATCGCGAAGAACCGGGGTCAGCAAGCCGCGCTCGGTGTCAACGGCAAAGCTGATGTTCTCGGTGCCGTGGTAAACGATGTTCTCGCCGTCAACTGAAGCATTGATCTTCGGGTGAACGCGCAAGGCCTCGGCTGCCGCAAGAGCGAAGAACGGCATGAAGTTCAACTTTGTGCCGTACTTGGCAACAAACTGTGTCTGCACCTTGGCACGAAGCTGCGCGATGCCGGTCACGCCCACCTCGACCACCGTGGTCAGCTGCGCAGTGCTAACCATGGATGCGACAGCGCGTTCAGCCAGAACCTTGCGCAAACGCGACATTGGCTCGGTGGTTCCGCGAAGCGGTGATGCCGCACCTGGAACGTGAGCTGGTGCTGCGCTGCCCACAGCTGGAGCAGCGGCAAACGATGGCGCCGCAGCAGGAGCAGCAGTGGCGGCAAGAACGTCATCCTTGCGAATGCGCCCACCAACACCGGTTCCGTTGACCGAAGCCAAGTCGACGCCTGAATCTGCGGCAAGACGTCGTACCAGCGGCGTTACGTAGCCTGGATCGGTTGGTTGCGCAGCCGGACCTGCTGCCGGAGCGACAGCCGGTGCGGACACTGGCGCGGCCGCAGGTTCTGGGGTAGTAGGTGCTGGGGCGGCAACCGGTGCGGCTGCCACTGGAGCTGCGACTGGCTCTGGGGCAGCAATTGGGGCTGCAACAGGTGCCGGCGCTGGAGCAGGTGCGGCCTCGGCCACAGGCTCAGCCGCAGCAGGAGCTGGCGCTGGCGCGGCGCCGGAGCCCGAGCCATCGCCGATGATTGCCAAGACTGCTCCGACCTCGACGGTCTCGTCCTCCTGAACCAGGATCTGCTCGATCACACCAGCGACCGGCGATGGAATCTCGGTGTCGACCTTGTCGGTCGAAACTTCGACTAGTGGCTCGTCAACAGCGACGGTGTCGCCCACCTTCTTGAGCCAGCGGGTAACGGTGCCCTCGGTTACGCTCTCGCCAAGAGCTGGAAGCTTTACTGATTCACTCATTTTCTTTGAGGCTCCTTGTTTGCCTATGCGTGTGCGTGTAGCGGTTTTCCGGCCAAGGCTGGGTGCGCCTCACCGATGGCTTCGTTCATGGTCGGGTGTGCGTGAACGAGGGCTGCAACATCCTCAGGGTGCGCCTCCCAGTTCACGATTAGCTGTGCCTCACCGATTTGCTCGCCAACGCGAGAACCAATCATGTGAACACCGATAACTGGGCCATTGTTTCTGCGAATCAGCTTGATGAAGCCTGCAGTGCCCAAGATTTGGCTCTTGCCGTTTCCGCCGAGGTTGTACTCGTAGGTCGAGATGTTCTCTGCTCCGTACTTCTCGGCCGCCTTTGCCTCTGACAGGCCAACCGAAGCAATCTCTGGCTCGCAGTAGGTGACCTTCGGGATGCCCATTTCATCGATCGCAACTGGGTTCAGGCCTGCGATTTCCTCGGCGATGAAGATACCCTGCTGGAATCCGCGGTGGGCGAGCTGAAGACCAGGAACGATGTCACCAGCTGCGTATACGCCTGGCACGCTGGTCTGCAGGCGCTCGTTGGTTAGAACGTAGCCGCGGTCCATCGCGATGCCATTTTCTTCATAACCGAGTCCCGCGGTGAATGGGCCACGACCGACAGCTACCAGCATCAGGTCTGCTTCGAACTTCTCGCCATTTTCGAGCGAAACAATCACGCCGTTTTCATGCTGCTCGACGCCCGAGAACCGAACGCCCAACTTGAAGTCGATGCCGCGCTTACGGAAGGCGCGCTCGAGTCCCTTGCTGACTGCTTCATCCTCGTTTGGAACCAGGTGGTTTAGTCCCTCGATGATGGTGACCTCAGCGCCGAAAGAGCGCCAGATGGACGCGAACTCGACACCGATTACGCCACCGCCAAGAACGATGACCTTGTTTGGAACGTAATCGAGGGCAAGCGCGTGCTCTGAAGTGATCACACGACCACCGATCTCGAGACCAGGCAGGCTGCGGCTGTAGGAACCGGAAGCCAGAATGAGGTTGGTTCCGGTGTAGGTGTCTTCGCCGACCTGAATGGTCTTAGCGCCGACCATCTTTCCCATGCCCGAAACAAGCGTTACTTGCTTCGACGCAACTAGGCCGCTGAGTCCTTTATAGAGACGCTCAATGATCGAGTCGCGGTACTTGTTGACCACTGGCATGTTGATCGCACCGAAAGTTGCATCGACTCCGTAGTGAGCCGATTCGCGAACCACGTCGGCCACCTCGGCGCTGTGCAGCAGGGCCTTGGTTGGAATACAGCCCTTGTGGAGGCAGGTGCCACCGAGCTTGTCTTTCTCAATTAGTGCAACAGACTTACCAAGTTGTGCCGAGCGCAGGGCCGCGGCGTAACCGCCACTTCCACCGCCGAGGATTACTACATCGAAATTGTGGTTAGCCACGTGATTTTGCTCCAAACAATTAGGGCGAATAGCCTCTAAAACTTTACTACTCTTCGAGGAACTCGAACTAAATCATGGATTCGGCAAGTGCAACGAGGGTTCGAACATACGAGCCGCTTGCTCCCTTGCCGATGTAGCCATAAGCCGCAACGTCGTTATTCGCCGGACCGGCGATGTCGAGGTGGGCCCATTCGAGAATGTCCTCTGGATCGTTTGATCCCTTCTTGGCTCCGACGAACTCCTGAAGGAACAGGCCGCCCACGAGCATTCCACCGGCCGGGTTGCCCAGCTTGGCGTTGATTAGGTCTGCGGTCTCGCCCTCAAGGTTTTTCTTGAGTTCGGGCGCGAGGGGCATGTGCCAGACCAACTCGCCAGCGGTCGCGGCTGCATCCTTGACAGCTTCTACAGCTGGCCCGGTGCCCATGAGTCCCGCGTAACGGTTGCCGAGAGCTACGGTGGCGGCACCAGTAAGGGTGGCCACATCAACAATCAAATCGGGTTGCTCGGCAGAGGCCGAGATTAGTCCGTCTGCTAGAACAAGGCGTCCTTCGGCATCGGTGTTGGTGATTTCAACGGTCTTGCCATTGCGGTAGCGGATGATGTCATTAGGCCTGGTTGCTGAGCCTGAAGGTAGGTTCTCGGCAAGGCACAGCCAAGCTGTCACCTTCACCGGTAGGCCAAGTTTGGCGATAGCCAACACTGTCTGCATTACGGTGGCAGCGCCGGTCATGTCGTACTTCATGCCGATCATCGAGGTTGGTGGCTTGAGCGATAGGCCGCCGCTGTCGAAGGTGATTCCCTTGCCGACAAGAGCGAGCTTCTTCTTCGCACCCTTCGGCGCGTACTCAATCTTTACGAGTCTTGGGCCACGAACTGACCCCGCACCCACGGCCAAAATTCCGACCATGTTGTCGGCCTGAAGCTTCTTTTCGTCCCAGACAGTTACCTTGACGGGTAGGTCCTTCGCTTGCTTCATGGCAACGGATGCGACCGCGGCAGGGAACAGGTCATTCGGTGGAGTGTTGACGAGATCGCGGGTCTGGTGAACCGCCTGGCTCAGCACGAGAATGCGGTCCGCCTCGACCTTAGGCAGTTTGAGTGACGTCAGCGCCGAAATCTCGGTGGTTGCGCGCTTTGGTTTGGTGTCACCTTTGAACTGAACGAACTCGTAGTTCGCAACCGCAGCGCCCTCGAGCGACGCGACCAGCGCGCTCTGATGCGCGAAGTCGAGCGCCAAGTGGACGCGAGAAAAGCTGCCTAGTTGGCGCACCGCTGCACCCGCTAGCGCGCGATAGTCATCGACAGTCAGTGCGCGCTTCCCAAGACCGATCAGTGCTACCGCGACGCCCGATGGCGTGACGTATCGAGTCAGGCTCTCGAGTGCCGAGGATGCGCCCAACGCTGAGAGGTTCAACTGAGACACGACGGCCGCCAGGTCACTAGCCTCGAGAACGGTCGGAACGACCGCAATCGGGTTGCCTTTGGCGTCGGGCTTGACGCCGACGACAAGCGCATCCTTATCGCTGAATTTAGGGAGCTTGGTCGAGGTTGTGAGCTTTAGCGAGTTCATACTCCCCATGCTAATCAACAAGTCACGAGTTAGGATTCAGACATGGCTTTCGATGGATCTCTCGTGCGGTATGAAGGCGATCTCAGCGCCGTTCCAAGCGGGCTGCCCCTGATCATCTCGCTCAGTGGTTTTGCCGATGCGGGTTCTGTCATCTCACAGGTTCGAGAAGTGCTGACCGAAGATAGTGATTCGGTTCGATTGGTGACTTTTGCCAACGACGAATTGCTCGATTATCGCTCGCGCAGACCAGTTATGCAGTTCAGTCGCGATCACGTCGCCGACTATCAGCCACTCGAGTTATCACTCGACCTGATGAAAGATTCTGTCGGCCGTCAATTTCTTTTGCTGCACGGTTACGAACCGGATTTCAGGTGGGAGCAGTTCACTGCCACGGTTATCGGTTACTTGGAACGCCTGGGAGTCTCAGGTTCGAGTTGGGTGCATTCGATTCCGTTCCCGATTCCGCACACCAGAAACTTGGGCCTTGCGATTAGCGGCAACCAACCCGAGATAGCCGAGCGCAAGGCTGAGTGGCGTCCGCAGACTCAGGTCCCCGGAAACCTTCTTCACCTGCTCGAGTTTGAGTTGACCAAGATCAACCGGCCAATTACCGGATACGTCCTTCTGGTGCCGCACTACCTCTCGGATAGTGAGTACCCGAGCGCTTGCGTCTTTGCGATGGAGCAGCTGATGGCGCACAACGGCTTGGTTTTTGAGATGGATCACGTTCGTGATGCAGCGGTTGAGTTCAATCGAAAGCTTCAAGAGCAACTCGGAACCAATGACGAACTTGCCCAAATGGTTGCCAATCTAGAGTCTGGTTATGCCACAGTCGCTGGGCGTTCGGACAGCGATTTCAGCACCAAGCAATTCAACGAACCCGACGCAAATCAGTTGGCTGATCAGTTAGAGAACTTTCTTGCCGCCCAGAATCGTGACGAACAGGACGAGTCAAAGTAGAAACTCATCCGATTGGCCGCTTAGTCGAGTACTCAGCTGCCAGATCTCGCGGCGAAAACTCGGCTCGGCAGCCCGGTCTGGGACTTGCGCAAGGACTGGCTTACCCCAGAGTTCAAAGAATCTTGGGCCTAGGTATTCGAAACTGTCATGGACTTGCGCGGTAGCGGCAAGAACAATGGGCGTAGCCCCAAGCGCAGAGCTCTGAGCGAATAGGTACTCGGCCGGACGAACGTAGGCTTTGCCGTATTTCGATGCTCTGGTGAAGCCAGGATGCGCCGCGTTCGAGGACATGCTCCTGAGTTTCTCGTTCGAGCTCGAACGAAGTCTCTCGTTCAACTCGATAGCGAACGCAAGATTCAAGAGCTTGCTTCTGGAGTAAAGGTCGCTGACATCCAGCTCTTCGGCGAACAGGTCTGCAGGCGCCGAGATTCTTGCCACGATTGATGCGACCGTCGTAACCCGAGCCCCGCGACTAGCCATCGGAAGAGCGGCCAGTGTCAGCGCGAAAGGGGCCAAGTGGTTTATGCCGAGATGCCATTCGTGACCCTGTGCGGTCAGTGGAGCGCTCTCAACCACTTTTACCCCAGCGTTATTGATCAACGCATCCCAACCGGTTGGCAGAAGTTTCGCACCTGCTTTGACCTGTTCGAGATCCGAAAAGTCGATGACTTGGTGGGTGACTTGAGCACCCCTGTGTCGTTTGGTTAGTTCAAGTGCTGCTGTCGAGACCCGTGCTTCGCTAGAGCTGACGAGGTGCACCGCCCAATTCTTACTGAGTAGTTGCTCAGCGACCGCGAAACCGATTCCGCGGCTTCCGCCCGTTACTATTGCCAAGTTCGACATTCCCTGATTCTAGGCTCGTATGGTCACTCAGATCTCTTCAAGCGCAAGGCTTGCGATTGGTATCGCGACCTTTGCCTACTTCGTTGCAGTAACTCAGCGAAGCAGTTTGGGAGCCGTCTCGAATCAAGCGATTGAACGTTTCTCGGTTCTGGCCGTAGAGCTTTCGTCTCTGGCGGTGATGCAACTTATGGCCTATGCGCTCATGCAGATTCCCGCTGGCTTCATCATCGATAGATTCGGCATCCGCTGGTCAATGGCCTTTGGGTTGGGCCTTATCTCAATCGGGCAGGTACAGGTTGCCCTAGCCGAAATGTATTGGGTTGCCGCAGGCGGCCGTCTTCTGCTTGGCATCGGGGATGCCTTCATCTTCATCTCTCTCGTGAGGCTGATTCAGTCGAATCTCTCGGGTCGAGAAGGTGCCACATGGCAACAACTTCTCACCAACATCGGCCAGCTGGGGCAGGTTGCCAGCGCGGTTCCCTTTGCTTGGTTCTTAGGGCTTCAGGGGTGGAGCAGTGCTTTCCTTGGACTCGCGGCACTGGCGGCCGCAAGCGCATCCTTGGTGGTAATCGGTGTGAGATCAGCACCCCGCGCTGTAGTTGATTCGAATCGGGAGTGGCAACTCAGAACAAGGATTCGGGAAACGCGACAGGATCCTGCAGCCTGGGCCGCATTCTGGACTCACTTCACTCTGCAGAGCAGCGGTTCGACTTTTGTGTTGTTGTGGGGTCGTACATATCTCGAACAGGTATACAAGGTGTCGGATGCGCAAGCGGGGCTTTTGCTTAGCAGTTTTGTGTTTTTCGCCTTCTTGCTCGGTCCCGTGATTGCGCGAGTGAGCACTCGATCTCAAATCTCACGCCGGCGCACGGTAACCGGCATCGGAATTTGGATTGTTTTCGCGTGGCTTAGCACGGAGATCCTTTCGAGCAGCCTGGGAGTTCTGTCGATCTGGCTGGTCATGCCAGCCCTTGCAGCTGGTGGCGCCGGAAGCATGATCGCATTCCAAATCACGCAGGCGCACTGCCCAGAATCGAGACTTGGTGTCGCAAATGGTTTTGCAAACATTGGTGGATTCTTGGCCACCCTGATCATGATGGCTCTCGTTGGGTTCGTGGTTGACCTGTGGTTCGAACTTGGATTCAGTCAAGAGCGCTATAGCGAAGCAGGGCTTCAGGCGGGCTTTATTGCCCATCTCGGAATTCTTCTGTTCGGATTGTGGAGATTCAGGAAGAATCACGCGAAACTTTCGGTTTAAACGACGTATCCTGTGTGATACTTATCAGACGACCCATTCTTGGCGCAGTTTTTGCGACTTGACATGGGTCTAAATAATGCCCGGATTAGATTCACACCAAGCGCGACTCATGCGGGGAAGTCGAAAGGCAAAAGATGGCTAAGAAGGATTCAGGCACAGGCGAAAAGAAGCGCAGCTTTCTCGATCGACTGCTGCACCCAAACCAGGCTTCCAACCAGGCTAGCCAAGAGCAACAAAAGGACACAGAAACCATTTCCCCTGCAAAGCCAAAGACCAGCACTACTGAAGCACCGAAAACCGGCGCAAAATCCAAAACCAAAACAGCACCTAAGGCACCTGAATCAAAGGCGCCTGCCAAGGCAACTGCTAAAGCGCCTGCCAAGGTAGCCGACAAGGCTGAGACCAAAGCGAAGTCAGCTTCTACGGGAGCATCCGCAAAGGCCAGCACCGCCTCAGCCAAGCCGACGAAGTCCACTGCAGAAAAGGCGCCCGCCGTCAAGGGTGCCGACGCTAAAACGAAGCCTGCTGACGCTAAAGCTAAGCCAGCGAAGACCGAAAAGGCCGCAACCAAGCCTGAGGCCGTGAAACCTACTTCGCAGAAGAAGGCCGACAAGAAGGACAAAGCCACTGAGCCGAAGGCACCAAAAGCCAAATCCTCAGACTCCAAGCCGGCCAAGCCAAAAGAAAAGGGTGCCGTTGAGCTAGCCGAGTCAGAGGCAGAGGTTGAGTCGGCAAAGACCGCAAAGCCAGTGAAAACCGAAAAGCCGGCCAAGGCTGCCAAGGCACCAAAGGCTGCAAAGCTTCCGAAGGGCATGGTTGAAGACCCGGACGAAGAGCTTGATGAGGACGACGAGGATCTACCTCCTCTAGGTGAGAACCTGGTCGAGCTCGAAGCCGTTCCAGAGGTTGTGGCCGAGGCTCCGATTGCTGAAGACAGCGTCGAGGATTTGCTGCACCCTGACGAGTCGAAGCTGCTTGAAGCGCTCGACAACAAGGGTGGACTTGTGCTCAGCCACCGCGAGGATGAAGACATCCCAGTGCAGAGCACAACCATTACCGGTGCGACCGCTGACCCGGTGAAGGATTACCTCAAGCAAATCGGTAAGGTTGCGCTTCTAAACGCTGAGCTCGAAGTCGAGTTGGCGAAGCGTATCGAGGCCGGTCTCTTTGCCGAGGAAAAGCTAAACACCGAGGGCGAGAAGCTCAGCGAAGAGCTCAAGCGTGATTTGCGTTGGGTTGTCAAAGATGGGCAGCGCGCAAAAAGCCACCTACTCGAAGCGAACCTTCGCCTGGTTGTCAGCCTTGCAAAGCGCTACACCGGTCGAGGCATGCAGTTCCTAGACCTAATTCAAGAAGGAAACCTAGGCCTGATTCGTGCCGTCGAAAAGTTCGACTACACCAAGGGTTATAAGTTCTCGACTTACGCAACCTGGTGGATTCGTCAGGCAATCACTCGAGCCATGGCCGACCAGGCCCGCACAATCCGTATCCCGGTTCACATGGTCGAAGTGATCAACAAGCTCGCTCGCGTTCAGCGCCAGCTGCTTCAGGATCTCGGTCGCGAACCGACGCCTGAAGAGATCGCTCGCGAACTGGACATGACCCCTGAAAAGGTTGTCGAGGTGCAGAAATACGGTCGCGAACCAATTTCTCTATCGACACCTCTTGGCGAGGACGGCGATAGCGAGTTCGGTGACCTAATCGAAGACACCGAGGCCGTTGTTCCTGCTGACGCCGTAGGTTTCACAATGCTGCAGCGTGAGCTCGAACGCATCCTCGATTCGCTTCACCCGCGTGAAGCCGGGGTAATTCGCTCGCGATTCGGCCTGGGCGACGGCGTTCAAAAGACTCTTGACCAGATCGGTGAAGAGTTCGGGGTCACTCGAGAGCGCATCCGCCAGATTGAGCAGAAGACTATGTCGAAGCTGCGTCACCCGTCACGCTCGCAGATGCTGCGCGACTACCTCGATAACTAGCATGAGCTTTCTCGCAATTTCGCTAGGGCGCATCATTCGCGCAGTGGTGAGATTGGTCAGGCCAGGCGGGGGTAGTGCACTTCCAGGGCTCGTGGTTTCGAAGCTCGCACCAAAGCTGCTGTACCGCTTTCTTGGCAAGCTTCCCTTTGGTGTTTTCGTTGTTACGGGATCCGCGGGCAAGTCAACCACCACAAAGATGCTGGTTGCTATCGCTCGCGCTCACGGGTTGCGGGTCTTCACAAATCCGAGCACCGCGAACATTCTTCAGGGTTACTACTCGACCATCATCGAGAAAAGCAACTTCTGGGGAAGAACGGATGATCAAATCGCCATTCTCGAGATGGATGAGGGCCATGCGGCAGAGTTCTCTCGGCGGTTTCCGCCCCGCTTCAGCGCAGTGTTGAACGTTTTTGAAGATCAGCTTGACCGGTTTGTGGATCCCGCTCTGGTCAGAGAGAAACTTCTCGAAGTGGCAAGTCAAACGGTCGAAGGTGTGGTGCTTAACGCCGACGATCAGAACACGCTTTTGATCGCACGCTCCCTAGCGACCAAGGGCTCCGGCCCCGATAAGAACGTAAATTGGTTCGGCCTCTCTGACCAGCTATTTGCGTCGGCCCAGTACGGTTACGCTTCTACTTATCTCGCTGAGCTGCCGCGGGCAACCGCTGAGGTGTCTGTAACTAGCCTTCAAGATAAATCAGTCGGGTTGAACTTCGACAATCGCGGCTTCGCATTTGACCTTCCAAATCGCGGGATGCACTTTGCGATGGATGCCGCTGCGGCGTTAGCGTGCGCAAAGACACTGCTGAAAGATGATTTCAATCCGGATCTCGCAGTCGAAACCCTTGCTGGTCTTCCGCCAGTATTTGCACGTGGTGAAATTGCCAACGTAAGGGGAGAGGACGTCGAGTTCATCCTCGTGCAGAATCCGATTAGCTTTCAGTTGAATCTAGACAACCTCACCACCAATCCCGAGCAAATCATGGTTGCAATTGGCCGTGACGTTCATGATCCGTCTTGGCTATGGACCGTTGACTTCAGTTCACTGAGCCACGCAGATGTCGTATCTGGATTCAATTCGGCTGAAATCGCACTGAGATTGATGTACGACGAAGTTCCATTGGGCCTTGTAACAGACGATCTTGAACTCGCTATCGAGAGATTCCTCGCCTTGCCCAAGCCGGCACATGGCCACAAGACTGTCATCTTCTCGGCCGACGCCATGCGAAGGATGCGTCGCTACCTGGGTCTAACCAACCCAGAAGAGGTGAATCGATAGTGCGCGAGTTTGAGATAGCAGCACTCTTTCCTAGGCACCTTAATTTGAATGGTGACTTAGCTAATGCTGGCGTTCTCGCAAAGCGCCTTGGCTGGTACGGCTATGGCTCTAACGTGTCGCTGGTCGACCTCAAAGATGCTGCGCCCGATCTAGTCGACTTGGTAGTACTTGGCCACGGTTCGCCCGGTGCCTGGTCAGAGATCCTGGAAGACGGTAGCGAAGCTTTGGCCTGGCTTGAGCGAGCAATCGATTCCGGCGTACTAGTGATTGCGATTGGTTCGGGTTTCGAACACCTATCGGCTCGCGGGTTCTTCGGGGAGCAACTGAAAATTGCAGGCGCCTCTCGTGGCGTTCGACGCAGTGAGTTCGCTGCGTCGACCACAAGGGTGTTCGGTGAGCAACTTGAGGTGCTGGGATACGTCAATTCGGATTCCGGTTTGCCGCTGATCGCGAATTCGGACCGCTTGGTTGGTTCACTCCTGCACGGCCCACTACTCGCAAAGAACCCAAAGCTGGCCGATGCGATTATCGAACAGCTAATTGAGGGTCAGCCCTCTGCGCAATCGGAAACTTCAGCCGGT
>JACCDL010939863.1_pt1 | contig 11954 bp, 6 predicted proteins | sample 7441931 | NCBI WGS metagenome assembly JACCDL01 (sample SAMN15323437, study PRJNA562643) | freshwater metagenome | isolation source: river surface water | place: USA:Blue River Watershed | collected 2017-08-16 | reverse complement strand
CTCATTCTGCTTTCCAACTGGTTCATGTTGGATGAGCAAAGAGTAGAGCTATGGTATGCTTCGGGAGTTTATCCTTATATCGCTGCAGGTATGCGTTATTTAGTGGGATGGTTGCCCATTAGTTTTGGTGATCTGTTATATGTTGCTGCTATTATTTTTATTGTCGTTACACTTCGAAAATCATTTAAACGTTCTTTCGTAGCGACTGCTAGAAGGTTGTTCATGGTGCTGTCGTTAACCTGGTTGATCTTTCATTTTTTATGGGGCTTTAATTATTATCGAACATCCATTCCAGAGCAGTTTAAATTAGAAAGGGGGGAAGTGAAGAAAGGGGAGATTGTTGCCTTTGCAGAGTATACACTTCGTGAAGCGAACAAATCAGGGATAAGGGAACAGGGAATAGGGATTATAGATAAAAACCTTATTACATCGGCATATGAAAAACTCTCTAAACTCCATCCTCAATTAACCTATCATCCCATCTCATTCAAATCATCTCTCTTTGGTGTGATGGGAAATTACATGGGCTATGGTGGATATTACAATCCCTTTACTGGAGAGGCGCAGATCAATGATCATATGCCATCCTTCATGTTGCCCTACATTGCTGTGCATGAGGTGGCCCATCAATTAGGATATGCAAAAGAAAGTGAGGCCAATTTCATTGGTTATTTGGCTGCAATGCATTCTGGGGACAGTCTTTTGCAATATTCAGCGAACCTCGAAATGTTTTTATATGCCAATAGGGCTTTGCGCAGATTTGATTCTACATTGGCCAAACAAAACATGGAACGCTTATCGCCGCGCATAAAAAAAGACCTTGCAGATTACAAGGTCTTTGCTGAAAAATATTATGGTCCCGTTGATAAATTCGTCACCTGGTTTTACACTGGCTTCTTAAACTTCAACAACCAGCCAGAAGGGATGATGAGTTATAATAGGGGAATGCTTTATACCATGCGGTATCTTAAAAAAACTCCCCTCCTAGAATAGGAGGGGCTCCGAGTTCCGCGAAGCGGAATGAGAGAGGGGTGGTAGAAATAAATCATGCCACCCCTCTCGCAATTACCTAAATCAAATTAATTACCACCACTCCTGAAAATCATCCTCATTCCACCTTGTCCTTCAAAAGAACTTTGTGGTTTTACATCAAAGCCTTTCGGGACTTCAAAAGTTTTTTCATCGATTGCAGGATCAACTTGCACTTTCAAAACAATCATATGCAATTTGAATCCATTCTCTCTTACAGATTCGTATTCCATGGGGAAGCCATTGATTTGATCAAGTACTGGAATACCTGCCATCATTGACATACGACCTCTTCCACCACTTGGTCCACCAAAACCACCGCCATTTGCCGATGCAGCTGTTGATGCTTCAGCAATTTTAAAATCGGGGTTGTACCAGATTACGTTTTCAGAAACTTGTCCGTTTTGATTGACAGTTCTCACCGTTACTTTCTTACAAGTATATCCAGATACTTTTTTGGTCTCATCAGAATAGATTAATTCAGGTTTGTTGTCTTTGAAATTCAATCCCAATTCAGCCAATGAATCTCTTCTTGCTTTTCTAGCAGAATCTTGTTTGCGCACTTGAGCTTCCGCTTCAGCATCGCTGGTAAAGAATCCTGTTTTTCTACCCATCGCTTCGATCAGTGTGGTAGTTATTTTTTTCTTTCTATCCGTTATGATTACGTTGTTCCCAAAATCAGACATGCTTTCGATCTTCATGTAATCGGGACTATACGTCATGGTAGTGGTTGTTTCCATATCGCGTGGCATAGTAAATCCACCGGGAGGGCCATCGCCACCACCACCTGGACCGCCACCTGGTCCACCGAAGGTAAAATTCTCAGGAAAAGTGATCTCCGTCTTGGCTTTAATAATAGCCCTTTCAACTATTTTAGGTTGTGCAAAAGCCACAATTCCTGCAGCCATTAACACAGCCGATAAAACTATCTTTTTCATATTAAACGTTTGAGGATGCAAATTACTCTCTTTGCTGATAGATTAGATGTTAAAATGATGAATGGCTTGCTCATTAGTCTTAAATTGCTATTCTAAACTTGTCGCATGAAAAAGCTATTCTTTTCCATTCTCTTTTTTGTGGCTCTTTGCCCAGTATTTGCTCAACAGAAAATAAACATCATTCCGCAGCCCGCAGAAGTGAGGTTGGGATCGGGTGAGTTTGTGGTTACTCCGGCTACTACCATTGTGGTTATTGGTAACGATCCTGAAGTGAAAAGAATAGCCGGAATGTTGAACCAGGAGTTGAAAAGAGCAGCTGGTTTTGAGCTCAAGATCGGTTCGGCTCCTTCCAAAAATGCCATCCATTTTAAGCTGGTCCCGGAGGTTGGATTGGGCAAGGAAGGCTACCGTTTAAGGGTGGGTTATGAGGATGTGGAGATCTCTGCAAACCAACCTGCTGGGTTGTATTACGGACTCCAATCTATGCTTCAGTTATTGCCCTATCAAATTGAAAGTAAAACATTGGTTACCAATATAAAATGGAGTATACCTGTAGTAGAAATTAAGGATGTTCCGCGCTTTGGTTGGAGGGGTCAAATGCTGGATGTCTCCCGTCATTTCTTTACCAAAAAAGAGGTAATGGAGATGATTGACGACATGGCAAAATACAAGTACAATTTGTTGCATTTTCACCTGACGGATGATCAGGGTTGGAGGATAGAAATCAAGGCTTATCCTAAGCTTACAGAGGTGGGTGCTTGGAACGTGAAGAAGGAGGGTCAATTCCATGCTTTTAGCAAACCTGGTCCGGACGAACCCAGAAATTATGGTGGATTTTATACCCAAGAAGACATTAAGGAGTTGGTGAAATATGCCAAGGAGAGATATGTAGATATTTTGCCTGAGATTGATGTGCCTGGTCACTCTATGGCCGCGGTGGCATCTTACCCCGATTTATCCTGTACGCCTGGCACCTATGTGGTGAATTCAGGTGATGGGTTCATGGATTGGCATGCTGGGGGTAAGTTTACCGCCCGCATCGATAATACCCTTTGTCCCGCTAACGAGAAGGTCTATACATTTTTAGACAAGGTATTTGAAGAAGTGTCAGCATTATTCCCTTTTGAGTACATCCACATGGGAGGCGACGAGTGTGCAAAGAATTTCTGGGAAAAGAGTCAGCAAATCAAAGATTTGATGGCCCGCGAGAAGTTGAAGGACATGCACGAGGTGCAGGCTTATTTTGTGGGCAGGGTCTCAAAAATTGTTGCCGACAAGGGTAAAAAAATGATTGGCTGGGATGAGATTTTGGAAGGTGGTCTTGTAAAATCAGCTGCTGTGATGAGTTGGAGAGGAATGAAAGGCGGCATTGAAGCTGCTAAAATGGGACATCAAGTGGTGATGACGCCTGCAGAGTTTGTGTATGTAGATTATATGCAAGGCGATGCTGCCTTCGAACCTCCAGTGTATTCATCTTTGAGGTTGAAAAAAACCTATCAGTTTGATCCGGTTCCAACTGGTGTTGATCCTAAATTGATCAAAGGTGGTCAGGCTAATATCTGGACGGAACAGATTTACAACATGAGGCACATGCGTTACATGGTTTGGCCAAGAGGTTTTGCCATTGCTGAGGCGTTGTGGACACCTAAGGCGAATATGAATTGGAACAATTTTATCCCAAGGGTTGAGAATCATTTCAAGCGCTTTGAAGTTTCGAATAAGAAATACGCGCCAAGTATGTATGAGCCAGTGGTGAAGGTGAAGAAAGCGCCAAATAGCAGACTCCTCATCGACTTTGATGTTGAGGTTCCTGGGGTGGATGTTCATTATAGTTTTGACAATTCTTTTCCAGATAACTATTATCCATCATACATCGGCAAATCACTTGAAATGCCTGTGGATGCTACAAGACTTCGTGTGATATCTTTTAAAAATGGAGTAGCAGTTGGAAGATCGATGACGTTTGATTTAACTGAACTGAAGAAGAGAGCAAAATAGTTAACAGTTAACTGTTAACATAAAACATTTATAAATGAGAACGATTAAATGGGGCATTATAGCATGTGGACGTATCGCAAAGAAATTTGCTGCTGATTTAAAATTAGTTGAAGGCGCTGAACTTGTTGCAGTTGCGGCTCGTGATTTGAGCAGAGCAAAGGCCTTTGCTGAAGAGTTTAATGTTCAGCATGCATTTGGTTCGTATGAAGAACTGGTGAAATTTGATGAAGTAGATGTGATTTATGTCTCTAGTCCGCATAGCCACCATTACGAACACACCCTTTTGTGTTTAAACCATGGCAAGGCCGTTTTATGCGAAAAAGCATTTGCTATCAATGCCAAGCAAGCTGAAGAAATGATTGCCTTGGCAAGAAGCAAGAATGTCTTTTTGATGGAAGCAATGTGGACAAGGTTCTTGCCTCATTATTTGAAAGTGAAGGAAATGTTGGGTGAAGGAAAAATTGGTGAAATAAAAGGAGTGTTAGCGCAATTTGGTTTCAGACCCTTGCCGCCAATGCCACAACGCATATATGATCCGACATTAGGAGGTGGTGCCTTGTTGGATATTGGAATTTATCCCGTTTTCTTGGCACAGTCTTTAATGGGTGTTCCAGATGAAATTATGGCGCACATGATTCCTGCCTCCACTGGAGTAGATGAGCAGTGTTCAATTCTATTCAAGTATAAAAATGGTCAATCTGCCAATTTGTATGCCACATTTACCACAAGTTTGGAAACAGATGCCGATATTTTTGGAACTGGAGGTAGAATAAGGATGACCAATAGTTTTTATAAACCCTCTTCAAAAATTCAATATTACACAGGGCTAGTTGATACACTTGCTTCAATTCCTACTGAAACAGATCCTGGTTTTGGTTACCAGCACGAAACTCATCACGTTAATGAATGCCTGCGCCAAGGTTTAACAGAAAGTCCGGTTTGGACCTTATCCGATACCCTCGAATTAATGCAGACTTTAGATAGAATCAGGGTTCAAATGGGGTTAAGGTATGGGGTGGATGAATAGCCCCTAAATGTGCATAACTCGTGAATTTCCCCTCCTTCTCAAGTCTTATATTTGACGCTCGACTAAAATGAAAGATTGTGAGATTAAAGAGTTTAGAAATCAAGGGGTTCAAGAGTTTCGCAGACAAGACTGTCGTCAATTTTGACGAAGGAATTACAGGTATTATCGGTCCCAATGGATGTGGTAAAAGTAATATTGTAGATTCTATCCGTTGGGTAATTGGTGAGCATAAAATCAGCAACCTGAGAAGTGAGAATTTGGAGAGTTTGGTGTTCAATGGTTCAAAGACTAGAAATCCAAGCGGACTAGCAGAAGTGAGCCTCACTTTTGAGAATACAAAGAATTTATTGCCGACTGAATTCAATACGGTAACCATCACTCGTAAGTTTTACAAGAGTGGTGAATCTGAATACCGTTTGAATGATGTTCAATGTCGCTTGAAAGACATCCACAATCTTTTCCTTGATACTGGTGTGAGCACCGATAGCTATGCCATCATGGAATTGGGTATGGTTGACGATATCATCAAGGATAAGGATAACAGTCGACGTAAAATGCTGGAACAAGCCGCAGGCATCAGCATTTACAAAACAAGAAAGAAAGAAGCGAAACTCAAGCTAGACGCAACTGAACAAGATTTGGCGCGTATTGAAGATCTTTTGTTTGAGATCAACAACCAATTGAAAACATTAGAAAGCCAAGCGAAGAAGGCTGAGAAATATTTCGAAATCAAAAAAGAGTACAAGGTTAAGTCAATTGAATTGGCCAAGGCTGCTTTGGAAGGTTTCAATATTCAATACAAAGAACTGACCGAACAACAGCAGACTGAATCTGATCGTAAACTTGAGATCGATGCAAAAATCAGCACGGAAGAAGCTGATTTAGAAAAACAAAAACTCGAATTTATTGAACAGGAAAAGGCGTTGCAGCAAATGCAACAAACGTTCAATGAATTGGTGAACAATATTCGCAGCAAGGAAAATGATAAGAGCCTTGCACAACAGCGTTTGCAATACTTGAAGGAGAAAGAAACTTCGCTTAATGATTTTCTTTCAAAAGCAGGTGGACAATCAGCTGGTTTGGAAGAAAGTATTCAGTTCTCTGAAAAGCAAATTGTAGACGAAGAAGCAGCACTTGTTGCTTTGCAAACCACTATCGATCAAATCAAGCAAAATGTAGAAGCCAATAGGGCTGCATTTGATGCTAAAAGAGGTTTGGTGGATGAACTAAGGAGAAAAAACCAAGTGCTACAAAGAAGTCAGTTTGAAGCTGAAAAGAATGTAGCCATTCGTGATACATCATTGATGAACTTGGAGAAATCTATTCACCACATCAATGAAGAACAAGCACACAGGGCCACACAGCTCAGTGAGTTGAATGTGCAACGCGATCAAAATAATGCTGCACTTGATGAAGCAAAACAAAAATTACAACAACTTCAAGAACAGCACGAATCGGTTAAGGCACAGATTTTAGAAGCCCAAGCGAAGCTGGAACATTTGCGCACACACTTGGCTGATGAGAGCAGAAAGTTGGATGCCAAGAAAAACGAACATGCTTTGTTGAAGAGCTTGGTGGATTCAATGGAAGGTTATCCTGAGAGTGTGAAATTCTTGCACAAGAATACAGGATGGAACCATGCATCACCAATTCTTTCTGATATACTTTACGTTAAAGAAGAATACAGAGCAGCAGTTGAAAATGTGCTTGAGCCATACCTCAACTACTATGTGGTGAGTGATTTGAAAGAGGGACTTCAAGCGGTGCATTTGCTCGATGAAAACAAAAAGGGTAAAGCGAACTTCTTCTTGTTGGATAAACTCAATGCTGAATTTGGTGGTCAATCAATTGCTCCACATGTAATTGCTGGAACAATTCCTGCAACTGACATTGTTGAGTATGACCAGAAATACGCGAACCTGGTTAAATACCTTTTGGGTAATGTCTTGATTGCTGAAGATGAATCTGCTTTAGAAAACGCAAACGGAAGCATCATCTTGGAGCGTCATGGTAAATATGTAAAAGGCAAATATGCGCTCACTGGTGGTAGTGTTGGTTTGTTTGAAGGAAAGAAAATCGGGCGCGCTAAGAACTTAGAAAAGTTAATCGCAGAAATAGAAGAGCAAGAAGTTATTGTCAACTCCATCAAGGCTGACATTCAATCCAAGCACGACGAAGTATTGGATTTTAATAACCAATTGCAAGAAAAGAACATTGCTGAAACACAGCGTTTGATTCAAGAATTGACGAACAAATCTTTCGGTGTTCAAAATAGAATCGACTCATTGCACAGCGCTAATCAGTCGGCTGAAAACCGTATCAAGGAAATGTCGCAGCAATTAGAGGTGAGCAAGCAGAGCATCCAAGCTGATCGTAATGCGCTTGATCAATTTAATACTGAGTTAGCTGCAATGTTAGCGCAAATTCAGGCTGTTGAAGCAGATTATGCTGCAGCTGAAATGGCGTACAATGCCATCAATGCACAATACAATGATTCGAATATTGCACTTGCTAAGCAGCAAGCTAAGCTGACTGCTATCAAGCAAGAGTCTGCTTTCAAGAAGAATCAATTAGATGAATTGAAGCAGCAAATTGAAAGCAGTACAGCACAGTTGACTGAAGCCAATACTACAATTGCTGAAACTGCAGCAGCACTTCAGGGAATTGAAAATGAGTTACTCGAATTGTACCGCAGAAAAGAGGATGATGGAAAAATATTGAATGAAGCTGATCAGGCTTATTACAATATGCGCAATACTTTGAATGAAAGGGAAAGTGAATTGCGTTTGAAGGTGAAAGAGAAGGAACAAATTGATCAGTTGTTGAATTTAATCAAGGACAAGATCAATGAATTGAGGTTGCAATTGGCGGGAATCAAAGAAAGATTGAATGTTGAGTTTAAGGTCGATATAGATCAAATTCTAGATGAGCCAAGAGAGACTGAAGAGACGCTAGAAGATTTGCAAGCAGATTGCGATCGCATGAAAAAGCGTTTGGAGAATATTGGTGAGATCAACCCAACTGCTATTGAAGCGTTTACAGAAATGAAGAAGCGCTATGATTTCATCGTTGAGCAGAAGAATGATTTGGTGGAAGCGAAAGATAGCTTGATGCAAACCATTCAAGAGGTGGAAGCGACAGCCAACCAGAAATTCTTGACAACATTCAACAACGTAAGAGAGAACTTCCAAAGGGTGTTCAAAGCCTTGTTCACTGAAGAAGATACAGCTGATATGATCTTGGAAAATCCAGATGATCTAGCTGAGACAGGTATTGATATTGTGGCCAAGCCTAAGGGTAAACGCCCTACTTCTATAACACAGCTCAGTGGAGGTGAGAAGACCTTGACTGCAACAGCTTTGTTGTTTGCTATTTATCTCATCAAGCCAGCTCCGTTCTGTATCTTGGATGAGGTGGATGCACCATTGGATGATGCCAACGTAGGTAAGTTTACCAACATGATCAGGCAGTTCAGTAAGGAGTCGCAGTTCATCATGGTTACGCACAATAAAACAACCATGGCGACTGTAGACGTGATCTATGGTGTTACCATGCAAGAGCAAGGAGTAAGTAAACTGGTGCCAGTCGATTTCAGGAGTTTGAATTAATGAATTACTTTTTCATAGGGATAGCCGGAACAGGTATGAGTGCTATAGCGCAGTACCTCAAAGCAGCTGGACATCATGTAGCTGGTTCCGATAGGCAATTTGTTGCGGGTGTTCACAATGAAAGCAGGGTTGCTTTAGAAGCAGAAGGTATCATTTGTTTTGAGCAAGGTGCAGGTGGAGTTACAGCTGATACTGATCAAGTTGTTGTTTCTACTGCCATTGAAGACAGTGTTCCCGAAGTGCAGCAAGCCAAGACTTTAGCGAAGCCCATCATTAAACGAAGTGCATTACTTGCTGAAATTGTTACCACAAAAAAAACGATAGCAGTCGCCGGTACCTCTGGTAAGAGTACCACTACTGCCATGTTGTATGAAATCCTTTATACTGCTGGCTTAGCCCCATCTGTCATTGGTGGTGCAGGCTTAACGCGTTTGATTAATCAAGGAAAGATTGGAAATGCATATTATGGAACAGGAGAGTGGTTGATTATTGAGGCAGATGAAAGTGATGGATCAATTGTGCAGTATCACCCAGAGATTGGATTGTTGTTGAATATTGATAAGGATCATCAGGAGATGGATGAGTTGATGAATTTATTCAGCACATTCAAGCATCACTCAACAAAATTTATAACTAATCTTGCACATCCCTTATCTGCATCACTTTCTGCAGGTTCAGCATTTGATTTCAGATCTCCATCATCTTTTCATCAAGTTGGAGCTAAGATAAGTTTTGAATATAAGGGGCAAGGTTTTGAAATCAATACGCCGGGTAGACATAACATGGAGAATGCTATGGCTGCTATAGCTGTAGCGAGTTCTATTGGAATTGATTTAGCCACTTGTAGTCGCGCACTTTCCAATTACGAAGGCATTTACAGACGCCATCAAGTTTATGGTCAAAAAAACAATGTGATTTTAGTCGATGATTTTGCGCATAATCCTGTTAAATGTGCTAGGTCGATGGAAGCTTGTCAGCCTTTCTCTGATAAACTCATTGCATGGTTTCAGCCACATGGTTATGGTCCCACTCGTTTTTTGCGCAATGACTTTGTAGAAGAATTATCGAAGGTCGTCCGCCCGCAAGATGAAATATGGATGAGTGAAATTTATTATGCAGGAGGAACAGCGGTGAAAGACATATCTGCTGAAGACTTGATCAATGATTTAAAGGATAGGGGAGTAAATGCATATTTTGTTTCCGACCGCAATGAGCTGCTAGGTGCAATGCGGCCGCATTTTACAGCTTCAACAACATTGCTCCTCATGGGAGCAAGAGACCCATCGTTAGGGGAGTTTGCAAAGCAAGTATGGAATGATCTTTAACTAGTTAACCGTTATCCGTTAACTTTTAACTGTTAACCGTCAACTCCTGCTCCTCACAAAATCAGTCACCAAGTAAGAAATCAATCTGGATAAGGTTTGAGAATCGCCGTGCATGTGAGAAGATGCACCTTCGCATATATGCAGGCTACTGATATTGGGATAATGACCTGAGAAGCGAATGTATTGTCGCGCGTCATTTACCGAAATCCCCGAAGGATTTTTGTTGCTTGAATTGATATTGCCCACAACATTCAAATCCAATTCAAGAGCAATTGGATCATCATCGATAAATGAATAAGATTGTGCGATGGATTGAATGAAGTTCAATCGTTCTTCTACAAATATCTCTTCGTAAGTATGGTATTGAATACTGATGTTGCTGTAAAGATCATCCATCATGCTTTGCGGATTACTGTTCTCTTGCAAACCGATAACAGCGTAACGGTTCAAGTAGCCTTCTTCCATTGCATAACGAAAAGCATTTCCACTGTGTCTTCCCTCCATGATCCTGAAATCCGCTGTGGAAGCGAGGTTCATGCTATTGACCATCGCGCGTTTTGTCTTTTCCATTTTATAAAGCGATTTGGCTGTCGCTTTGATAATGGGATAAGCATTGTTGTGTCCACCACCAACTACTATAGGAATTTTTCCTGCTTGAACGATGGCTTTGACCATTGTCTCTACTTCTTCATCAATGATATTTGCAACTGCATGTCGGCATGCATTGATGCGTTCATCGAAATTCATGAAGTTTTTTTCGATGATGTCCATCACACTATTGAAATCAAAATACCCAGCAAGGATGATTTCATCACCTGTACATTGATCAGTGCTTTGTAAATTCAAGAACGATTGTACAAAATGAAACCAAGTCGCTTCTGCACCTTTCGTACCATGATCGCCCAATATGCCTATGCATTCAGGTATGCCGAACAGCACATATTTGGCGTTGGGGTGGTCATGAAGAGAATCAATACCATTTTGAAGAACGCCCAGCTTTTCACCCATTTTGGTTTCATAGCGTCTGATCTTGGTCAGCTCTAGCAATTCTTGTTTGTTGTAGTAGTGAAAGTGGGTCATATTCCTAAGGTAGTAAAACCATCGATATTCCCATAATTTTTCCTTGCACAAAAACCCCGCTGAATGAATTAATTCAGTAATTTCCATACTCCGAAAACCATCGAATAAATTGAAGTAGTTATGCCGGATTTTGAGATCAAAAAACAGACCAAGGAATACGATGTAGTGATTGTGGGTTCAGGTGCAGGAGGCGGTATGGCCGCTTATATCCTTGCGAACCAAGGTTTGAAGGTTTGTCTGTTAGAAGCAGGAGCGGATTATGATCCTGCTAAAAATGTAACACAATTAAAAAATCCTTGGGAATCACCAAGAAGAGGTGCTTCTACCAAGTTCAGACCCTTTGGCGATTTTGATGCCAGTTATTGGGGTTGGGATATCGAGGGAGAGCCATATACCAAAGCTGCTGGTACCAACTGGGATTGGTGGAGAGCGAGAATGGTGGGTGGAAGAACCAATCACTGGGGTAGGATATCCCTTCGATTTGGTCCGAAAGATTTCAAACGCAAAAGCATTGATGGTTTGGGTGATGATTGGCCAATTGGTTATGAGGACATCAAACCTTATTACGATCGCATCGATAAATTGATTGGCATATTTGGTACCAATGAAGGTTTGCCAAATGATCCAGATGGTATTTTCTTGCCACCTCCGAAGCCAAGATTGCATGAGTTGTTTTTGAAAAGATCAGCAGGTAAAGTCGGTGTACCAGTAATCCCATCACGACTTTCTATTCTTACTCAGAAGATCAATGATGATCGCGGACAATGTTTCTATTGTGCGCAGTGTAACAGAGGTTGTACAGTATATGGAGATTTTTCTTCTTCATCTGTATTGGTGAAGCCTGCATTGAAGACTGGTAATGTTGATTTGATTACGGGTGCTATGGCACGTGAAGTATTGACCAATAGCGAAGGTTTAGCAACAGGGATTTCATATGTCAACAAGTTTG
>JACCDL010223569.1_pt1 | contig 11963 bp, 11 predicted proteins | sample 7441931 | NCBI WGS metagenome assembly JACCDL01 (sample SAMN15323437, study PRJNA562643) | freshwater metagenome | isolation source: river surface water | place: USA:Blue River Watershed | collected 2017-08-16 | reverse complement strand
GCGGATATTGGCCTCCAGCCGATCCTTCGCCTCGGTGTACAGCGTGCGCTCAATATCTTCGAGCATGGCGGATACTGCGGCAATAAAGCCATCGCGCGGATCAAAGGAAGACGCGAGTTTGCCATCCTCTTTATAGAGCCGATCCCGGCGCAGGACGGCGACATTGCCGCCCGCCACATCGCGCGGGCCGACTTCGACAAGGATTGGCGCACCCTTTTTCACCCAAGCCCAACGCTTGTTGGAGGCCTTGGTGGCTTTGGTATCCAGCAGCACGCGCACTGGCTCACCAAAGGCGGACTGAGCACGCAAATCGCTTGCCAGCTTGCGGCAATACTCAAGAATTGCCTCATCCTCATCGCTGTCACGCAACATGGGGATAATCACCACTTGCTGCGGCGCCACTTGCGGCGGGCAACGCAGGCCATCATCATCGCCATGCGTCATGATGACGCCGCCGATGAGGCGCGTGGACACGCCCCAGCTGGTCGTATGGCAATATTGCTGGGTGCCTTCCTTATCCTGATATCGGATGCCCGCTGCTTCGGCAAAGCCCGTGCCCAGATAATGCGAGGTGCCCGCTTGCAGCGCCTTGCCATCCTGCATCATTGCTTCAATTGAATAGGTTGCAACGGCGCCAGGGAAGCGTTCATTCTCGGGCTTTTCACCTGCCACCACAGGCATGGCGAGTGGGCCTTCAGCAAAAGCGCGATACATTTCGAGCGCGCGGCGCGTTTCAACCATGGCATCGTCGCGGTCGACATGCGCGGTATGGCCTTCTTGCCACAAAAATTCCGACGTGCGCAGGAACATGCGGGTGCGCATTTCCCAGCGGACAACATTGGCCCATTGGTTGGTAAGCAAAGGCAGATCGCGCCAGCTTTGCACCCAGCGGCTCATCGCTGCGCCAATCACAGTTTCTGATGTCGGGCGGACAACCAGCGGCTCTTCCAGCTTCGACTCTGGGTCGGGCACCAGCTTGCCTTTGCCATCGCCAATCAGACGATGATGCGTGACAACCGCCATTTCCTTGGCAAAGCCTTCCACATGGTCTGCCTCTTTCTCAAAGAAAGACAAAGGGATGAACAGTGGGAAATAGCAGTTTTCAACGCCGGCCAGCTTAATCTGGGCATCCATCAGTTTTTGGATGCGTTCCCAAATGCCATAGCCCCAAGGGCGAATGACCATGCAGCCGCGCACCCCCGATTCTTCAGCAAGGTCCGCTTCGGCGATAACCTCCTGATACCAAGCTGCGAAATTCTGGGCGCGAGTGGTGATGAGAGCGTGCTTCATGACAGCGGCGTTAGCCGAGGGCCTACCCATATCGCAAGCCCATGGAACCAGACGAGCTGCAGCAAAGTTAGCCCCCATAGCGAAGAAGGAGATGGATATGGGTTGGTTAGGAGCATTGGCAGGCGCAGCGCTGGACCGGCGCGATGGTGATAGTGGCATTAAAGGCGCAATTTTAGGGGCCATAGCGGGACGCGCGGTCAAATCCGCACTGCCATTTGCCGCAGCCGCAACTGTCGGTTGGGTGGCCTTATCTGCACTGCGCCGCGCCCGCGGCAAAAAAGATGCGCACGCCCAGGGGTGAAACCCTGGCACAAACTTGACCTTATGCCGCCAGCCTAGTGCGCGGAAGCGGGCCAGTCTTTTCAGAGCGGAATAGGCCTAAGGCGCTGATTTGCAGTTGCACTTGAGAGGCTGGCGCCTATGCCTAGCCTGCGTGACAGAGAGGCAAACATCGCACCAAGATAGGCGGATGCTGGCGCTGGGACTGCGCTTGCTGGCCGTCTTTGGCCTGTCCACCCTGTCCTTATGCGTCAAGCTGGCAAGCGAAAGCGGCATCCATTTGCCGGAAATCATGTTCTGGCGGCAATTTGCGGCGATCCCAGTGGTGCTCATTTGGGTCTTGCTGTCCACTGGCCTATCAAGCCTGCGCACCGAGCGGTTGGGCGCACACATCCGCCGATCGTTCCTTGGCGCGACGGGAATGTTCTTCACTTTTGGTGCCGTGCTGCTGTTGCCTTTGGCTGAAGCGGCAACACTGGGCTTTACTGTCCCCATTTTCGCAACCTTGCTTTCAGCACTGGTGCTGAAGGAGCGTGTCGGCCCGCACCGCTGGGGGGCAGTGCTGATTGGCTTTGTGGGCGTGCTGATTGTTATCCAGCCCGGCAGTGGCGGCTTCCCGCTGAAAGGCGCGCTGGTGGGCCTCACGGCCTCGCTGATGATTGGGATTATCAGCCTGCAATTGCGTGATCTGGGCCGGACAGAGGCCCCGACAACAACAGTATTTTACTTCTCGCTGCTCACCTCGATGATGCTGCTCATCCTGCATCTGCTGCCGCTGCCGGCACCTTTGAGGGACTTGCTGTCTTGGGGCGAACAAAACCATGATGCGCGGCAATGGCTGATTATTGTGGGGCTTGGCCTGTGTGGAGGGCTGGCGCAAATCGCGCTCACAGCCTCGCTGCGCTATGCGCCCGTTTCAACTGTTGTCGGCATGGATTATACCGCGCTGATCTGGTCTGCGCTGTATGGCTGGGCGTTTTGGGGCGTGCTGCCCGGTTCCTCTACATGGGCGGGCGCGCCCATCATCATTGCCAGCGGCCTGTATATTGCATGGCGGGAACATCGCTTGTCGATCGCCAAGCCAAGGGAGATTTCGATATGAGCCTGCCGATTTTGCACCATTGCGAAGGCGCCCGATCTTTCCGCTGCCTTTGGGCCGCTGAAGAAGCAGGCTTTGCGCTCACCTTAAAAATGTGGGCCTTCCCACCCCGCTGGTTTGCCAAAGAATTTAAAGATGTGAACCCGCTGGGCACGATCCCCGCTTGGGAGGAAAATGGCCATTTGCTCACCGAAAGCGCCGCCATCTGCCAACGCATCGCGGCGGGCACATCGCTGGAACTCCGCCCGGATGAGCCAGACTATCTCCCCTATCTTAACTGGCTGCACCGCAGTGATGCCACCCTCACCTTCCCCCTGACCATTGTGCTGCGCTATACACGGCTGGAGCCCAAAGACCGCCAACTCCCGCAAGCCGTGGAGGATTATAAAGCCTTTTTCATGGGCCGCGCCAAAGCCATTGAAACCGCGCTGGACGATGGACGCGATTGGTTGGTTGGCGGACGCTTTACGATTGCCGATATCTGTGTGGGTTATGCGGTGCATCTCGCCAGCAGCTTTGGCTATGATGCCGAATTGGGCCCGCTGACCCAAAGCTGGTATCAGCGGCTCAAAGACCGCCCAGGCTTTGCATCCACCCGCCAGCGTGAGCGGGACAACCGACCAGATGCGCCGTCCGCACCCTTGTAAAACGGGGACGCAATCGCACCTTCTGCACCGGCCACTGAGCCCAACTATTCGCTTTTTCTATTTTCGCTGCCTCTTTCCGCGCCGCAAAACAAGTATCGGCGCAGCAATATAGACAGCGAGAAGGGCCCTCATCACGAGCCCCTCAAACCTGCCTTTCGACAATTCCTCCGCCAGAGCATAGGGCGAGAATATGCGGACACCACCAAAGCCAACCCCCAGAATGATCAGGGGCAAGGTAAGAAACCAGAAAATGCCAAAGATAGCGACCCCGTCCTTCCGCATGCTCATGGTCCCTCAGAAAATACGCCAGTCCGTTCAATCAACGTGCGCCGCTATAGCCCCAGCACCATCTTGGCGATGATATTGCGCTGAATTTCATTCGAGCCGCCATAGATGGATGCCGCCCGACCATTGAAATAGCGCGGCACAGCAATCAGGCCAATGTCCGGGCCAATTGCGGCTTCGTTGCTGCCCGGCTGGCGCGCAGCAAACTGGCTGACAGCCGCATAATCGCCCGCCAGTTCCACGGCCAATTCCTGCACCTTTTGCGCAGTTTCTGTGCCCTGAATTTTAAGCATGGAAGCCGCTGGCCCGGGATTCTGCCCGCGCGCCACTTGCGCCATCACCACATCCTCGCTTGCCTCAATCGCTGCAATTTGCGCCGCAAGGCCTGAAATACGGCGGCGGACATCGGGCTGATCAAGCAGGCTCCCCTCCCCGCCGGCAGGCAAGGCACGCGCATGGCGAACCACATCGTCCAGGGCAGCCTTCAATCCCGCCGAATGGGCGACCGCGCGTTCAAATTCCAACAGATATTTGGCAACGCTCCAGCCCTGATCTTCCTCACCCAACCGGCCTGAAACAGGCACACGCACATCTTCAAAAAAGACCTGATTAAAATCATGGTCATCCGCGATGGAATGGATGGGGCGCACCGTGATGCCGGGTGTATTCATGTCCAGCAGCAAAAAGGTAATGCCCTGTTGCGGGCGGCCATCGCGACTGGTGCGGACAAGGCAGAACATCTTGTTCGCGAAATGCGCGTGCGTTGTCCAAATCTTCGAGCCGTTGAGCACATAATGGTCGCCATCGCGATCTGCCCGAAGCGAGAGTGACGCGAGGTCAGAGCCTGATCCCGGCTCGGAATAGCCCTGACACCAATAATCCTCACCCGACAGGATGCGTGGCAGATAATGGGCCTTTTGCGCTTCCGTCCCGTAATGCATGATCGCCGGGGCAACCATGCGCAGCCCCATGGGAGACAAAGGCGGCGCACCCGCCAGTGCGCATTCTGAGGCAAAAATGTGCCGCTCAGCCTCGCTCCATCCCGTGCCGCCATATTCGGCAGGCCAGCTGGGCGCGACCCAACCTTGCTTGTGGAGGATCGCCTGCCATTTGAGCGTATAGTGCTTATCCACAAAGACGCTGGTTGATTTGGCGGCAACCTCGCGCAACTCGTCCGTCAAATTCTCGGCCAGCCAAGACCGAACCTCTGCGCGAAAGGCCGCCAGATCACCCGCCATCGTCAATTCACCTGCCGATCACGCCCGGCCCAATAGGGCGCACGCAAATCCTTACGGAGGATTTTGCCACTGGCATTGCGCGGCAAGGCCGGGATGATGTCAATCGACTTGGGCACCTTGAAGCCGGCAATGCGTTCCCGCGCCCAGCCAATCACGCTGTCGGGATCGATTGTGGCACCCGGCTTGGGCACGCAAACGGCCTTTACCGCCTCGCCCCATTTCTCATCTGGCACACCAATAACGGCGACTTCCAGCACATCTGGATGGCCATAAATCGCGCTTTCCACTTCCGCCGGATATACATTCTCGCCGCCGGAAATGATCATGTCTTTCACGCGGTCGTGAATATAGAGATACCCATCTTCATCGACATAGCCAGCATCGCCCGTATGCACCCAGCCATCGCCGGTAAGCGTCTTTTGAGTGGCATCAGGCAGGTTCCAATAGCCCAGCATATTGTTGGAAGATCGCGTAATAACTTCGCCCACCTCACCGACGGGCAGTTCCTTGCCATCCCCATCGACAATTTTGATTTCCACGCCGGGCAAGGGCTTGCCAGCCGAACGCATCCGCTGATTGCCATTGGGATCATGGTCTTCGGGCGGCAGCATAACAATGGTGCCTGTCGTTTCCGTCATCCCATAATTTTGGATGAACTCACAGCCGAACATCTGAATGCACTGGCGCAGCAGCTCCAGCGGAATGGGCGCGGCCCCATAGAGAATATATTTCAACCGGCTGTAATCGACCGAAGCGCAGCGCGGGTGCTGGAGCAGAATGTGCAGCGCAGCCGGCACAATGAAGAAGCGAGTGACGCCGCCTGTCTCAATTGCGTCAAACAGCCCGTCGGGCGTGAATTCCGCCAGAATATAGCCCGGCAAGCCACTGGCAAGTGCCATCACGCCCAGCCCCGTGCCGCCAATATGCGCACAGGGCATGGCGACCAGAACCACCTCATCATCTTCCCATTGGGTATAGGCAAGGCCCGCATTTGCCGTGCCCTTGCGCAGCGCAAAGAGATTGCGGTTAGAAAGCTCAACGCCCTTAGGATTGCCCGTCGTGCCCGAGGTATAGAGTTGCAGCACCGCATCATCCGCGCCAGCGGGGTCAAAATCGATACGATCCGTTGTTGCCACAATCTGGCGTGCCTCTGCCGAACCTATGAAGCGGGGGCCATGTTCTAGCTGATCCTTCAGCGCCTCTGCCGCAGTCTCAAAGCCCGGTCCGGTAAAGACAATTTTAGACCGCGTATCATTGACGATATAAGCCCATTCAGGCGGGGCGAGCCGCCAGCCAATGGGCGCCATCACGACACCCAACCGCGCCGCGCCGTAAAAAAGCGTGAAGTAAATATCGCTGTTCTTGCCGATCCAGCAGATACGATCCCCCTTTTGGAGGCCATAGGATTTGAGGAAAGAGGCAACCCGCGCGGTGCGGTCTTCCAAATCTGCATAGGACCAGAACCGATCCTCCTCGCGCATCGCCAGCCGATCTGGCCGTTCCCGGCCCCAATGCGATAGAAATTCATCAAATGTCAGCAAATCCGCCACATCGGGCATTGGCAATCCTCTCCACGATTCTCTTTTGCCGAGATGCTAGGGGCAAGTCAGCCGAATATGCAACGTACCTTAAGGCTTTACAGGCCACAGACATCCGTCATCCTGAACTTGGTTCAGGATCCATTGGCGTCGAACCTAGGAGGTGATGCCGATACCTTGTCGTGTTGATGGATGCTGAAACAAGTTCAGCATGACGGGAGTGGCTGCTAACCCCGCCGAAAGAGGAGCGAGAGGTTATTGGCCGGCATCTCGATCACTTGGTCAAGATGCACCCCATGCTGTGCGGCAAGTTCTGTCACTATATCCAGATCGCGCAGGCCCCAATCAGGGTTTTGGACTCTTAAATTCGCGTCAAAGGCCAAATTGCTGGGCGCAGTTTCCACGCCTGGGCGCACATAGGGGCCATAAAGATACAGCAGTCCGCCCTTAGGCAGCAGCCGCCCCGCCCCCGCCATCAGCCCCCGCGTCGCCGCCCACGGGGCAATATGAACCATGTTGATGCATAAAATGGCATCCGCCTGATCGAGCGGCCATTGGTCTGAGCTGGCGTCCAACTGCACAGGCGCCCGCAAATTGGGGTGCCCCGCCTCGTCCGCCCATGCGGCAATTGAGGCAAGGCCCAGCGGGTCATAATCGCTGGGCTGCCATGTCAGCGCCGGGAAATGCCCAGCCAATTGAACGCTATGCTCGCCCGTTCCACTTGCCACTTCCAAGACAAGGCCTTGGGATGGCAAAGCTGTGGCCAAGATGCTGCGGATCGCATCATAATTGCGGGCCGTTGCCGGGGCATGGCGCTTGGCCTCTGCCCCGGCGCCCAGGGAAAAGGGTTGTGGGCCGCTCACTCTGCGGCCTCGGCCAAGGCAGGCGGTGACCAGACCAGCACAGGCTTGCGCGCGGCCAGTGTCTCATCCAGACGACGGCGCGGCGCAAAATGCGGTGCGGATTTCAGCGCAGGGTCCCCCTGCTTCGCCCGCAGCGCAACGGAACGCAGCGCACCAATAAACTGGTCCAGCGCCGCTTTGCTTTCCGTCTCGGTCGGCTCAATCAGCATCGCCCCATGCACGACAAGCGGGAAATACACTGTCATCGGGTGATAGCCTTCATCAATCAGGCCCTTAGCGATATCCAGCGTGGAGAAGCCCTCGGCCAAATTGGCGTCTGAGAACAACGCCTCGTGCATACATGGGCCAGAGCCTGCAAAGGGGGCGTCGAGCACACCTTCCAACTGGCGCAGCACATAATTGGCATTGAGCACCGCATCTTCTGCCACCTGACGCAGACCATCTGCCCCATGGCTGAGGATATAGGACAGGGCCCGCGTGTACATGCCCATTTGGCCGTGAAACGCCGTCATCCGGCCAAAGCTGTTGGGGAGTTCCGTGCCTGCCGTTTCCTCTTCCACCAAGTGGAAATGGCCATCGGCGTGCCGCACGACATGCGGGATGGGCGCAAAGGGCGCGAGCGCCTCTGACAACACAACGGGGCCGGAGCCCGGTCCACCGCCGCCATGCGGGGTGGAGAAAGTTTTGTGCAAATTAATGTGCATTGCATCCACGCCCAAATCACCGGGGCGGACACGGCCAACAATCGCGTTGAAGTTCGCGCCATCGCAATAGACATAGCCGCCAATGGCATGAACCGCATCGGAAATGCGCTTCAAATCGCGCTCAAACAAGCCACAAGTATTGGGGTTGGTAATCATCACGCCCGCAACATCGGGGCCAAGCCGCGCCGTCAAGGCAGCAAAGTCCACGCGGCCTTCGGGTGTGGCGGGAATGCTTTCCACGCAGAAGCCGGCAAAAGCTGCCGTCGCTGGATTGGTGCCATGGGCCGATTCCGGCACAAGGATAACCGGCCGATCTTCGCCACGCGCTTCGAGGGCAGCTTTAATCGCCAAAATGCCGCACAATTCGCCATGCGCCCCTGCCTTGGGCGACATCGCAACGGCCTTCATGCCCGTGAGCGTGATGAGCCAATGCGCAAGTTCATCAATGACAGCCAGCGCGCCTTGCACGCTTGCCTGGGGCTGAAGCGGGTGGACATCTGCAAAGCCCGGCATCCGCGCAACTTTTTCATTGAGGCGCGGATTGTGCTTCATCGTGCAACTGCCCAGCGGGAACAGCCCCAGATCAATGGCATAATTTTGGCGGCTGAGGCGCGTATAATGGCGCACCGTTTCCGGCTCAGACAGGCCGGGTAAGCCAATATCCTGCTTGCGCTCCAACCCACCCAGACGCGACGCGACCTTGGGTGCTGGCGCAATATCGACGCCCGTGGTCTGGCTGTCACCAATTTCAAAGATCAGCGCCTCTTCCAGCATTAAGGCGCGATTGCCCGTGAAAGTTGCGGCCTCTGCCTGGGCTGCGCCGCCCATCTCCGGGCGCCATCCGCTTTGGTTGAGTGTCATGCCAACACCTCCTCAAGCGCTGTCGCCAGCGCCTCAATATCCTCATCCGATACAATTTCGGTGACAGCGACGACCAAGCCATTCGCCAAATCTGGCGCATCGGGATAAAGCCGGCCCAGCGAGACACCGCCGAGCACGCCCTTTTCCGCCAAGGCTTGGACTATGGGCCGGGCTTCTTTAGGCAAAATCACCGTAAATTCGTTGAAGAAGCTCTGGTTCACCAACGTCACGCCCGGAATTCGCACCAAGCGATCTGCCGCCTGCACCGCGCGCGCATGGTTAAGTGCGGCAAGATCACGAAGCCCTCGCTCCCCCAGCAATGTCATGTGAATGCTGAACGCCAGGGCGCACAGCCCGGCATTGGTGCAGATGTTGGATGTCGCCTTTTCGCGGCGGATATGCTGCTCGCGCGTCGACAGCGTGAGCACAAAGCCGCGCTTCCCCTGCGCATCCACAGTCTCGCCGCACAGCCGACCCGGCATTTGGCGGACGAATTTTTCCTTGCACGCAAACAGGCCAACATAAGGCCCGCCAAATTGCAGGCCCACACCCAGCGACTGGCCCTCACCCACAACAATATCCGCGCCCATATCGCCCGGCGCACGGATGGCGCCCAAGGCAACAGGCTCGGTCACCACAGCAATCAGCAGCGCACCCACTTCATGCGCGCGGGCGGCAAGTGCCGAGAGATCCTCAATCCGGCCCAAAATATCAGGATATTGGACGACAACACAGCTGGTTTCACCATCAATGGCATCCATCAGCTGTGCGGCATCCGTCTGCGCCGAGAGGCTGGGGCGTGCAGTTTCCAGATGGTCGCCCGTAAAATGCGCCATCGTTTTGGCGACGCTGACATAATGCGGATGCAGGCCACTAGAGAGAATGGCCTTTTTGCGCTTCGTGACGCGGCCCGCCATTGAGATTGCTTCCCAGCAGGCTGTCGAGCCGTCATACATAGAGGCATTCGCCACATCACAGCCAAAGAGGCGCGCGACTTGCGTTTGAAATTCAAACAGCATTTGCAGCGTGCCCTGCGCAATTTCTGGCTGATAGGGCGTATAGGCTGTTAGGAACTCGCCACGCTGAATTAGGTGATCCACGCTTGCCGGCACATGGTGCTTATAGGCGCCCGCGCCCAAGAAGAAGGGATGGTCACTCGCCACCAAATTCTGCCGCGCCAGCTTTGAAAAATGGCGTTCCACGGACATTTCGCTGGCATGGCTGGGAAGCCCATGGACGGGCCCGTCCAATTGCGCCGCAGCAGGCACATCGACAAACAGATCATCAATGGATTGCGCGCCAATGGCGGCAAGCATCTGCTGCCGATCAGCTGGAGTTAAAGGAAGGTAGCGCATCAAACGGCTCCCGCGTGACGTAAAAAGTTAAAGACCAGCGACAAAGGCCTTGTAAGCAGCAGCGTCCATCAGCCCATCCAACTGCGAGGCATCCTCGAGCGTCAGGCGGAAGAACCAGCCTTCGCCTTCAGGGTCTGAATTGACGAGCGATGGATCATCATTCAGCGCATCATTGCCGGCGATCACTGTGCCTGAAACAGGGGCGTAAACGTCTGACGCGGCTTTCACCGATTCCACAACCGCTGCATCGCCACCCTTGGTCACTGCAGTACCCGCAGCCGGAATCTCAACGAACACAATGTCGCCCAATTGGCTCTGCGCATAATCAGTAATGCCAACGACAGCTTCGTTGCCATTTACCTCAATCCATTCATGCTCATCCGTAAAATACCGAGTCATTTGGCGGCTCCTCTGCGGTGATAATTATTGGGAATGAAGGGCATGGGCGTCACGACCAGCGGCACGCGCTTGCCGCGCACATCAGCCTCAAGCGCGGTGCCATGGGCAGCAAGGCTGGCGGATACATAGCCCATTGCAATGGGCGCATTGACGCTGGGGGCAAAGCCGCCCGACGTCACACGACCCACTTCAGTGTCGCCTGCATAGATCACCGCGCCTTCGCGCACGGGCATCCGGCCTTCGACCAAGAAACCCACGCGCTTGCGGTCAGGCCCATTGGCGAGCCGCGCCAAAATCACCTGTTCGCCGGGGAAGCCCCCCTCAGCGCGGCGGCGCTTGGAAAAGCCGAACATGAGATCAGCCGAAACAGGATCCGTCTCTGGATCCAGATCATGCCCATACAGGGGGAGGCCCGCCTCCAACCGCAAGGAATCGCGCGCTCCAAGGCCAATAGGCTTCACCTCCGGCTGCGCGCACAGTGCATCAACAAAGGCTGTAGCCTGTTCGGCAGGAATGGAAATTTCAAAGCCGTCTTCGCCCGTATAGCCCGAGCGGCTGATCCACAGCGGCTCCAGCTCCCACAAGAAGGGGCCAGCCTCCATGAAAAACAACTTATCCACGCCGGGCACGACGCGCTTCAGCGCGGTCACTGCTTCTGGGCCTTGCAGGGCAATCAGCGCACGATCATCCAGATGATTGATGACAATATCATCAGGCAAATGCTCACGCAGATGGGCAATATCATCCCATTTCATCGCGCCATTGACGACCAGATAAAGCCCCATTGGCGCACGAGCGACCATCAGATCATCCAGAATGCCGCCTTCTTCATTGAGCAAAAGGCCATAACGTTGGCGGCCCTCGGCCAGCGTCGTCACATCAGTGGAAATGACCTGTTCCAGCGCGGCATCAACGCCCGGCCCAGACATCATCAATTGGCCCATATGCGAGACATCAAACAAACCCGCATGGGCGCGGGTCCACAGATGTTCGGCCATAATCCCTTCATAATGAATGGGCATATAATAGCCGGCAAAGTCCACCATGCGCGCACCCCGCGCGCGGTGCCATGCGTCTAGCGGCAAGGCAGAGGGCGCTTCTGCCGCGGCATCCAATTCGGGTGTTTCAGTCTCGCTCACGTCCAACGGCTCCACGCACAGAGTTACCAGCGCAGTGCCTTGCAGCGGTGCGCCGGACCCCCTCTGTCACGGGAACCTGAGAGCTTTCACGGCGCCTAAAGGCTGCCGCTTACCCCTTCGGTGGTTCAAGCCGAAGCCCGAACGCTTTCCAGAGTGCCGCATATGTCAGCGCGGTCCTTTTGCCTGAGAGATTCCGGGGTGGTTGCTCCTTCGGCGGACCTGCCAGGCAGGACTCTCTCCCGCGCTGTCAGCGACTCGCTTTAAAT
>JACCDL010962889.1_pt1 | contig 11975 bp, 10 predicted proteins | sample 7441931 | NCBI WGS metagenome assembly JACCDL01 (sample SAMN15323437, study PRJNA562643) | freshwater metagenome | isolation source: river surface water | place: USA:Blue River Watershed | collected 2017-08-16 | reverse complement strand
ATCAAAGTGGTTTATATCGTCATAAAAAAAAATGTAAATTATATGATGAAGAAATGAGTCATTATTCTTTAATTTTAGCAAATAATCAAAATAATAATAATCATTCAATACAATTTACAAATAATATTAATCATATTGTAAATAATACAATAAATAATAATACAATAAATAATACTGTAAATAATATAAAAATATCAAAAGTTCAGTATTTGAATGTTAATTTTGGTGATGTTATTGATATAAATACTTTTATTGAAAATTATAAAAATGAATATGGTTTAACTAATAAGCAAACAGAAACTTTATTGGAAAATTATAAAAATGGTGGAATCAATTCATGTATAAATTCTTTGGTTTATTATTTAAAGGAAAGTGCAATTCAACAATACAAAGAAATAAAAGGAAAGGAAATTGCAATGACAGATATTATTTTACCTTTTATTTTAAGTGATAAATATTTAAGAGAACATTTTGAAAAAACTATAAATGGTAATTGGGATAAAACTATTGCGATTGATAATATAAAAAAAATTGTTGGTATTACAGATGAACATGTTTATAAACATCATAATACATATTTGCAATTAAATGAACAACATAAAAAGAAATTAATCAATGGTGTTTTAAAATCATCAGATTATTCTAAATTATCTCAAATAACTTCACCAAATTTATATAAAATAGATTATACCAAAAGTATATCAAATGGAAATAATAATTTTTTAAATGATAATGAAGACAATGAAGATAATGAAGACGATGAAGACGATGAAGATGATGATATAGAAGATATAGAATATTTAAATGAAGATGTTAAAGAAGATGTTAAAGAAGATGTTAAAGAAGATGTTAAAGAAGATGTTAAAGAAGATGAAGATATAGAATATTTAAATGAAGATGTTAATGAAGATGTTAATGAAGATGTTAATGAAGATGTTAAAGAAGAGATTGAAAAATTTGAAGTATATGAAAAACTATATGAAAATAATTTTACAAATGACAATAATTTAATTAAATTTATTCAAAATTAAAATAAGGTTACATTTATATTTTTATATATAAATTGCTATCATATAATTTACCAAAATTATTTTTAAAAATGGAAGATACAGATTTTTCTACCCCAAATTTAACATTTGAATTAAATGATGTAACATATGTTTCAGGTCCTGATGAAACAAATACTAAAGTCTATAAATTTGATTCATCAAAAGATATTTATGACATTATTTCTTATTTTCTTGAAATAAAATCTTCAAATGATCATTTTTATGTAGTTGATATTAATCAAATTGTAAAACAATATAATCTTTGGAAAAAGGAACTTCCTTTTATCCGTCCATATTATGCCATTAAAAGTAACCCTGATCCAATGATTATTAAAATTCTAACATCACTAGGTTGTGGTGCGGATTGTGCTAGTAAAACTGAAATTGTATCTGCAATGGAATATTTATTTTCGTCTGATATTATTTATGCCAATCCTTGTAAAGAGATTACACATATTCAGTTTGCTCGTTCTCATGATGTGGACCTTTTAACTTTTGATTCTGAAACTGAATTACATAAAATTAAAATTAATCATCCTAAAGCTAAATTGATTCTTCGTATTAAAGTTGATGATAGTTCATCTCGTTGTAAGTTTGGTGTTAAATTCGGTTGTGAAGAAGATAATATTGCAGCTATTTTGAATTTAATTAATGTGCTAGAACTAAATCTAGTTGGTGTTTCATTTCATGTTGGTAGTGGTTGTTCATCAGCAGGTTCATTTTCTAAGGCTGTTGCTGATGCTCGTAAAGTTTTTGATATGAGTTTAAAGCAACACAATAAGCGTTTAACATATCTGGATATTGGTGGTGGTTTTCCCGGTTTTGATAATGAAGATGGAGGTATTACATTTCAAGACATAGCTCGTGATATTAGAACAAGTTTTGAAAATAGTTTCGGTGATATTAAAGATGAAGTCAATGTTATTGCGGAACCTGGACGATTCTTTTGCACTAAATCTCATATTCTAGTCTTTAATATTATTGGTATTAAAAAGAAATTGGATAAAGTAACTAATAAGCATTCTTTCCAATACACAATTAATGAAGGTATTTATGGTAGTTTTAGTGCTGTTATGTTTGACTATGCCAAACCAATTATTAAACCTTTTAATGAACGTAATGAGGAAGAGCTTTACAAATCAACTGTTTTTGGTCCAACATGTGATTCTCTAGATAAAATTACCGAAGAAGCTATGTTACCTGAAATGGCAGTTGGTGATTGGTGTTTTGTAGAAAACTTTGGAGCTTATACAAGAGCATCATCAACTAGCTTTAATGGTTTTAGACCTGGACAAGTTTATTATATTCAACATGAGGCCAAATAAATACACTTTTAACAAAAGTGTTATCAAAATACACTTTTAACAAAAGTGTTATCAAAACTTAAATTATAAATTGAAATATTTTTTGATTTTTTATTCTAGATGTATAACTGAGTTTAACAATTCTAGTTACACATATGGTGTTAAGTTTTAGTTAAGATTCTAGATACATAAATATCTTAAAAATCTGAGCTAATATTTATATATTCTTTTGATTCTAAAGTCAAAGGCTTATATAAACTTAGCTATTCTTTTTTCAATACCCGTCATGGTTTGGTGTGTGAATGATGGATAAGATGAATCATTTTTTCTTTAGGAGATTGACAAATGATTCTGAAGGATAATATCATTTTTAATCAGGATTTGGTAAAATGCCTGTAATTTATATTTGAAATAAAAAATAAAAGTAGATAAAGATGTATCTAGAATTGATAATTTTATAAAACATGTTTGGGGTTACTCTTTTTCTTAAAAAGGTTTTCTAGATACTAGTTAATCATTTAGTTATTTTAATTTTTTTTATTTATTATTACTTTTAATTGTAAAAATAAAAGAATTAACTGAGAAAATATAAAAAATGAATTATAAATGAAATAAAAAATAAAAGTAGATAAAGATGTATCTAGAATTGATAATTTTATAAAACATGTTTGGGGTTACTCTTTTTCTTAAAAAGGGTTTTCTAGATACTAGTTAATCTTTTATTTTTTGTTTTTTATTTTTATTTGGATTTAAAATAATTTTTATTATTTGCTTTATACCAATCTTTAAACCATGGAACGTCTTTAATGAAAAGATGAGGTTCTTTAACCGCAAATTTACTAGAAGCAAGTTTAAAATTACTTTGTTCTTTTTCGTTTAATGTAGCCAAGAATTTATCAACAAAGAATTTCCAATAAATTGAAGGTCTTGTTTTTAACAATTCAGGCTCAATAAAATCATTTTCTGAATCATCATTATCGATGAAATTATTACTATAATTGGACATTTAATACTTTTAATTATTTATAGAATTTTTATTTAAATCAATTTTATTTATTTTCAATGAAATAATAAATCCATCTGAATAAATACACTAATATTATCCAATAAATAAAAATATTAAAAGCAATATAACCTTTACATATATTACTTCCATAATTCCATGTTTGATAATGATTAAAGTTAAAACTCATTTGTCCGATAATACATTCCATAACAGTAATTAAATAACCAGTAAATAATCCATATATAAAAAAATTCCAATGTTTGAATCTATTTGCAAAAATAGCTAAAATAAGTGCACCAATACCATAAATATTTAAAAATGGTAAACATAATTTGATATATCTGATAAGAGTATCACCACAAATAGGAAATGTTGGATGACATTTCATAATAGTATTGAAATTAATGATATTATTCGATAAACATGTAGATTGTGTAGCTAACATATAAATAAATTCAACTATCCATCCAATAAAACCAAAAATAATATAATACAATAAATAATTCATAACTAACTTTAATATATTTATAATTATAATCATATAAAAAACCACTAATTCAATAGCATTATTTTATTTCCTGTTTCTTGTATAATATTTTTCCTCATGAAAAATAGATTCATCCCATCCATCCTTACCAACCGAATTGAAAAAGATTTAGCTAAGCTTACATAATCATTTGACTTTAGATTTCAAAAGCTAATGTAAATCTAGCTAATAGTTTTTAAGATTTTGAAAACTCTTTTCATGAAAAAGTTGAGTTATACATCAAAAATAAAAAAATTAAATTTATGTTTTATTTAGTTTTGTAACATTTTTTAATGTCTGTATCTTTAACTTGGGTATACAATTTGAAGTAAAATTACAAGCCCTAAGATTTGGAAGATGCTTGAAGCTGGTTTTACAATTGTTGTGAGTTTGCATAAAACTTCATTCCAGAGAAATTGAGCTACAACTAATAAGACAGCAAGCCATAAAAGGAGAGCGAGAAAAAGGGCTACATATTTAGCAGTTGTATTGCTATCAGTAAATCCTTCTTTACTTGGTGAAAGGACACATTCGAATCCTTCTTTAACAGCAGAGAAAAGCATTTTATTTTTAATATTTAGATTTGTTATATTAATAAAAGAAAAAATTATTAACATAAAAAAATAAAAAATAAAAAATAAAAAATAAAAAATAAAAAAATATAAAAACCCAATTATTGATGTTATGAATAACTCTCAAAATATTTTCTAAATTAAAAATAAATTTGTAATTAGAATGTCTGTTGTTCTAGATTTATTATATTCATTAAAAAAATTAAAATTACCATCAGAATGGAAACAAATGTTTAGAATATTATTATCAATTTATGTTGCATGGATAGTTTTATTTTCACCTAGAAAACCGATTATTAAAGAAAGTTTTGGAATTAGATTATTATTTATCATATTATTATTTTTATTCATTCAAACTGATTTTGTATCCGCAATATTATTATTAATGATTTATTTTCTTAGTTTTCAATCTGTTTTACCAATTAATGAAGATTATACAAAAACAATTGGTAATGAAGGATTTGAAGACCCTATAAATACTTCAACACCATCATCCGCACCATCATCCACACCATCATCAACACCATCATCAACACCTACTAATACAATGAGTCAAGCAGATAAAGATAAAGAATTTGAAAAGAAAATTACTTCTAATTTAACAGGAAGTCTTGATGTTAAACCACCACAACAAGAAATGTTAAAAATGGAATGGGGATTAGATACAGCTATCGGAACAGTTGTAACACCATCACCAGAAATATCAGATAAAATTAAAAATATTGAAAAACTTACACCAGCTGAATTATTAGATTTATTAAAATCAATTAAAACATATCCACAATATCTTAAAGTTGATTTATTATCTAAGATTCCAGCATTAGATATAATTTCAAATGACCAAAAATTAAAATTAGTTAAAGAATTAGATGGTTTGCCAGTAGAAGAACAGATGAAATTAATACAACCTTATCTTACAAATCAATAAAAAAGGAAATAGATATTCTTTTTAATTTCTTTATCTAATTTCTTTATCTAATTTAAAAATTAAAAAATAGAGAAATGACTGCTAATAAATATTTATTACCAATTTTAATTTTTATAATAATTTTTATTATATTTTTTCTATTAATAATTAATTTAGATGATAATAAAGAAAAATTTGATACTTTACCAGTTTCTGAAATTATTGTTGTAAACAGGAAAATAGAAACACCAGTTAAAGAGCCTAATTTAACACCTTTATTATGTAATCCGAATAATCAATGTTTAGGTAAATTAAATTTTAATTACCAAAAATTAGTTAAATAAAAAAATAGTAACATGTTTTTTTGGTTATTTTTTATACTTTTTATCTGGTATTACTATAAAATATGAAAACTAAATTTATAGTTTTGTTATTTATCATTTTATTATTGTTTATTAGATTACTTTATCTTTACAATTGTAACTGTAATAGTATTAATAATATAATAAATGATAGAAAAATAGATACTAATCATATTATGGAGGGATTTAATCAGAATGTTACTTCATCAGGCAGGGAATGGGTTTATAAAGGTTGTTATAATGATGGAGGTTACGAGGATAAAATTCGGACACTTCCAAATTATAGAGGTGAGTTAACAACTGATGAATGTTATGCTGCAGCAGTTGCAGCCGGTGATAATATTGTTGGTTTTCAATATGGTGAAGGAACAGGTGGAGGTAAATCTCAATGTTGGACTGGACCATCAACATCAACATATGATTTATATGGAACCACAACAGCATGTTCAGTAACAAATAATCAATTAGGAGCAGCTTGGGCTAATACTGTATTTGTTACTGGACCTGTTAGTGGAGGGTCTGAAGGTGGGTCTGGAGGTGGGTCTGGAGGGTCAGGTGGGTCTGGAGGGTCTGGAGGGTCAGGTGGGTCAGGTGGGTCAGGAGGTAACGAAAGTTCAACACCTTTTACAAGACGAACTAGAATACAACTCCATGAAGCTAAATCTGGAGATTTACCAGTTTCTGAAATTGTTATACTAAATCGTAAAATAGATACAGATGTTAAAGAACCAGATTTAACAAATGTATTATGTAATCCAAATAATCAATGTTTTGGTAAATTAAATTTTAATTATCTAAAATTATAAAAAAAATAAAATAAAATAGTAAAATAAAGTAGTTAAATTCAAGTTATAAAATCCAGTTATAAACATGAAAAAAACAACATTAATATTTATAATATTTGTAATATTTTTAATACTTTGTGTATTTGTAACTAGTGTTCAAATTGATACCTTTTCTGTTCAAAAAGGGCCTGCAACTGTCATCTTTTTAAATCCACCAGAAGGTGCAGATGAAGATACTGGCACCGTATTAGGTTACAAAGTAGTTTCATGTGATGAAACTAGTAAAGAATGTTCAATAACATATGAAAAAATTTAGTAACATGAAAGAATGATGTTTTATTTAAGTTTTTTTAGACTTTTTTTTATCTTGTAGTATCTATAAAAGATGAATACTACTTTTATAGCTACATTGATTATTATTTTATTGATACTTATAGGGTCATTATACCTTTATAATTGTAATAAAATAAATAATCTTAATAAAAATAACAACGATTCTATTAATGATAAAAAATTAGAAAAAAAAAATACAAAGGAATCTTTTACGTCTTATATTGAACATTATAATGCTCCATTTCCAGAATCGAATTTTTATAATGCATATAATTATAATGACACAACATCTAATAATGTAACCGGTAGTTTAAATAAAGATTCTTTTGATGATAATCATCAAAAAATGGTAGCAACATTTCTCTCATTAATAAAAGTTTTAGACAATGAATTAAAAGATAAGGAATATAACTATATGGTTGAACATATTTTTAGAGTTAAAATAACATCAAATCCTACCACAATTACACAAGGACAATCTTTAAAAATTTTATATGAAACTTTTGCTAAAACTGATAATAGAACAGACAATAATAATTCTATTCATGGAGATTTACTTTCACTTAATTTAATAAATCAATCATATTTAACAGCTAATTTTATTGAAAATACTATAGGTGTTCCTATGGAACATACTTATTATTCAAATAATCAAAATAATTTATCATGTAGAATAACAATCTTATTTATTAGAAAAACAGGTGGCTATACTTCACGTATTAAATTAGAATTATTAAACAATGAAACTCCATTTTTTACTGTGCCTATTATAACAGAAACAAGTCCTAATAAACATTTTTTACTTGAACTCCGTAACATAGCTGTTTTAACAGCAAATAATGTTTCTTTTCAAGTATCTTCACAGGTTAAAGCAGGAGTTTATCCTTCATATACAAACACTTTGTTCAAAATAAGAAGAGGAGATGTTCAAGGGAATATTATTCAAAATAAAACATCCACTGAAATCCCTAATTTTCAAACTATTTATTCTACAAAATTAGAGAATGTATCTGGTATAGTAGACCCAGGAGATTCTGGACAAAATAATTTTAGTATGCCTTCGACACCTGTTATTGGAATTAATATTAATAATGATGCAACTAAATCATTCTTTTTTAATGGTGAAATTAATGGTGAAAATATATTTAAATCAATTCCATTACCTAATAATGATCCAACTCCAATACAGGATTATGTTTATAATAAAGGTTATTTAATCATATTAAATACTTCAAATAGACTATATTATTGTAAAAATTGTAAAATACATACGGGAATGGCTCAAAATGAATGGACACAAATATCTATTCCATCTTCATATGCAACATCATGGATGCATAAAATTGCTTATGATGGGACAAATAATATTTTATTTTTATTAAATCGTGAAAAAAAACTTTTATATTGCACAGGCTTAGGAACAACTAGAATGACTTTTAATTATTTAACACCACCACCTGATGAATATTTATTTGCAGATATGGATGCTATAAATGGTAAAATAGCCGGTATTGGTGAGTATACAAGATATCTATTTTTAGGTGAATATTCAAGTGTTGGAAATGTAAGAACACCTTCATGGAGAATAATAGATAAATCAAAAACTATAACATCTGTTAGTTTAAATGTTAAAGGATTAATTGGTAAAGACTCTAGTCAATCATCATATTTTTGTCAATTTCCTTGTTATCTAAAAGGTAGTAATAAATGGGTTCAATTAAGTGATGATGTCACAAAAAATATATCAGCTAATACAAATTTATTAGCATTAGTAAAAAATAATAATATTTATACATGCAAAGATTCATGTAATAAAGATAGTTTTACTAAATCAAATCAAATTGGAGTATACTCCGCAAAAGCTATTGATTATTATTATCCTTTTATTGATGTGCAAGAATCACCATTTAATAATTTACCACAAATTAAAATAAATTCACGGTCAACAAAGATTGATACATATTCGAATTCTATTAATAAAATACTTACGAATATTGATAATAATATGCAAATATTTAAAAATAAACAAGAACAATTTCAAATATTTTTACTTCGTCAAATAGCACAAAGAGATAAATACATTAGACATATTAATAAGGGATATTCATGTCTTGATTATTTAATTGATAAGTCAGGAACTGATAAAAATGCTAAAAACTCTGCTATTTGTGTTGATTATAAAAAGGGTGAAAAAGAATATAAAGCTTCTTTACTTGCAGATGCTCTTAATGAAAAGTCAATATTAGAAGCTGAAATTGCCGCTAGTATGCCAACATCTGCACCAACAGCAGCACCTACTGTTGATCCAGAATCAGAATTTTTTGATAATAATATTGGTAATAAAAAAGGCAATTGGACTGAATATTTTACAAATTATTCTTCGCAAACTTTAGAAGATATGTTAACTAAATTAGGTAATGTTAAAATTAATATGGATGATTTAGAATCATCAGGAGAAGACCTTATTGCAGTCATGGAATAGATAGATAAATAAAAAATAATTCTAAATATTTCTGTATTATTTTATTTATTTACTATGTTTTATTTATTTAATATGTTTTATTTATTTTACTATGTTTTATTGTATTTTGTTTATAAAATTGTTTATAAAATTGTTTATAAAATTGTTTATAAAATTGTTTATAAAATTGTTTGTAAAATTGTTTGTAAAATAAAAAAAAATATTTTTCATGAGTAAATATTAAAGTCTTATAAAAATATCTTTTAGTATCTATAAAGAACAATACAAAAAGATAATAATAAGATATTAATAGCTGGAAAAAGAAAATGATTAATATTTATATAATAAGTATTTTTATAATTATTTTAGCATTAATTGGCTATCTGTATTATCAAAATAAATCTTACTTTGAAAATTTTATAGATACTCCTTGTCCTAGTTTTAATTGGGAAGGTGATATTTATTATCCTAGTTATGAATATAACCAAACTTATCAGAGCAAAGACAGTGATGGTAATTTAATAATGTATGATAGTTTTTCACCTTCTAATGGATTTACGGATGATTTTAAATATTATATTATTAAATTTAGCGCAACAAGAGATGCATTTAATGAATTAATTAGTCGAGAACCAATACATCATTTTAATTTAGAATATAAATTTACTGTAGAATTCTCAACTTTTAATAAATTTAATGATAATACTACTAGTAATTATTTTGAAATGACATTTAATTCTTTATATAATAATATTGAATTATTTAAATTAACATATCATAAAAATTTACAACAAGGAAGTACTAATAATCAAAAATTGTTAAAGATTAATATAGATTCTTCGTTAAAGGCTTCTCCAAGTGTCATAATGGATAATTTACCATATGGTATGTGTGACAGTTTAACTTTCAAGGTTATTTCAAATAAAAAGAAGGATGTTTATAATAATATTATTATACTTAATTTATCTTTTATAAATAATATATATCCAGAAAAACAATATTGTTTTATATTACCTAATGATCATGCAAACTTTTTCTTTCCATCAATAAAAAATATAGTGGTAACTTCTTCAACTGGATGTCCATTTTTTGTAAAAACATATATTAAAGGGCAAATGTATACAGAATTTGGGTCTCCTAAATTAGAAAAAAAAATGCAATTATGCACATTATTGGCAAGCCCTAAATGGGATGATACTGGCAAAGTTGTTTATACTGGTGATATGGGTCCTGATGCCCCATATATTCATAGACCTTTTTCACCTGGATATTTACCATTTGGAGACGTTACAAATCGTTCTGAAACAAATTGGGAAGTAATGATGATAAAACCGGATGGTATACATGCTATCCCCGCAGAAAGATTAGAATATTTGTGGTCAAATCGAAGAAATTCTGCACGTTTTAGAATAGGAAATACTATTAGTTCTATTCTTCCTGCAGGTTATTGGGGTAAAGTCCTATTTTATCGTGTTAAACCAACAACAAAAACAATTAAAGAAATTGACCCTGAAACTAATGAATTAGTTGATAAAACTTACAGATATTTTCCATTAGCTGATTATTCAATAGTTATTCCAAAAGGTGCAAGACCTAATATATATAATGTTGTTTCTAATCAGGCAGATGATGATGACTTTTCTAGATGGATGTCATCTGACCTAGATATATCAGGCGGAATTGTTCCAGGTGGTGCAAAATCATTAGAAAATTTACCAGTATTAATTCGTGAAGATTGTTTAGAACCATATACATCTGAAAATGTATTAATTGCACGTAATGAGGGAACTAAAAAAATTGCTTTATTTTTAACACCAAAATTTCCAGAAGATGGAGCAGTATGGTTAAATACGTATTCATGGAATCCTATTGGGAGTAAACCTGGATTCCCTGGTTTTGATTATGCTTCATATGCTGTGTCATGGGATGGATGGACTGCTTTTAATAGACCACCAAATAATATTGATGAAAAAAAATATATTATTAAAGAGGAATGTTTTCAAAAACAAAAAAAAAAACAACCAAATATTAAACAAATGGACAACAAAATTGAAGAATTACGGAATAAATATTCTGAAGAATTAAAAAAAAATATTGAAATTGCTGAAAAATTAAATGAATCTAGCTTTAATCAAGTTCAAACTCAAATATCAACTATTGCTAAAAAGAATAATGATGAAATGGGATTATCTAAGAATTTATATAATACAACTATATTAAATAATAATAATATAGCAAAAGAAGTTACTGATGTTCAAAATTATTATGACTTTTTAAGTGGAAGAAATAAACCAGATGGAACAGGATTTAATACAAAATTAAATACAATTAATAATAAAATTAACTTATTAAAAATCGAAAAAGATAGAAAATTAACAAAAAATCAGATCGATAATTTAACAAATAAGAATAATTTGATTAATGAAGGAACTAAATCAAAAGATTTTGTTGACCAATCTAAGGTTTTTGATGATCAATTAAACATTTATAGAAGTATGAGTGTGTTTCAAACATTGCTTCCAGAAAGAAAACAATTTGCGATTCAATATTAAAAATTATAATTTTTTTATTTATTTGTAATTTTTTATTCATAATTTACATGACTATCAATAAAAAAATAAAAATCATTTCCAAATAATTCATGTAGAAAATTTATATTAAATTTTTTAT
>JACCDL010106867.1_pt1 | contig 11985 bp, 12 predicted proteins | sample 7441931 | NCBI WGS metagenome assembly JACCDL01 (sample SAMN15323437, study PRJNA562643) | freshwater metagenome | isolation source: river surface water | place: USA:Blue River Watershed | collected 2017-08-16 | reverse complement strand
GGCGGTGTCCTAGGCCTCTAAACGATGGGGCCTACAAAGCGGATACTTCATAGCACCAAGAGGAAAGAATAGTCGCTACTGGGCAGTTTGCGCAAGCCGTGTTAGTTTCGAAGGTATGAACCGTCGTTTTTCGCGCGCCTTGATCGCAGTTGTTGCAACTGCGGGCTTGGCTCTGACCGCAACCGTGGTCGCGCCATCCTGGGCGGTTCCAAGTTATCCGACGGCTGCCGAGGTAGCGGCGGCAAAGAAGAACGTGACCGCCAAAAAGGCAATGATTGCGCGTCTTGATGCCATCATCGCCGAACTTGAGGCCGACGCAGAAAAGCTAGGTCGCGTTGCTCAAATCAAGGGCGAGGCATTCAACCAGGCGCAGGGTGAAGTCGACAAGGTCGCTGTCAAGGTCAACAGCCTCCAGGCTCAGGCCGATGCCGCCACCGCTGCAGCCGGCAAGGCAAAGACTCAGCTCGGGCAGATTGCCGCACAGATGTATCGCGGCGGTGCCGCTGGCACATCCTTGGATTTGTTCTTGAACGCGGGCAAAGCCGACGACCTGCTTTATAAGTTGGGTGCCAACGAAAAGATTGCTCAGCAGAGCGACGAGATTTATCAGCGGTCGATTGCGCAGCAGCTTTATGCGCAGGCGCTGACCGACCAGCTTCAGGTTGCCAAAGACGAACTGGCAACCAAGGCTTCTGCCGCCAAGGTGCTGTTTGATGAGGCTCGCAATGCGGCCGGTGCCGTGCAGGCCAAGGTCGACGAGAACAACCGAGTCAGCAAGACCATGTATGCGCAGCTCGCGACATTGCGAAACACCGCTTCAGATCTTGAGCGCCAGCGTGCCGAGGGCTTGGCCGCTGAGCGACGCCAGCAAGTTGGCTCTGCCAACATGAGCGCTCCCGAGCTTTATGCGGTTGGCGACCCGGATGCCGGCAAGGTTCAAATCGCTTTCGACTTTATGAAGGCTCAGCTTGGCGAGCGCTATGTGCTCGGCGGCATGGGGCCAGACGTTTGGGACTGCTCGGGTCTAATGAAGGCTGGCTACTCTGCCGCCGGCATTTACATCGGAACCCACTCGGCCACCAACCAGTTCCGCACTATGGGTGCCGCTCGCAAGCTGGTGCCACTGAGTGAAATGAAGGTCGGCGACCTGCTTTGGTACTCGCAAGAGAGCGCATTTGACGGTGACAAATATCACGTTGTGATGTTCGTTGGCGGTGGGCTGATGATCGAAGCCCCGAACCCTGCTCGCACGGTTCGAATCGTTCCGATTCGCTGGGGTGAAATGTTCCCTTACGCTGGTCGCCCGAGCGCATAACCAACTTAAAGAAAGAACCCCACCGGATTTGGTGGGGTTCTTTATTGTCTAATCCTTGGTTTAGCAGCAACCTGGCTTGCAGGTGCAGCCATCCTTTGAGTCGCAGCAGCAGTTGCTCGCCTTGGCGCCGTCACCCTCGGTTAGGTAGCGCTCCTGCGCCTCCTTGATCAAGCGCTCGGCAACATCCTTGCCCTGCCACTCGCCAACCTTGACCCACTTGCCAGGCTCAAGGTCTTTGTAGTGCGAGAAGAAGTGCAAAAGCTCATTCTTGGTCTGCTCAGGCACGTCATTGATGTCCTGGATGTGTGCCCAGCGAGGGTCCTTGGTCTGCACGCAAACGACCTTCTCATCGATGCCGCCGTCATCCTCCATAGGAAGAACGCCAACTGGGCGAACGTCAACAACCACACCAGGGAACACTGGGAACTCAAGCAACACTAGAGCGTCTAGCGGGTCGCCATCGCCACCGAGGGTCTTATCGAAGAAACCGTAGTCAACTGGGTAAACGAATGGGGTGAACAAAACGCGGTCAAGGTGCACGCGACCGGTGACGTGGTCAACCTCGTACTTGTTGCGGCTTCCGCGAGGAATCTCGATAACTGCTTCGTAACCCATGGTTCTCCTTGGTTTGAAAAATTCTTGCTCTGCGTCAAGTTTAGAACCAACGGCATCAATTGATGAGTTAGTGTGGTGTTGGGAGCAATGACCCGCTGAAGAACTTGGTCGTCTTATTTCAGCGGAGAGCAGAGACGAAACCGGCCCTTCTTCGAACGGGGGCACGACAGTGAACATCTACAAAAACCGCAAATCGCACGCAGCGAGTCTTTTGACCGTACGCATTGGAAAGCGACTCGGAAAATATCACCGAGCCACTAGGTGGATCGGCATAACGGGAATCGCATTTTCGACCGGATACTTGGGCTGGCGCCTGATCTATACGTCCGAGGGAATCAACCCGTTTCTGTTTTGGCTGCTGTGGGGAGCAGAACTAATCGGCTGGTTTTCGATGGCCCTTTTCGTGAGGGATGCCTGGAACCTAACCCCTGCAGATGATGAGTTTGGTCAGGTCAGCGGTTCTAGCGCGGTCTTCATTCCAACCTTCGATGAAGAGCTCGAAGTGCTAGAACCTACCCTCATGGCAGCGATGAAGATACGTGGCGCGAAAGAAGTCTGGTTGCTCGATGATGGGCGCAGAAATTGGGTTCGAGATTTGGCCATTGAATACGGCGCCAAATACCTGGCGCGCTCGTCGAACGAACATGCCAAGGCCGGCAACATCAACAATGCTCTGAAGAAACTCAACACCTCATTTGTGTTGATTCTCGATGCCGACCATGTCGCTTCTCCAGACATCCTTGAAAAGACCACCGGCTATTTTGTGAACGAAAAAGTTGCCGTGGTTCAAACCCCGCACGGTTTTAGAAACCTTGACTCGGTGCAGCACTACGACAACGAAGTTCACGATCAATCGCTATTTTTTGATGTGCTGTTGCCAGGCCGCCAGCGCAGTGGCGCTGTTTTTTGGTGCGGCTCTGGAGCCGTCTTGCGAGTGTCGGCGCTCAAATCAGTTGGCGGTCTTGCAACAAACACCATCACTGAAGACCTCGAGACCACTTTGGCGCTCAACCGCGCGGGTTTCAAGGCGGTGTATCACAATGAAATTTTGTTGAAGGGTCTTGCTCCACAAAACCTTGCCGCCTTCATCATTCAGCGTTATCGCTGGGCTCGCGGCACTCTCGAAATACTGCTCGGTGCCAAGTCGCCAATTTTCGGGCGAGGTTATGCCTGGCGAGCACGCCTTTCATACCTGTCGAATTTTGTCTACTACCTGGTCTCGGTGCAGCACATGATTTTCGCCGGAATATTGGTGTGGCTTTTGATCACCGCGCAGCTGCCGCTTAACCCAGCATCGGTGAATGTTGTGATTCTGTGGGGCATTCAGCAGGTGCTCGCGATTCTTGCGGTCTGGGGAATTTCGGGCGGCAAGCAACTGCCATTCGGCGGTTCTCAGAACGCCTGGATGAACTCTTCGATTCACGTTGGCGCACTGGTCGACACCGTTTTGCGTCGCAAGCAAACATTCAAAGTCACACCAAAAGGGGGAACCTCGGAGTCGGCATTGGCCTCACTGGCTTTACTTTGGTTGCCGGGTGTAGCTGCGGCACTGTTGACCGGCGCTTTGATTACCCGCGTGCTAAGCGAATTGGTTTGGCATTTTCTTGCCCCGCTACCAGCGTTCGGTTGGATCCTGTCGCTGTTCTTCTCGCTCTTCGAACTTTCGATTCTGGTTCCGATGCTCGTCAAGTATTCGGCGCTCATTCAAACCAGGGCTACCTGGCGCGAACCGGTCGAGGTTGATGCCTCGATTCACGATTCATGGGTGCGAGTTGTTGATCTGCATGAGTCTGGCCTCAAGTTGGTTGGTTCGGCCGAAGACCTGAGCGGTGTGGGCATCGGCGATAAAAAGCTCGTAACGCTCGATCTGAAGAACGCAGCCGGATTGGCTACTCAGGCAACTGGAACTCTCACGGTGGCGAGCAAGACCCCGATTAGCGAGCAGAAGGTCGTTTCGATTGGTGGCCCGGTTGAATGGTCGACCAGCCAAGACCGCAGTTCGGTTGTCGAGTTTTGTTATCTAGTGGTCGGATCGGTAAAGGGTGCCTAACCGCGGTAAGTCTGGCAAACTCGGTTAGGTGAACCGCCGACCACGACTGACCGCCGCCATCGCCGATGTGCGTCGCGCTTTGCGTGAATCGCTCGAGCTTGCCGGCGTTCGCAAGGGTGAGTTGGTTTTGGTTGCCTGTTCGGGTGGTCCAGATTCGCTCGCGCTCGCCGCGGCTGCCGGGTTCGAAGGGCCGCGGGCGGGCATCCGTGTTGGTGCAGTGATTGTTGATCACCAAATGCAGGCCGGTTCTGCTGAGGTGGCCAAGGCGACGGCCGAAAAGCTGGTTGACCTTGGGCTTGAGCCTGTCGAAATCAAAACCGTGGATGTTGGCACCGCGGGTGGACCAGAGGCGGCCGCCCGACTAGCCCGCTATGGCGCGCTCGATGAAGCTGCCGCGCGGCTCGACGCAACCGCAATCTTGCTTGGGCAGACCCTCGACGATCAGGCAGAGACCGTTTTGCTTGGGCTGTCGCGAGGTTCGGGTGCTCGCTCGCTAAACGGCATGGCGGTGCACTCGGGTCGCTACCTGCGACCCCTGCTTGGCATCAGCCGAAAGACCATCGAGAATTTTTGCGCTGACAGCAAACTAATTCCCTGGCTCGACCCCATGAACCAAGACCCTCGCTACACCAGGGTTCGCGTGCGCAAACAGATTTTGCCGCTGCTCGAAACTGAGCTTGGCCCCGGCATCGCCGACGCCCTGGTGCGCACGGCCGAGCAACTTCGCGAAGACGACGAAGTGCTAACAGCCCTTTCGGAACAGGCTTTTCCACAGGTTGCAGCAATGAAATCGAACGCCATTCACCTCGATGTCGAGGGTTTCAAAGCGCTGCCGCTCGCGATTCGCCACCGCGTTGTGGCGCGGGCTCTCGACATTTTGGACGCCCCAACTTTTGCCCGAGTGCACATCCTTGCGGTTGATGAGCTGGTTGACCGTTGGCACGGGCAGAAACCGCTGACCCTGCCAGGCGTTAGAGTAGAACGCACGGGTGAGAAAATCACTCTGAAAACCACTAAAACCCTCAAACCAGGAGCCTGCTAAGTGGACCTCTCGAAGGTAAGCAACGAAATCACCAAGGTGCTAGTCACCGAAGAGCAAATTGACGCCAAAGTTGCTGAACTTGCGGCCGAAATTGACAAGCGTTACGAAGGCAAAGACGTTCTCTTGGTCGGCGTCTTGAAGGGCGCGGTCATGTTTATGGCCGATCTTTCGCGCGCAATTCAGATCCCGGTTCAAATGGATTGGATGGCGGTTTCGTCATATGGTTCTGGCACCGTTTCGTCGGGTGTGGTTCGAATTTTGAAAGACCTAGATGCTGATGTGCTCGGTCGCCACGTTGTGATTGTTGAAGACATCATCGACTCTGGCCTGACTTTGAGCTGGTTGGTGGCCAACCTTGAGGCTCGTGGAGCTGCTTCGGTTGAAGTTGTTGCATTGCTGCGCAAACCAACTGCCGCAAAAGTGGAAGTAAATGTCGCACTTGTTGGTTTTGATATTCCTAACGAATTCGTCGTGGGCTACGGCCTCGACTATGCCGAGCGCTACCGCACGCTAAAGGGCGTAGCAATCTTGGCGCCTTCGGTTTACGCCTAGAAAGGAATGAGGCTCACGCCTCAAGCATGAACTTCAAGAAGATTCTCAGCGGCCCATTTGTTTGGATTTTTGCCGCGATTCTGGTTTTGCTCATCGGTTCTTCGATGGTCAACGGCACCACCTTCAAAAAGGTGGACACCGCCTACGGCCTAAGCCTGATCGAAAACGGCAAGGCCGAATCGGTCAAGATTCTTGGTAACGACCAGCGCGTAGACGTTGTGTTGACCAACGAAGATGCCAAGTACGGCAAGAACGTGCAGTTCTATTACGTTCAGCCTCGTGGCGCACAGGTCACCGAAGCAATCGCAAACGCCCAGATCGCCAAGGGCTACAACGATGACGTTCAGGGCACCCCTTGGTACCTCGCACTTCTAGGTTCACTGCTTCCGTTCATCATCATCGGTGCAATTTTCTGGTTCTTGATGTCGGGCATGCAGGGCGGCAACAGCAAGGTCATGAACTTTGGCAAATCGCGCGCGAAGCTCGTGAACAAAGAGCAGTCGACCGTCACCTTCGCCGACGTAGCCGGTGCCGATGAGGCGCTCGAAGAACTACAAGAAATCAAGGAGTTCCTAAAGGAGCCTGAGAAGTTCCAGAAGCTTGGCGCCAAGATTCCTCGCGGTGTTCTTTTGTATGGCCCTCCGGGAACCGGTAAGACCTTGGTCGCCAAGGCTGTTGCTGGTGAAGCCGGTGTACCTTTCTTCTCAATCTCGGGTTCTGACTTTGTCGAAATGTTTGTTGGTGTTGGTGCATCGCGCGTGCGTGACCTATTCGAACAGGCAAAGCAGGCCGCCCCGGCAATCATCTTTGTTGATGAAATCGATGCAGTTGGTCGCCACCGCGGCGCCGGCATCGGTGGTGGCAACGACGAGCGTGAGCAAACCCTGAACCAGCTTCTTGTCGAGATGGACGGCTTTGACTCGAAGACCAACGTGATTTTGATTGCGGCCACCAACCGCCCTGACATTCTTGACCCAGCCCTTTTGCGCCCTGGCCGCTTCGACCGTCAGATCGGTGTTGGCGCACCGGACCTAATTGGTCGCGAACAGATCTTGAAGGTTCACGCCAAGAACAAGCCAATGGCAAATGATGTTGACTTAGCCGTGGTTGCTCGACGCACCCCTGGTTTCACCGGTGCCGACCTAGCCAACGTTTTGAACGAGGCCGCACTTTTGACCGCTCGTCAGAACGAGAGCAAGATCACCGCAGCAACCCTCGATGAAGCAATCGACCGCGTTATCGGTGGGCCGCAGAAGAAGACTCGCTTGATGCAAGACCAAGAGCGCCTAAACACCGCCTATCACGAGGCTGGCCACGCATTAGTTGCCGCTTCGATGAACAACAGCGACCCGGTCACCAAGGTCACCATTTTGCCTCGCGGTCGCGCTTTGGGTTACACCATGGTGCTGCCACTCGAAGACCGCTACTCGGTTTCTCGCAACCAGCTGCTCGACCAAATTGCCTATGCAATGGGTGGTCGCGTTGCCGAAGAGATCGTGTTCCACGATCCAACCACTGGCGCTTCGAATGACTTCGAAAAGGCAACCTCGATTGCTCGCCAGATGGTCACCCAATACGGCTTTAGCTCAACCATCGGTGCAGTTAGCTTTGGCGGTGGCGGCGAGGTATTCATCGGTCGCGACATGGCTCAGGCCCGCGAATATTCTGAGGCAACCGCTCAGCAGATCGACCTCGAGATTCGTGCGATTCTCGATGCCGCTCACGACGAGGCATACAAGGCTCTAAACCAGAACCGCGCAATTCTTGATGCGCTTGCCAAAGAGCTGATGGAGCGTGAGACCCTGAACCAAGAAGAGATCGCCGAGATCTTCAAGGGTGTCAAGAAGATCGCCCCACGTGCTCAGTGGCTAAGCAAAAAGACCCGTCCAGTTTCAAAGCAGGGCCCAATTGCTATTCCGGTTAAGGGTTCTTCGGCCGACAAGGCCAAGAAGGCTGCTGCCGCCGAGGCAAAGGCTGCCAAGCCGGTCGCAAAGCGCAAGCCTGCGGTTCGCAAGCCTGCATCTAAGGCGCCAGTCGCTAAGCCGGCTGCAAAGCCTGCGGCCAAGAAGCCGGCACCAAAGAAGCCAACCGAGTAAATCGTGTTTGATTCAGCGCGCGTGAAAGCAGCGGTGGTCGAGCTTATTGCTGCCATCGGTGAAGACCCTACCCGCGCTGAATTGCTGGCCACCCCTCAAAAGGTTGCCGAAGCCTATGCCGAGTTTTTCAAGGGCATCGATATCGACGAAAAGTCGGCTCTAGCCGACACCTTTGAGGCCGAGCACAACGACGTTGTGATTCTGAAAGACATCGACTTCGTTTCGATGTGCGAGCATCACCTGCTGCCGTTCACCGGCATCGCCCACATTGCCTATCTTCCGAGCGATCGGGTAGTTGGTCTTGGTCGTTTGCCAAAGCTGGTCGAGATCATCGCCGCTCGCCCGCAACTGCAAGAAAACCTCACCGCTCAAATTGCCGATGCGCTCGAAGAGGGCCTTGGCACCAAGGGTGTTGTGGTTGTGGTTCAGGCTCGTCACCACTGCGTGATTTCGCGCGGTGCAAGGCAGCCAGAAGCGAACACCATCACCATGGCAACCCGAGGCTGCTATTCAGAGCCCGCTGCTCGCGCCGAGGTTATGGGTCTGATTTCAAAATGATTTTTCACCGACCGCTCGTGATGGGTGTGCTTAATGTCACCCCAGATTCGTTCAGCGACGGCGGCAAATACGCTTCGGTCGAAGCGGCTCTCGATCACGCTCGTCTGTTGGTTATGGGCGGCGCCAATATCATCGATATCGGTGGCGAATCAACGCGGCCGGGTGCCGACCGAATTGCCATCGAAGAAGAGCTTGCCCGAGTTGTGCCGGTGATCGAGGCAATTCACGCCGACCTAATTGCGACTGGCAACAACGATGTAAAAATCAGCATCGACACCATGAACGCAACCACGGCTTTGGCAGCTGTAGCCGCTGGCGCGACAATCATCAACGACGTTTCGGGTGGCCTTGCTGACCCAAAGATGATTGCCGTTGCGGCCACCACCGGCGCCACCTTTGTGATTTCGCACTGGCGCGGTTTCAGCACCGAGATGGACCAACTCAATACCTACCTTGACGTCGCGGTTGATGTTGCTCACGAGCTTCAGCTTCGCGTTGACGCGGCCATCGCCGGCGGCGTGAAGCGCGGCAAGATCGTGGTCGACCCGGGTCTTGGTTTTGCCAAAGACCAAGCTCAAAACTGGAAGCTCGTTGCTCGCCTCGACGAACTCGAAAAGCTTGATCTGCCGATCTTGGTTGGTGCCAGCCGCAAGCGGTTCATTGCGGGGGCTCTCGACGAAGATCTCGCCGCGGGTGAATCAACTTTGACGTCAGCAGATGCGGCTCCTGCTGGCATCAGTAACAGTCGCCGCGACTTGGCCACCGCCGTGCTGACCGCATTGCTACTGCAACGCAAGCTCTGGGCGGTTCGCGTGCACAACGTGATCGCAACATCTGACGCCATCGCAATCGTCGCCGCGCTGCGCGATGCCGAAGGCAAACAATAGAGTTAACCCATGGCTGTAAAACCTCAGACTCACAAAATCAAGCTCACCGGGTTGCGGGTTTACGCGCACCACGGCGTTTTCGATTTTGAGCGTCAAAACGGCCAAGACTTTTATATCGATGCCACCGTGTGGATCTCGGGCAATAAGGCAGCCTTCAACGACGACCTCAACGCAACAGTGCACTATGGCGATCTTGCTAAGGCAATCGTCGACAACGTGAAGGCGCAGCCGGTCGACCTGCTCGAAACCCTGGCTCAGCGCCTGCTTGACCTCGTGCTTAACTTTGGCGGCCCAGCCAGCCCAATCATCAAAGCCGAGATCACGGTTCACAAGCCGAACGCACCTATCGTCTATGAATTCGAAGATGTTTCTGTGACTGTGAAAGCCAAGAAAGAAGTTCATGGCTGAACCGGTTCGCGCAATTTTGGCGTTGGGCGGAAACCTCGGCAAGCGTCGCAAAACCATTCGCTCGGCGCTCAAGGCGCTGGCGGCAACCCCTGGCATCAAGGGCGTCAAGTGCTCGCCACTAGTTGAGTCGGCGGCAGTAACCGAAGCCGGTGTCGACGAAACCAAGCCGAACTACATGAATGGCGTCGTTCAAATCGACACCACACTCAAGCCAAAAGAGCTGCTCACCGAAATTCGCCGCATTGAAACCGAGCACGGCCGAATTCGTCTCGAGCGCTGGGGCTCACGCACACTCGATATCGACATCATCACCTATGGCGACGTGCTCAAATCGGGCAAAGAGCTGACGATTCCTCATCCACGTGCCTTTGAGCGCGCATTCGTTGTGGTGCCCTGGGCAATGCTCGACCCGCAGGCGGTTTTGCCTGGCTATGGCTCAGTCAAAGAACTTGCCGCACCAATGCAAGATCAGGTTTGGCTAAGCAAATGAAGCCAACGCGCGTGCTCACGTTGCTCGGCTGGGCGGTCTCGGCAATCACCGCGGGGTATCTGCTGCCTAAGTTCATCATTGCCGGTGGTGGGCAAACCCCGCAGGCCGGCATCAACATCATTTTGACTCTGCCGATCATCGGTGCGCTCTTGATCGCCTTCGCGATTCCCATGATTCGCTATCGCAGTGGGCTAGCTAAGGTTGCCAAGCAACCGACTGCCCCGCGACCCAAACGCATCAACCCCTTCTATGCCGTTCGCTTGGTCACGCTGGCCAAAGCAATCGCCATTTCGGGCGCAATTTTCTTCGGATGGTACCTGGGCGTGGTTTTTCTTCAGGCGACAGCACCGGTAATCACCGATGCGATTTGGCCTAATGTGGCTGCCGCACTCGGGGCGCTATTCATGACCGCCGCGGCCGTGGTTGTTGAGCGCATTTGCCGCATTCCAGACTCCGGTGCCGATCAGGAATCGGCCTCCCGCAAGGGCTCGGCCGAAGCGACTCCGGCCTAAGCCATGAGCAACGGCAGGCTTTCGGTTGGCATCATCGGCGCGGGTCCGGTGGGTGTGGTTTTGGGTCAGGCTCTTGCCTCGGCCGGGCACCAGGTTGTCGGCTATTCATCTACCGATCCAGAGCGCATCGAACGCGCCGAATCAATGCTTCCCGATGTTCCCGTGCTCACAGTGCCAGTCATCATCGAGCGAGCCGACCTAGTCTTGTTCGCCATTCCGGCAGCCGAACTTGCCCCGACTATCGGCGGCATTAGCGAGGCAAAGCTTTGGCGAGCAGGGCAACTGGTTGCCCACACCGCCGGCGATTTTGGTTTCGGAATCCTAAATTCGGCCATGCAGCAGGGCGTGATTCCGCTGGCGATTCACCCGGCCATGACCTTCACCGGAACCACCATTGACCTGGCTCGCATTCGCGAAAGCTATTTCGCGGTTGCAGCACCAACCGTTGCCTTGCCGATTGCCCAAGCCTTGGTTATCGAAATGGGTGCCGAGCCAGTGGTGATTAGCGAAGACGATAGAGCAAGCTATTTTGAAGCCATCTCGGTTGCCACCAACTTTTCAAAAATGATTGTGAACCAGTCGATTGGGCTGCTCGAATCGGTAGGCATCGAAAACCCGCGCGGTGTTCTTGGGCCCGTGATTCGCAGTGCGGTCGAAGAGGCCATCGCCGATGGCCACGTGCCGCTCGACCCCGAAGAGCTGCTCGACTAATGCGCACTGTTATTTCGGCTGGCGAGCTAGGCGCGGCCATCGACGAGGCAAAGGCCGCCGAAAAAAAAATTGCCTTCGTGCCAACCATGGGTGCGCTGCACGCGGGTCACCTATCGCTGATTGCCGAGGCTCGAAAGCGAGCCGAGTTCGTCGTCGTTTCGATCTTCGTGAACCCTCTTCAATTCGGCGCGGGCGAAGACTTCGATAAATACCCAAGAACCATCGAGGCCGACTCAGAGAGACTGGCCGAGGCCGGTGCCGACCTGTTGTTTGCACCGACCGTTGCTGTGATTTACCCAGATCGCACGCCCGGCGAGACTCCAAGAGTCACCAAGAGCGCGGGCTCGGTTGGCGAGATTCTTGAAGGCGCGGTTCGCCCCGGCCACTTTGACGGCATGCTTACCGTGGTGGCAAGGCTGTTCGACCTGGTTCAGCCCGACATCGCGGTGTTTGGTGCCAAAGATGCCCAGCAGCTGTTCTTGATTCGCCGTATGGCAAAGGTCGATTACCCGAGCCTCGAAATCGTCGAGGCGCCAACCGTTCGCGAGCCGAGCGGTCTGGCCATGTCGAGCCGAAACCGCTACCTGAGCGAAACCCAACTCGAACTCGCCGAACACCTATCGGCAGCGCTTCGAATTGCCAAGGCAACCGCAACCACGCCCGAGCACGCTCTCGAATCGGCAAGAACCGCCATGGCCAAGACGCCTGAGGCTAAACTTGATTACATTGCCCTGGTCGATGCCGACAGC
>JACCDL011340586.1_pt1 | contig 11992 bp, 10 predicted proteins | sample 7441931 | NCBI WGS metagenome assembly JACCDL01 (sample SAMN15323437, study PRJNA562643) | freshwater metagenome | isolation source: river surface water | place: USA:Blue River Watershed | collected 2017-08-16 | reverse complement strand
GCCCGAACCCAACGCCATGACCTTGGCCACCGTGGGCAGCGATCTGCGCCCGAGCACCCGGGTGGTGTTGATCAAAGGCTATGACGAGCGCGGCGTGGTGTGGTTCACCAACTACCAAAGCCGCAAAGGCCAGCAGTTGGCGGGCAACCCATTTGCCGCTTTGCAGTTCCATTGGGTTGAACTCGAGCGCGTGGTGCGCATCGAAGGCCGCGTTGAAAAAATCAGCGACGCTGAAAGCGACGAATATTTCCATAGCCGCCCGCTCGATTCACGCATTGGCGCTTGGGCCAGCCCCCAAAGCCAAGTGATTGATGACCGCACCGTGTTGGTCACCAACGCTGCCAACTACGGCGCGCAGTTTTTGTTGCAGCCCCCTCGCCCACCGCATTGGGGCGGCTACCGCTTGATGCCCGACCAGTGGGAGTTTTGGCAAGGGCGCAAAAGCCGTTTGCACGACCGTTTGCGCTATCGGCTAGACAATGGCGCGTGGATTCGCGAACGCCTAGCGCCCTGACACTCTGTCAGCAAAGGTTTTCAGAAACTTTTGCACCTTGGGTGCCACCACAAATGCGCAATAGCCCTGCTCAGGGTGATTGGCAAAGTAGTCTTGGTGGTAATCCTCTGCGGGATGGTAGTTGTCCAGCATGGCCAACTCTGTCACCACCGTTGTGCCAAGGTGGCTTGACACTTGCTGCATGACCTCTTGGGCCACGGCTTGGTCATTGGCATCGCTGAGATAAATACCACTGCGGTATTGGGTGCCCACATCGTTGCCTTGTCGGTTCAAAGTGGTGGGGTCGTGCACCACAAAAAAGATTTCTAACAACGCACGCAAATCAATTAGCTGCGGGTCATACACCACGCGCACCACTTCTGCATGGCCCGTGTCACCCTCGCACACACGCGCATAGGTGGGATGGGGGTCGTGCCCGTTGCAGTAGCCCGACTCGACATCCACCACACCCTTGACACGCACGAACACCGCTTCTGTGCACCAAAAACACCCTCCACCCAGAGTGATAACCTTGTGGCCTGAGTTGGGCGATGGCGTGTGTGTGTTCAGCTCGTTCATGAATGCATGATAAACATGGAAAGCCTGCTCTTTTTAAAACCCATCCTCACCAACCTGATATTGCCAGCGGCCTTGGCCCCTTTGCTGACCTTGCTACTGAGCGTGTGGGCTTGGCAACGCGCCCCCAAACAAGCCCGTGTGCGCGTGCCGCTATGCCTGAGCATGTTGTGCAGTGTGGGCTTTTGGTTCATCAGTTGCCCTGCGGTGGCAGTGTGGTTGTCCACCAACGCACTGCCACCGGTGCCCGTCACCACGCCCCAAGCCTTGCAACAACAAGATGTTCAAGCGATTGTGGTGCTGGGTGGGGGGCTTGACTTGCAGGCGCAAGAGTACGGCGCACCCAACCTCTCTAACGCCAGCATGTCTCGGTTGCTTTATGGTTTGTACTTGGCGCAGCACACGCAATTGCCCATGGCCTTCAGCGGCGGCAAAGGCTGGGGGTCTTCGGACACGCCAGCCACAGAGGCCGGTGTCGCCAACGCGGTGCTCAAACGCTTGCATGCGCCTGCCTTGCGTTGGCAAGAGGACGCTTCTCGAGACACTTTTGAAAATGCGCGATTCACAGCTGAGTTGCTGAAACGAGATGGCATCGAACGCATCGCTTTGGTGACCCATGCGTGGCACATGCCCAGGAGCTTGCGACATTTTGAAGCCACAGGGTTGAGCGTTGTGCCGGCCCCCATGGGCTTCATCCGCACCAGCGCGACGCCTGTGTTGCAATGGATTGCCCAAGCCGGGGCCTTGCAAGACAGCAGTACCGTCATCAAAGAATGGCTGGGCATGCGCCTCATGTGACGCCTTTTCTGGCTTTTTCGGTTACATTAATAACCCGCCAGTCATTAACAATGTGCCGTGCAAGCCAAGACCGCTTCCTCCCTCACAGACAACAGCCCCAAGCGTGAACGTCGCAAAGAAGCTCGCCCTGGCGAACTGTTAGACGCCGCGTTGGCGTTGTTTGTTGAAAAGGGCTTTGCAGCCACCAAGGCAGAAGAAGTGGCCGCACGTGCTGGCGTGTCCAAGGGGACTTTGTTTTTGTATTTCGAGAGCAAGGAAGACTTGTTCAAAGAGGTGATTCGTCAAAACATCGCCCACCTCTTTCCCACTTGGAACGACGAGTTCACGCAGTTCACTGGCAGCAGCGCCGAAATGCTGCGCTATGCCATGACCAGTTGGTGGGAACGCATCGGTCGCACGCCTGCCAGTGGCATTCCAAAGTTGGTGATGAGCGAAGCGCAAAACTTCCCCGAGATTGCTGCCTTTTACCAAGAAGAAGTGGTTTTGCCCGGCAACGCCTTGATACGGAAAATTCTGGCACGCGGCATCCAAAGCGGTGAATTTCGCGCCCTCGACCTCGACCAAGCAGTGCACACAGTGGTGGCACCTATGATTTTTTTGATGATGTGGAGAAACTCCATCGGTTGCTCTGCGGCAAACTCGGGACATATTGACCCAGAGCGCTTCATCCAACTGCAAGTCGATGTGCTGCTCCATGGCATTTCAGCCAAATCTTGACTATGAAAATCAAAACCCGTCACATCGTCATTGCTGTCGTCTTGCTGGCTTTGTCAGCAGGCGTGATGCGCGCCTTGTCTAACCGTCGCGCACAACAGCAATTGGCAGCCACCACCAGCACTGCCCAAACCCAAATTGAAATCGCCAACAGCGATGTGGTGCTCGCCCAAGAGCGCAGCCTCATTCAAACACTGGGCATCTCGGGCACGGTCAAGGCCCTGAACTACGCCGTCCTCAAAGCCAAGGTGGCGGGCGAACTCAAGGAAGTGAACGTTCGAGAAGGCGATCGCGTCAATGCCGGTCAGGTGCTGGCTCGTATTGACCCCGTCGAATACCAACGCCGCTGGTCTCAACAACAAGAGCAAGCCGCGGCGGCCAAATCACAAATGGAAATCGCCCAACGCCAGTGGGACACCAACAAAGCTTTGTTCGATCAGGGCTTCATCTCCAAAGTAGCACTGGACAACTCGCAAGCCTCGTTGCAAGGCGCTTTGGCCAGTTATCGCGCTGGCACAGCAGGCGCAGATGTGGCCCGCAAAGCGCTCGATGATTCGGTCGTGGTGGCGCCCTTTTCAGGGGTGATTGCGGTGCGTGCGGCACAACTTGGTGAACGCGTCGGCATCGATGCGCGAGTGCTTGAGTTGGTGAATTTGTCGCAACTCGAATTGGAAACTCCGCTCACGCCCAGCGACGCCATCGATGTGCGCGTGGGTCAACTGGCGCGTATCCAACTGGAGGATCGCCCCCATTTCGTCAACGCCAAAGTCAAACGCATTGGCCCCAGCGCCTTGACGGGCAACCGCAGCGTGATGGCTTATTTGTCCATGGAAGACACAGAAGGCTTGCGCCATGGCCTGTTTGCCAAAGGTTTGTTGCAGCTCCAACAAGTCCAAGCCGTGGGTGTGCCACTGTCGACCATCCGCACAGACCGCGCCAAGCCCTATGTGCAAGTGATTGAAAAAACCGGCGACAGCTTTCAAGTGGCCTACAAAACCGTTGAGCTCGGCCTGCGTGGCATCAACCCCGACCAACCCGAGGGCGAGCCGTGGGTGGCGGTCACTGGGTTGGCACCTGGCAGCAGTGTTTTGATTGGGCAAGTGGGCAGTTTGCGTGAAGGCTTGCTGGTGAAATTCACCCAAGCGCCACAACCACGCTGAACCCATCTATCAACAACACATCATGTGGTTCACCCAAGTCAGTTTAAGAAACCCGGTATTTGCCACCATGATGATGCTCGCCTTGGTGGTGCTGGGCTTGTTCTCGCTTCAACGGTTGAAGATTGATCAATTCCCCAACATTGACTTTCCCGTGGTGGTGATCACCACCGAGTACCCAGGCGCGTCGCCTGAGATTGTGGAGAGCGAAGTCAGTAAAAAAATCGAAGAAGGCGTCAACGCGATTGCAGGCATCAACGCCCTCACCTCGCGCAGCTACGAAGGCATGTCGGTGGTGATCATTGAGTTTCAACTGCACATCAATGGCCGCAAAGGGGCCGACGATGTGCGCGAAAAAGTAGCCAGCATTCGACCTTTGTTACGCAGTGACGTGAAAGAGCCCAAGGTGCTGCGCTTTGACCCCTCCAGTCGCGCCGTTTGGTCGTTGGCCGTCTTGCCCGATGACAACAACAGCCTGTCAGCCGTCGAGCTGACCAATTGGGCCGATCAGGTGTTGAAAAAACGTCTGGAAAACGTGCGTGGCGTGGGCTCTGTCGCGATTGTGGGCGGCACCAAGCGCGAGATCAATTTGTATCTGAACCCGCAAGCCATGGAATCGCTGGGCGTCACCGCCGAGCAAGTGGTCAATGCGGTGCGCACCGAATCACAAGACCTGCCCGTGGGATCGCTGAAGTCTTTGCAACAGGACCGGGTGGTGCAAATCACAGGGCGCATGGTGCGTCCCGAAGATTTCAACCAATTGATCGTGGCTCGCCGGGGCAACACACCCATTCGTTTGTCGCAAGTAGCCAGCGTGCGTGACGGTGGGCAAGAACTCAAGAACTTGGCGCTGTACAACGGTGAGCGTACCTTGCTCATGTCGGTGCAAAAAGCGCAAGATGAAAACACCATCGAAGTCATCGATGGTTTGAACCGTACGGTGACCGAGCTCAAAGCCCAGCTCCCGCCCGGTGTTCGGCTCGAGCCAGTGCAAGACGGTTCGCGCCCCATCCGTGTGGGCGTTGACAACGTGCGACGCACGCTGATCGAAGGTGCCGTGTTGACCGTGCTGATTGTGTTTTTGTTCTTGAACTCGTGGCGCTCCACAGTCATCACCGGTTTGACCTTGCCCATTGCCATCGTGGGCACTTTTTTGTTCATGTACATGTTTGGCTTCACCATCAACATGATCACGCTCATGGCCCTGTCGCTGTGTGTGGGCCTCTTGATTGACGATGCCATTGTGGTGCGCGAAAACATCGTGCGTCACGTGCAAATGGGTAAATCCGCCTACCAAGCCTCCATGGAGGGTACGCAAGAAATTGGCTTGGCTGTTTTGGCCACCACCTTGTCCATCGTGGCGGTGTTTTTGCCAATTGGCTTCATGGGCGGCATCATTGGCAAGTTTTTTCACGAATTTGGCATCACCATTGTGGCGGCGGTGTTGATCTCGATGTTTGTCAGCTTCACACTCGACCCCATGTTGTCTTCCGTGTGGCATGACCCCAGCATCCACAAACACGGTGAACACGGTCACAGCCTTGGTTTTTACGATCGCTTCATCACCCCCATCACCCGCTGGTTTGAAAATCAAACCGATCGCTTGAGTTTGTTTTACCAACGCATCCTCAGTTGGTCGCTGGCACACAAACTTGCAACCGTGGGCGTGGCTGTCGGCGTATTTGTCAGCAGCATTTTCATGGTGCCCTTGCTGGGCACAGAGTTTGTGCCCAAGGCTGATTTCTCTGAAACATCGGTGAGTTTTTACACACCCGTGGGTTCATCGCTCGAGGTCACCGAGGCCAAGGCCAAACAAGTAGAAGCCATCATCCGTGAATTTCCAGAGGTGAGGTACACGCTGTCGACCATCAACACAGGCAATGCCAGCGGCAAAATTTACGCCAACATTTATGTCCGCTTGGTCGATCGTCACTTGCGCAGCCGCAACGTTGACAGCATGTCGGCTGTGTTGCGCGAGCGGCTCAAACAAGTCCCAGGCCTCACCGTCACCCATGTGGGCTTGCTCGACACGGTAGGCGGCAACAAGCAAGTCGAGTTTTCCTTGCAAGGCCCCGATTTGCGAGAACTCGAACGCATCAGCCAGCAGGTGATGGACAAAGTGCGCCCTATTGCAGGTCTGGTCGATCTTGACTCCAGCATCAAGCCCAACAAACCCACCGTCGACATCGTTTTTCAACGCGAAGCTGCCAATGACCTCGGCCTGTCGATGGCTGCCATCAGCAACCAACTGCGCATTTTGGTGGCAGGCCAAACGGTGACCAACTGGCGTGCTGAGGACGACCAAACCTATGACGTCAATGTGCAATTGGCGCCAACATCTCGCACGGCCTTGCAAGATTTAGAACGACTGCCTTTTCAAATCGGCACCGCGCCCGATGGCAGTCCACGGGTGGTGCGCTTGAACCAGTTTGCCAAAGTGGTCGAGGGCACGGGGTCCAATCAAATCAACCGGCGCGATTTGATGCGTGAAGTGGCCATCAATGCCAACGTGTACAACCGTTCAGCCGGTGAAGTCTCCAACGACATTCGCAAAGTCATGGAAACCGTACAACTTCCCCCCGGCTACCGTTTTCAGTTTGGTGGCTCGACCAAAAACATGCAAGAGTCATTTGGTTACGCGCTGTCCGCACTGGTGTTGGCCATTGTGTTCATCTACATGATCTTGGCCAGTCAATTCAAAAGCTTTTTGCAACCCTTGGCTTTGATGACGTCCTTGCCGCTCACCCTCATTGGTGTGGTGCTGGCATTGTTGTTGTTTGGCTCGACGATGTCGATGTTCTCCATCATTGGCATGGTCATGTTGATGGGCTTGGTCACCAAAAACGCCATTTTGTTGGTCGACTTTGCCATCCGTGCACAAGCCCCCACCGCCCAAGCCGACGGCAGCACCAAACCAGGACTGCCCCGCGAAAAAGCTCTGTTGCTTGCCGCCGAGGTGCGTTTGCGACCGATTTTGATGACCACCTTGGCCATGATTTTTGGCATGGTGCCGCTCGCCTTTGCCATGTCGGAAGGCTCGGAACAACGCGCGCCGATGGGTCAAGCGGTGATCGGTGGCGTGATCACCTCTTCTTTGTTGACTTTGGTAGTAGTTCCTGTGGTGTACTGCTACTTGGATGACTTGGCCCAATGGTTCAAGCGCAAGTGGCTGTCAGGCTCTGCCAGTTCGGCCCGTTAAAATTTTTGCATTCAAAAACAAGCGATTTCGGAGTATTGCGATGAACCTAGAAAAAGCCCGCTTCAACATGGTTGAACAACAAATTCGGCCCTGGCAAGTGCTCGACCCACACGTGCTGAGCGTGCTCTCGAGCGTGCCACGCGAACTGTTTGTGCCAATGGCCTATTAAGCCCTTGCCTACACCGACACCGAGATTGCGCTGGGTCATGGTCAATCCATGGTGCCACCCCGCGTAGATGCCCGCTTGATGCACGATTTGCAACTCAAGGGCAGCGAAAAAGTGTTGGAGATTGGCACAGGCAGCGGCTATTTGGCAGCCCTATTGGCCGCACGCGCACAACGCGTGATCAGCCTAGAAGTCAACCCCGAACTGGCCAGCCAAGCCCGCAACAACTTGCAACGCGCTGGCGTGACCCATGTGGATGTGCGTGTGGCCGACGGTAGCCAAGGCGCCGCATCTGACGGGCCTTTTGACGCCATCGTGTTGGGTGGTTCTGTGGCAGAGGTGCCCAAAGCTTTGTTGCAACAACTCAGCTTGCAAGGTCGCTTGATCGCCATCGTTGGCCAAGACCCGATCATGAGCGCGACCTTGTTCACCCGCACGGGTGAGGCCACTTGGGACACCCAATCATTGTGGGACACCTATGCCCCCCGTCTGCAAGGCTTTGCAGAACCTTCTCGGTTTCACTTTTAAGTGGCAACTCGCATGATCGATCAAATACAACCCGCGCAGTTAGCAGACTGGATCACCACCAAAGCAAGCTTTGGCCAAACGGTGGTGCTCGATGTGCGCGAAGCTTGGGAAATTCAAACCGCCAGCGTGAAAGCGCAAGGGTTTGTGTTGCAAGAAATTCCGATGCACACACTTCCCGCACGTTTGAATGAACTCTCGCGTGAACAACCCATCGCTTGCTTGTGTCATCATGGTGGGCGAAGCATGCAAGTGGCCGCTTTTTTGGCGCAACAAGGTTTTTCGCACGTGGCTAACATCGCTGGCGGTATCAACGCTTGGTCAGCGCAAATCGACCCCAGCGTGCCACGCTACTGATTTTTTGAAAGAACTGCTTCATGCCCTCTCGCTCAATGTTCAAAGTCTTGCCAGTCGTGGCCTTCATGGCCATGGCTTTGGCACCGGCGGCACAAGCACAAAGCTTGCAAGCCATGTATGACGCTGCAAGGGGACATGACGCCAGTTTCATTTCTGCCAAAGCGCAATTTGAGGCCAACTTGGCCAAAGCCAATCAGGCTTTGGGTGGGGTCTTGCCAAACATTGCTTTGTCTGCTTCGGCTTCTCGAACTGACTTTAGCAGTCGACTAGACGGACAAACCATCCCAACCGAGCGCATGTTCAGCACCGGCGTTGCGTCGATCAACTTGGTTCAACCCATCTACCGTCCAGCAGCATGGGCGGCCTATCGCCAAGGCGGTCAGCAACTGCTGCAAGCGGCCGCACAATTTGAAGCCGCCGAGCAAGACCTGTTGGTCCGTGTCACCCAAGCCTACTTTGATGTGCTCACCAGTGAAGACAGCCTGACCTTTGTCAGAGCCCAAAAACAAGCGGTGGGCGAACAGCTGGCGTCGGCCAAACGCAACTTCGAAGTGGGCACCGCCACCATCACCGGCGTGCGCGATGCACAGGCACGTTTCGATTTGACAACGGCACAAGAAATCGCTGCCGAGAACGATGTCCGCATCAAACGACTGGCGCTCGATTTGGTGGTGGGCTTGCAAAACGCGCAACCCAAACGCTTGGCCAACAACACCAAACTGGTCGAGCCACCTAAAGAAAAAATCGACGATTGGGTGAGCAAGTCTGAGCTAGAAAGCCCTCTTGTCAAACAAGCCATGCTGGCACATGAAGTGGCCAAACTCGAAGTCGACAAAGCCACTGCGGGCCATAAACCCACATTGGATGCACAACTCTCCTATGCAGGCACCCGCAACGTGAACGGTAATGCGTTCTCTAATGTTGGGTCACATGTGTTCAACCCTTCAGCTGCGGTTGTTTTGAACGTGCCGCTGTTTGCGGGTTTGACCACGATGTACCGCATTCGTGAGGCCACAGCGTTGGAAAACAAAGCACGCTCTGACCTCGAAGCGGCCAAACGCAACACCGCGCAAGCCACACGCACCGCTTACTTTGGCCTGATGAGTGGTCTGAGCCAAGTCAAAGCCTATGAAGCCGCTGAGGCTTCGAGCCAAAGCGCCTTGGACGCCAACAAACTGGGTTACTCGGTGGGCGTGAACATCAACATCGATGTGCTCAATTCACAAAGCCAGCTGTACCAGACCAAACGCGATTTGGCCAAAGCGCGTTATGACGTCTTGGTGGGCAATTTGAAACTCCGTCAAGCCGCGGGCACCTTGTTACCGCAAGACTTAGAGTCCATCAACAGTTTGCTGAGCCCCTGACACATACGGCAGCAGCGCCTCCACCGAGCGTTGTGCTGCGCCACGGTGAGATTGTGCAAACGTCAAACACGCTGCTACATAAGCGTTTTCATCTGCACCAGAGTGCACCAGTTGCAAAGCCGCTGTGATGCCATGCGCCATGTCATGCACCCGCAGGGCTGCGCCAGCTGACTCGGCGAGTTCTGCTGCTTCAGCGAAGTTGTAGGTGTGAGGCCCCATCACCACAGGGCAACCACATGCGGTGGCTTCAATCAAATTTTGCCCCCCCAGCGGTGCAAAGCTGCCCCCTAGCAAAGCGGCATCTGACAAACCGTAATACAAAGCCATTTCACCCATGCTGTCACCCAACCAAAGGCTTGGGCCTGCGCCCTGCTCAGAAGTAGGCGGACCATCAGACCAACTGCTTCTGCGCGAGACCTGCCAACCGCGCGCGCTGAGCAACGCAGCCACCTCATCAAACCGTTGGGGATGCCTGGGCACCAGCAACCACTGCACATGGTGCGCATGGGCTTGGCCTTCGAGATGCTGGTCATGCAAGGCTTGCATCGCATCCAACCACATTTGTTCTTCGCCATCGCGCGAGCTGCTCAACATCACCACGGGGTGTTTCAAACGCTCTTTCCACACCAACGCTTGGGCCAGTTGGTGTGGGTCGGGTTTGGCATCAAATTTCAAATTGCCAGTGACCCCTTTGACCGTGGCGCCCAGCGCGGTCAAACGCTGCGCATCGGCTTGCGTTTGCGCCCACACCCCCTCCAAGCCTTGGTAGGCGGGACGCGATAACCAAGCCAAGCGTTGGGATTGGTGCAGACTTTTGTCGCTCATGCGCGCATTCAACAGCACCAAAGGCACATGCGCACGTTGACAAGCCCAGACCCAGTTGGGCCACACCTCGGTCTCGAGCAACACGCCCACCTGTGGCTTGAAATGATTCAAAAACCGTTGCACCACGGCAGGCGTATCCCAAGGCTGCCACACCTGCACATCGCCCGCGCGCAACAGCTCCTGCCCTTGCGCACGCCCAGTGGCAGTGCCGTGGGTGAGCAACACACGTATGCCAGGGACTTGTGCACGCAAGGCGTTTAGCAACACACCTGCTGCGCGTGACTCTCCCAATGACACCGCATGCACCCACACCAAGGCTTGCGCACGGTTGGCACTTTCTGCTGGCACGGTGTAGTGCCCAAAACGCTCGGCGATGGCAGTGAGATAACCAGACTCATGCTGCGCGCGTCGCCGCAATTTGCGCCGCAACACTGGTTGCAAGGCCCACATGATCACGCTGTATAAAAAACGCATCAATTCAGCCCCCCTACACAGCGGAGGCATGGTGCTGCCAACACACTTGCCAAGCTTGCCACACAGCGTCCACGCTCGGGATGTTGACATCCACCACACTGCATTGATGCGCCACACCGGTGGGGCCGGTGCGCCATGCGGTGTCAAAGTTATAGATCTGCACATGCGGCAAATCCAATGCCACCGCAATGTGGCTCAAACCACTGTCCACACCAATCACGCCTCGGCAGCTGGCCATGTGCGTGGTGAGCTCATCGATCGAGTAGCGGGGCCAAACAGTGGCATTGGGCAAAGCCGATGCAATGGTTTGGGCACGTTCTTGTTCTACCGAATTGCCATGCGGCAACACCACGCGCAAACCTGCTTGGTGCAGCCGTTGCCCGACGTCGATCCAATGCGACAGGGGCCACTCTTTGTCAGCACGCGATGTGCCGTGCACCAACACCACTTGGTCGCTGTGGGTGTGAGCCGCATGACCCAACCCATAGCGCAAGCGATCAGGCAAGTCATACTGCAAAGCTTGGGCACACAAAGCACGACCACGCGTGACCGCATGAATGTGCGGCGTCATGCGAATCGCCACATCGGCCACCCAACGGGTAGGCGCCTCATAGCCCGAACCATCCGTGCGATTGGCCAAGGCAAACTTTTGACCCGTGCTGCTGCGCTTGGCCAACCAAGACACCCAAGCTGATTTGGTCAAGCCTTGCAAATCAAGAATGGCGTCATAACGTTCGGCTTGCAAATCGTTCATGAACGAACGCCACGCATCACGCGTTTGGGCTGCAAACGGTGTTTTGCGCCAATGCCGCAAATGACAGGGAATCACACGTTGCACGGCTGTGCAGCGCTGCACCAAGGGTGCAAAGCTCGGCTCCACCACCCAATCGATTTGCGCTTGGGGGTAAGCATGCTGTATGTCCATCGCCGCAGGCAAACTGTGCACCACATCGCCTAGCGAGGAGAGTTTCACAATCAAAACTTTCATGGCATGCACATCAGCCGCTGCAACACTGACATCACTCAATGCGCCGCCTCTTGAAACGACGCATCAGGTTTGACACGGCGCAACAACGCCAACATGTCGTGTTCAATGCGCGCCAAAGCCTGTGGGGTTTGACCTTCAAATCGCAACACCAACACCGGCGTGGTGTTGGATGCGCGGATCAAACCAAAACCGTCTGACCAATCGATGCGCAAACCATCGATGACACACAACTCAGGTTTGAATTCGGGCGATGGCAAGCCCTCTGTGGCTGCGAGGTGTTGCAACGCCGCGCTCACGGTGTGTGGCTCGCCCTCTTGGCAGGCCACATTCAACTCAGGCGTTGAATGGCTGGTGGG
>JACCDL010710856.1_pt1 | contig 11993 bp, 14 predicted proteins | sample 7441931 | NCBI WGS metagenome assembly JACCDL01 (sample SAMN15323437, study PRJNA562643) | freshwater metagenome | isolation source: river surface water | place: USA:Blue River Watershed | collected 2017-08-16 | reverse complement strand
TCACGAGACCTGGCGAGAACTTGCGCACATCCATCTTGTAGCCCGCATTCCCCCCGGTGAGCCAGGTGACCTTGCCGTAGGTGAAATACCCCTGTGAGTAGTTGAACTCAAAGGTAACGGCAAGACCCGAATCGAGAGCGGAGAAGGTGTAGACCCCGGCGCTCACGCTGTATTGGCCTTTGACGGGACTGGAGCCCACCAGGGTCATCACTTCGCCAGTTTGGGCCTTTTTGACCTGGATATTGGAGACCCAGGTGCCGCCTTGTGGCATTACTGGGCTGATGACGTAAATGGAACTGGCCGAAACCGTGTAAGGGGTCGTGATGTAGCTGAGCGTCGGGCCTACTTGACTGAGCGAGGTGGCTCCAAACACTCGTTTATTGGTGACTGAGCTCACGGTTGCCGTAAATGTGTACGGGGTCAGATCGACTTTGCACTTGCTGTCGCCAAACTCCGCCCGGCAGGTGGCCGAGTAAAGCTCGCCAATCTCCTGGTCCAGCAACTGCGCCAGGCCGCGAAGCTCAGCCACGTACTGCCCGCGCTTTAAGGTCACCTGGCCCAAGACGCCCGTTGTCAAGGGCAGCGTGCCCATCGTGAGATCGGCGTAGTTGACTAGGTACAGGGTCACGGCTGCGAAATCCCACAGGCCCGCATTGACGTCGGAAGCTGTGATGGCGGCATTGTCAAAAACAGCCGTCACCTCTTGGTTGGAATTTGAAAGGTCTGACGACCAGGAGATGGCCGAGGATGTGTGCCCACCGCTGCTCAGATAGGTCTGACCGCTGATGGTGATGTCTTGGTCGTGATCGGTAAAGCCAAAGACCTGGCCGTCCGTGCGAACAATCTTCCACAGAGTGGCCAGGGTGACAACCTCACCCGCCAGGTGGGTTGCTAATGCGGCAGAAACGCTTCTCATACGCGAATCTCCACCACTGGGAGCGAGACGCTGCTGGCATTGATGTCTTCATAGCTCGCGCTGAATTTGTCGGTATCAAAGCGAACCGGCACGTCAAATTCACCCGTCCAGGTGAGCGTATCGGTGATGCTGGGAGCGGTGCCGTAGAAGGTGATCACGCCCGTGGTGGTGTCGAGCTGGCATTGACCAGCACTCACACCAAATGTAAGTGCCACTCCATTTTTCTTGATCAGAACTGTGTTAGCGACCGGCTTGGTGATCTTGCGGGCGTAGGTGTTTGAGCCTAGGGTGTACTTTTTGTAAAGCTGCCCCGAGGCCGTCCCGTTGCCCAGACCGGTCGTGTTCACGATGCCCGTGCCGTTGGCAGAGGTCGCGGTGTAGTCTTTGGGGTCTTTCCAGCGAAATCCGTTGGCCATCCCACCGGCCACCATGAACCAGGCGTGCAACTGGTCCAGCTCGGCGTCAGTGCGCACCCCGTTCATGGCATCCCAGTGCCGCATGGCGTCTTGCCAGGTCTGGATACGCTGCTCGCGACCACTGGAGGTCTGCACGACTTGGGTTTTCCACACCGGACCACCCGTGGACTGGTAGGAAATCGAGGTGGGAAAGCGAGGCGTTTCAATGAAGGCCATCAGTAGCTCCTGGCCATGGCGCGCTGCACCCGTTGGCCTATTTGCGTCGCCGCCTGGTCAATGGTGCGCAGATCGGTGCCCGTGGCGAAATGGTTGTTGATGACGATGGGGGTGGCACGAGCGCCTGAGCCGTTGGAGGTGACGCTGCCTGCCTGGCCGCCCATCATCAGATACTCTTTGCCGCCAACGCTCAGCATCTCAGGTCCACGCTCGTTCACCTGGTACAGACCACCGGCCTGCACCGGGCCACCGGCTGCACGACCAGGTACCGTGCCAAACCCCTTGGTCAGCGTCATCATGTTGTCCAGGGAGTTGCCCCCCATGGAGCTGGCCACGGCAGCGGTGCCTGCTGTGCCAAAGACCATCCCAAGGGCAGAACCGGCCAGGGACGTAGCCCACCCTGCCCCACCGCCAGCACCGCCCCCAATGGAGGAGGCGATCATTTGCTTGACGATGATGCGGGTGATGTCTGCGACGATGGAGTTGGCCAGGTCGGTGAAGCTCAGCTTTCCCGTCATCACGAATTTGACCAGTGCGTCTTCCATACCTTGGAAGGCATGGGTCATCGCATTCTCAACGTGAGCGGCGGCGTTTTCGGCGTCTTCCTGGTATTTGCGGAACGCTTCGCTCGCGCCAAAGGTGGCCTCGCGTTGCTTTCGGTAAGCGGTCTCGATGAGCGAGGTCGCCTTGGCCGTTTGCATGGCCGCATTGGCCACCGCTTGGCTCGTGTCGGCGTTGGGGTCGAGTTTGCGCAACTGTCGGATGCGCTCTTGCAAGTCCAGATCAATCTGCCGTGCGGCGCTGAGCTTCATCACCTCCAGGGTGGTTTTACCCATGAGGGAAATCTGAAACAGCGCGTTGCTGTTGGCCAGCTCGTCTTGGTGCAGCTTCTCCCGCGTGCCCACGTCAAACCGTTGCTGCACCGCTGCCAAGCGCATCATCGAGTCGGTGATCTCTTTGTTCGACTCAATCTCGGCTGCGGCCTTTTTGCGCATGGCTTCATTGCGCCGGTTTTCCGCATCCGCGATCTGCAATTGCGTGGCTCCCCGGCGACGCATGGCATCGTCGGCGATCTTGATCTCGTCGTCGTAGGCTTTTTGGACCTTCTCGCGGTTCTCGACAATCAGCTCGAGCTTGCGAGTCTCAGTGTCACGCACCGTGAGCAGCTCCAGCCCTTGGTAATGGTCCAGGTATTGGCTGCGGGTCTTCAACAGCCGGTTTTCGGCAGCAATGTAGTCATCGAGCGCACGCAACTTGCCGTCGAGAATTTTCTTGTACGGATCGTCTTTGAGAAGGTTGTTATTGCCCAGCAACGAGGCGTCCAAGTCCTTTTTGGGCTTTTTCGCCTCGCCCGTGCCCTCTTGCTTGTTCGCACTGTCGAACTGTTTGCGAAGGGCCGTGGTGATCGAGGTGCCGTCATCCAAGAGAGCCGCATATCGCTTGTTGACATCGGCCAGTAGCTTGGCACGCTCGTCGAGAGTCTTTTTCAAACCCTCGTTGTTGCCGGTCATCGAGTCGATGGGGTGCTTCAAGAACTCGATGGCCACCTTTGACTCAGCGATGACCACCTGGAAGCTGCCCACCACTGCTGAGACAACCTTCACCAAGCCGAGCAAGGCCTCGACCACCGTACCCACCGCGATGGCCGCATCCTGAGCCCATTGGCGAATCTTGCCCTCGCTGGCCAACTGCTGGACTGACTTTTTGAGGCCGTCCTGCGAGTTTTGAACCTGAATCAAGGCCATGACGAAGTCATTCATCACGGGCACCAACTCCATCGCGATGATTTTGTATATCGCGCTGGAACTGGCAGCCAGTCGAATCTGGTTCTTTTCCAAGGCGTCTGCCGCCTCAGCCTGCGCGGTGGTGGTCTTGACTTGGTACTCGCCCACCACGGCCAAGTCCTTCATGACTGGCAGCAGGTTGGCCCCACCCTTGCCCATCAGGGCTTGGGCGATGGTGGTTTTCTCAACCCCATCCCGGTACTGGTCCATTTGCAGCGCGATGGTCTTGAACACCTCCTCGGGGCCTTTGCCCTTAAGGGACTCTAGCGAGATGCCCAGTGCCTTGAACGCACCCGAGGTCTGGTTGCCCCCGTTTTGGGCGTCCACGGTCGCCTTGCTGAGCTTTTGCAAGCCCGTGGCCAGGGAATCCATGTCGGTGCCGGATAGCTTGGCCACCGACGCCAGGCCCGAGAGCGACTCAACGGTCGCCCCCGTGCGCTCAGAGAGTTGTTGCAAGCCCGCAGCCGCCTGGATAGCCCCCTCGATCTTGCTTTTGACTTGATCGAGTGCGAGTCCAACGCCCAGGGTCACCCCCAGCGTCTTGATACTCGACTTGACCATGTCAACGGCCTTGTCGATCTGCGCCATGTGGCGCTCAGCCATGGCTGATGCTCGGCCCAAATCGGACTCGAACTTGGCCGTGCTGGCCGACATTTCGACGACGACTGATCCTAAAGTGGCCATGCTGGTCCGTTTGAGTGTTAACCGTTCGTTTTGAACAGCGATTTGATGAGAGCGGCTTGCGCCTCGGGGTCGCTCATGAGCTTTCCGTCAGGGTTCGCAGGCTCGCGGTGCTTTTCATGCCAAGGAATGAAGTCCTCGGGCACATAGGGCTCGGGTCTGCGTTTGGAGTCCCGTTGTAGGTTGGCAGCAAGAGACTGCGCAATGCCGTGGCGTTGGTCGGCTACCAGGTCTCCAAAAGGCTCGAGGTCGTAAAAGGCTCGCCACTCTGTCAGCTCCAGACTCGTGGTCTGGGCCAACAGTTGACGCACCGTCATGCCCAAAGCCAGCGCCAGGCGGAAGTAAAACCTCCGCCCTGGCTGGCTGGTCAGTTTTTTACGGCTTCGTCCTCAGCCTTGAGCCCCAAGCCGTTGATGCGTTGAGCGGCCTCAAAGACCCGCTCCAGCGCGGCTGCCGATTTGGCAGCCAAGCGCGGGATGTCCCCAATCTCGAACAGGCGGTTACCGGCATCGTCCACCAGGGTGAGCGCGACCAGCTTGGCACGCAAGTTCGTCATGTCAGGGGTACGGGTGCCGTCTGACTTGACGGTCACCATGCTGTTCTCGAAGGCGTCTCGGTCTGCACCAGTCATGGTGCGCACCAAGACTCTGCCACCCCACTCCGGCACCTCGACGGGCACGGATTGGAGATCGGCAGCTTCGAGAATCTGCTCTTTGGACAGCACAGTCATGCCCAATCCCTCACAGGTTGGTCACTGCGCCGGTGATGCGCAGATCGACTTGGGTCTTGGCCACGGCATCCACTCCACCCGCCAGGCTGAATTTCTTCACGTAGGCGTTGAAGGTGATGATGTTGCTGTTGGGCAGCGTCAACTTAAAGTTGCTCAGGATGCCCGAGACTTGCTTGGCGCGAAGAGCGATATGCCCGGCGTTGCTGTTGTCGTAATCCAGCTCCATCGTGAATTGGCCCTGATCGACCAGGCCGAGACGGAACTCTTTGGCCAGGCTGTCCAGGTTGGTGACATCGATCTCACTGGCCGCGCCATCAAAGCCGCTGAAGCTGCGTACGTTGACGATGTTGGTGAACGTCGTGGATGTTGCAGTACCCGCTGCCGTGATGGTCTTGCCCGTGGTGTCGATGTACACCGCAAAGGTGTTGGTCGTGACGTTACGAACGCTCACAACCTGGCCGTTCAAGGTGGCCGCATCGGCTCCCGTCAGGCCCGCCAAGGTCACCACATCGCCGTTGGCAAAGCCGTGGGCCGATGAAGTGATGATCGTCGGGTTTCCCAGGCTGATCGCGGTGATGGTTTTTGCAGCACCTGAACCAGTGCCGATGGCGATGACGCTGCCTTGCGCGGAAATAGCGGTAGAGGCCATTTGCTTCTCCAGAAATGAAAAAACCCGCTCGAGGCGGGTTGAGGACGAAAAAAAACCCGCCTTGCGGGCGGGTTCGAGGGGGGACTAGGGAATCAGTCGTGCCAGATTGAGTAATCGCTCATGACACGGTGCAGCTTGACCTCGCTTTCAAAGAGGTCCTGGGACACGATGGAGATGTTTTGGAATGACCATCCGTCCATCAAGGCGTCGATGACGGAGGCGATTTGTTGCGCTTGGGCATAGGTCGTTGCATAGATGTCCACTTGCAAACGGGTGTTGTTGAGGCCAGTGCGGCCATCCAACACGTTTTCGGAGTTGGTGCTGATGCGCTGATACACGATGAACGGGCGGCGCACACCATCGGGGGCCACCTGCGGGTAGACACGATCCTCAGCAGCGGTGGCATTGCTGATGAGGGTGACGAATGACTCGAGCATGCTCATGTGCGACGAGCCTTTGCGACTTCATCGGGGATGCGCTGCTCGAGATAGCGTTTCATGGCCTCGACACTTTCTTGCTTGCGCGCCTCATAGGCCGGGCGCAAGAATGGATGCGCGGGGACATACACCCCACGGCTCATTTGAGCCTTGCGATGGTTTTTCCAGGTGGTGTTTTGGGCTTTGTGGCCAACAAAGTAGTGGCCCAGCTCGACCCAGGCCCCGTAATAGGCGTCTTGCGACATGGTCTGGCGTTTGCCTTGGCCTCGGTACTTTTTGCCCTGCCGTACGGTCACGTAGTACATGGCTTGGTTGGTGTTTGAGCGTTCGCGGATGAAGCTCGCCACGATGGAGCGTTTCAAGGTACCGGGAGGTTGGTGACTGGGGATGGCTGCATGCAGCACAGGTGCGTTGCTCCTAGCTTGGTCGCGCACCACGCGAGCGCCCGCATTGACGGCCCCGCGCAAGACGTTTTTGGCGACATTGGCCGAGAGCGCCTTAATGCTTTGCTGCAACTCTTTGAGGCCCTTGACATTGACCAGTTCAGCCATCGTTCAAGCCCTCCGAGGCGTAGAGCGTGACCATACGGTTGCGCTCATCAGCATTGATGGAGGCGTGGATGTTGAAAATGCGGGAGCCGTACAGCACTCGCAGCTTGGCGACCTCAATGGGGTTAGCCAGCTCATTGAAATAGCGAACCGTGATCTGATGACTGACCTCGGCGTTAAATGCCTGACCTACCAGCAGCTCGCGGCCACTGATAGGAGTAATTTCTGCGCGCACTTGTGCTACGTTGGTCCAGGTCTGGACTTGGGCACCGTAGCTGTCCCGGGTGCTGTCGCGTCGCTGAATCACGATTGACTTACGCAGCTTTCCCGCTTCCATTTAGAACCCCAAGACGCGGTAAGGCGTTAGCAGAGAATCAACAAATGGCATGGGGGTGAGAGTGACGCCGCGACCGGTAGCCACCTCCTCACGGTTTTCATAGAGCGCACCAATCCTGAGCAGCATCCAACGCTTGATGGTCTCAGGAACCGCTGCCGCAGCTCCAAAACCGCAGGTGTAAGTCACCGACACGGCATTGATCTCGTTTCGGGTGCTTGGCCAGGTTGTGCCGTAGGCAGGCACCAGGCGAGCTGGAGCCGTCACGCTGTCGAGTTTGTAGGCGCTTGAAGCCAGGGTTTGAGTGACCCCGTCTTGGTCGATGTATTGAAGTAAATCCACGCTCACAACGGGCGAGTGATCCAGATAAATCTCAAATCCAGTCCGACCGTCGGCTCGCAGGGTGGTCAGCGGCCCAGGGGTATTCCCCCACTGCGGCCCGTACCAATTAGCGCTTCCGATGTTGACGCCTGGCGCGGGAAACTGGTCAAGCACTTGCCGCCAGGTCTGCGTTACCAGGGCGCGCCTGGTGTCGTTTTCAGCATGCTGACGCGCTGCGGTGATTAGCGCCCCGATCAAGACGTCATCGTTCGAGTAATCAACTCGTAAATGCAGCTTGGCCTCCGCCAGGGAGACCGGCTCCTCTGTGGGGGCGGTGACCAATACGCTGGGCATCAGGCGGCCTCAGTGGAAGGTTGCTTGGTGGAGGCTTTTGGCTGTTTTATGGGCTCAACGCTCGGCACGGCGTAGCCGTTTGCAATAGCGTCGCAAGCAACTTGGTCATCGACCGCCACATGGCTGCCCTTCTTGTAGCCGTCAAAATCTTGGAGAAACAGGACGTTTTTCATTGGCTTACCTACTGTGAAAAGTAAAAAACCCCGAAGCGATAACTCGCCTCGGGGCTCGGGTCATCAGCTCGCGGAGAACTTCAGAACCTTGATGGCTTCGCTGTTAATCAGCGCGCCGCCCACCCGCTTGGTGGTGTAAAAGCCGATATACGGCTTGTTGCTGAACGGGTCTCGCACGACACGGGTGCCGATACGGTCCACGATCAAGTAGCCCAGCTTGAAATTACCGAATGCCAGCGACAAGCTGTTGGCACCCTTGGCGGCGATGTCTTCAGCTTCCACCACCGGGTAGCCCAGGATGGTGTCGGCCACCCCAGGGGCGGTGGTCGGGTTGAAAACGTAGCGACCTTGGTAGTCCTTGAACGCCATGATTTCAAACAGCAAGGCTTTGTTGGTCACCCAGGAGCTGCCAGCGCGATAGGCCGCCTTCATCTTGCTCACCACGGTGAACAAGTCGTCAGCGGGGTTGACCGTGGCGGAGAGGGTTTTCCAAGCGCCCGAGGTGCCGGTAGCGATGTGCTCGATCGTTCCAAAGGCACGGCTTGAGTCCGCAGTGGCAGCCGTTGCGCCAGCCAAAAAGCCAGTCGGCTTGTTGGTGCCGTCGCCTGTGATGAAGGCGGCACCTTCAGCACGCGCGAACTCCAGTGCAACCTCTTCAGCAAGCCACTGCTCGGCGTTGAAGAACACATCGTCCAGCATCTGCTGCGTAGCTTGGGGGTTGGCATACAGCTCGCCCATGGTGGGCTTGATGTCTGCCAGCACCGAGGTGTTGGTGGCGGGACGTGCGTCCGTTTCACCCACCCAGCCAGAGGCCGTGCCATGCTTGTTGACCAGCTTGTGATAGTCGGTCGTGCTGACCTGAACCACTTGGGCCAAAGCGCGGATCGGGCTCACGTTGACAGCCAAAGCGTCGATCGTTGCATCAATCACTTTGGGCACGGCGTAGCCGCCATCCGCACCGCTGTTGGTAGACCAGGCATAGGCTTTGGCCTCCAAATCGGCCAGACCATCAGTCTTGCCCTTGCGCATGAAGCTGTTGAAGGCTTGCTTGTGCTCGGCTTCAGCCTGATTGATCTCGCGACCATCGGCACCGAAGTGCGGGCGCTTGGCTTTGGCTTCCATGTCCTCGATGACACGTTTTTGCTCCGCCATGTCAGCCTGGATGGCCGCCATCTTGGCTTGCATGTCAGCGGTTACACCGCCTTTTTTTAGCTCTTCGATGCGCGCATCGTTGACCTTTTTGAACTCTTCAAACGCACGGTTTGAAGTCTCAATGGCATTGAGAATTTCCTGGCTCATAAGATTTTTCCAATCTAAAAATGAAAAAACCCGCACAAGGCGGGTTGGTTGGGGGGAGTAGTCGCGGGGACTAGGTGCGCAGCAGCTCCTGTCGGCGCTTGAGCGCCAACAACAAATGCTCGCTTTCGTCTGCCGCCACTGACTCACTCAGGGCCAGACTCTTGATCCGTGACACAAGGGCCACGGCTTCAGAGCGCGAAAAGCCACCTGCATCGCGCAGGAGCCGCTCGGCTCGTTTGAAGTCGGTGATTTCGTCGATGTTTTTGACGTTCATGATTCGCGCCGCATCGTTCATCGGGAACGTGACCAGGGAAACCTCCCAGAGGTCGCCCTTTTGGATGGTGCGAATGCCTGTTTTGTTGTCGAACTGGTCCTCCTCGGTCTTGAAACCGATGGACATGCCGCTGACCGCTTTCATTTGCATAAGTTCGTAGGCTTCAGCGCCGCGCTGGGTCTTCAAGGCCAGCTTGCCCTCGACATAGAGGCCGTGCTCGTCTTCGCGCATCGCTGTGAAGACGCCGATGGGCTCGGATTGCTTGTGTTGCCACAGCAAAGCTGGCAAACGGCCCTTTTGTGCGTAAGACTTGAGCGAGTCGGCAAAGGCTCCCGGGGCCACGATGTCGTCGCCCTGGTCGATGTTGCCGTAGACGCTGCCGTAGCCAGCAAAAGTACCCGTTTTCGAGACATCTTTGATCTCGAAGGGTTTGTCAATGTGGTGCATGCCAGTCCTCAGGAGAGTTGATTCAGTTTGTAGATGGCACGGCGGTAAATTGCGCCCAAGCCGTCAATCAGATTGCTCACCGCCTCATTGCCCGATGCCAACGCGTCACGGTTGTCGGCAATCCAGTCGGCCTCAGCCTGCAACCAGGCGCTGATGTTGGTCACTGGGGCCAGCTCAACGGAGAACTGCTCGATCAGACCATTCACGCCCTGGTAGACCTCGATGATTTCGTCGATGCTTTCGATCACACCTTCGTAAAACTCACCCAGAGCCATGTGTTGGGCGAAGCTACCAGTGCGCCAATGGGCACGATGGGCTGCATCGCGTGCGGCAAACACTCGAGCGGCAAGTTCTTCAATCATTGGTCATGTCCTCAGTGTCGGAGGCGTACGCTTGGTCAGTAGCTTCAGTCTGATCCTGCGCCTCGTCGGGGTCGTCCGTCCCGTCGGTCATGTTGAGCGGCATGAGAGGCAGGTCCAAGCCCTCAATCGGGTTCAAAACAATACCCAGCTCGGACTCGGCAGCCCGGGCTTCATTGCGGGTCATCCAGCCATCCAAAATCCCGTTGTGGTACAGGGCGCTGCGGGCATTGGCGTCACCGCGCAAAAGGCCTGATACGTTGAATTTCATGGTCAGGTCGCGTCGCTCTTTGGGGGTCATGAGATCGCGCTTGATGGCTTTTTCGATCCTCACCAGCCAAGGCATCAGCGAATAGTTCACAAATTCGAGTGACTGCTGCTCAATGTTGCTGAAAGTGGCCTTTTCCAGGTCGCCAATCATGTGGGGCGGCACGCGGAAGATGGCAGCGATCTCGCTGCGTTGATATTTGCGGGTGTCTAGGAATTGGGAGTCGTTGGCGCTGAGCGATATGCGCGAGAACTTCATGCCCTCCTCAAGCAATGCCGTTTTGTGGGCGTTTTCGCCTGAGTGGGCCTCGTCAAAGCTGGCTTTGATGCGCTCATAGCTGTCTTTGGACAGTTTCCCGGGGTGCTCGAGCACGCCACCCATCTTGGCTCCGTTTCGGAAAAGCTGTCCGCCGAATTTTTCGGTCGCCAGGGCCAGGCCAATGCTCTCGCGGGCGTAGGCTATCGGGCTGATGCCCAGCCAACCGTTCAACGTCAGACCTCGAATGTGGAAGATTTCCCCAACGCCAAATCGCTTGAACCCGCCATCAGGCATCGTGATCTCGTACTCAAGGCGGAAATCCGCCCCCATGATGACCCGCACCATGTCGGGGTGAAGGGGCAGCAACTCAACCACTTGCCCAGAGCGGTTGCGGTTGATATAGGCATAGGCGTTGCCGCGAAGGTTCAGCGCGACGACCATCATTTCCCAGAATTCGACGCTGGTCATCCATTCGTTGGGCTGGTCATGACACAACACATGCAGTGGGTGATCTGAGAGGCAGGTTCTCGAACCATCGGCCTCTTTGCGGTACAGGTTCATCGGCAGCATGCCAATCGACTCAGCCAGCACTTTGACGCTGGAATAGACCGCTGCTGATTGCATGGCGGTCTGAGGGTTGACCACGATGCCGCTGGCAGACGCACCGCCACCAAAGGCCCATGCCAAATAACGCTCAAGCGTTCCCCAATCAGGTGACCCGGCGCTTTTACGCACCAAGCCTGTGAGGTTTTGCCAAAAACTTGCCATGAGTACCTTATTGGTTACGTCTTAGAGCGAGAGCACGCCCCGCTCCTCGTAAACCGAGGGGCCGGTGCCTTCGTTGGGGAGCATTGCCACTGCCATGGCCAGTGCGACCATGCCGTCAATCCGGCCATGCAATTTCCGTTTGTCAAATTTGCGTGCACCCGAGTCACCCACCACAACTGCGTTGCGTGCGCACATCTCCAGGATCGGGTGATTGCCGTGCTTCAAGCGCTTGCCCAGCAACTTGACTTCCAGCTCCCGAAGTGCCGGGGTCATGGACAACGTGCCCTGGCCATACGGGATGAACTTTTCGAGTTCGGCGTCGGAAAAGTTGGCTTTCACCAGCCAGGGGCGCAGGTGGACAAAAAGCGCACGGTCAAACGCGATCGCTTGAACGTCACAGCGGTCGAACAGGCCGCGCAGAAACTCTGCGACGAACTCATATTCGATGGCCCGACCCGGCGTGGTGTTCAAGTGCCCCTGTTTCGCCCATAGGTCGTAGGGCACGTGATCCTTGCGGCTCTTCTCAGCTAACCCTTCGCTGGGTAGCCAGAACTCGGAATGGACATCACCCTCTTCCGTTACCAGCACCAGGGCGGTCAGATCGTTCACGCTGGAGAGGTCCAGACCGCCCCAGACGCGCTTGCGCTCGACAGAGTCGGGCGTCGCGCCGTTGCCCTTCCAGACCGACGGGGATACGAAAGGGCTGGATGCCTCCACTCGCTGGTTGAGAATTAGGTTTCTGAACTCCGGCTCGTTTGCTG
>JACCDL011209369.1_pt1 | contig 11997 bp, 10 predicted proteins | sample 7441931 | NCBI WGS metagenome assembly JACCDL01 (sample SAMN15323437, study PRJNA562643) | freshwater metagenome | isolation source: river surface water | place: USA:Blue River Watershed | collected 2017-08-16 | reverse complement strand
TTCATTGCAAGATCTCCTAATTCATGTCGTATCTAATTTACAATAATACAACAATTCTTTAAATTATCAACATTCCACACAATAAATCAACTTCTTTTTTGTTCGGCATAACCGTATTTCCTTTGCAGTATGAAAAAAACCGGATTTTCCCTCGTTGTGTCTCTGATGTTGATAACGTTATCCATTAACAGTTATTGTCAGAGCAAAGCGACTTTTTCTTTCAAGAACGTTTTTTCCGATTCAATCGACTGGCCAAAGAACACCATTTGGATTGATGAGGAAGGTGAATCAACTCCTTACATTCCTTTTGAAATTAAAAATCCTGAACAGCTTCAAATTGAAAATATAGAGTTGATGCCCGCATTTGAAAAAATGCAGACAGCTAAAAACACATGGCAGCCGAAATTCAATTCCAAAACCCGTCAATCGTTCAAAATAGAAAATCGCTGGGTTGAAAATCATTGGAGCACCTTGATTTTGATTTGTCCCAAACTTGAAAACAACAAATCGTGGCAATTTTGGAGTTCGGTAACTGTGGAGGTTCAATTTGGATCAAGCAAAATCAAAGGATCCACCCGGGGTGGATCAGCCACATATGCAGACCATTCGGTGCTCTCATCTGGCAAGTGGTACCAATTGGCTACTACCAAGGACGGGATTTATAAAATCGACAAAAACACTTTCGAAAGCTGGGGATTATCTCTATCACAGTTGACTCCACAATCCATCAATGTGTATGGAAACGGTGGACATCTTCTATCACCCAAAAACAACCAATTTCGTCCGGACGATTTACAAAAAGTACCGATATTTTTTAGTGGTGAGCAAGACGGTATTTTTAATAGCAACGATTACATTCTTTTCTATGCGGAAGGTCCTGACCAATGGAATTTAAAATTCCATTCCGGATCTAATAAAAACCGATGGGTTCCTAGCAAACATTATTATTCAGACAGTGCCTACTATTATGTGAGAATTGATGATGGAGAACCTTTACGAATTCAAGAAAATGCTGAAATCACAGGTACTTCCACACATACCGTTTTACAATACCAAGATTTTGCATTTGTCGAAAATGAACTGACGAACATTGGAAAAGCAGGACGTGAGTTTTATGGCGAATCCTTGAATAGCGGAAGTTCTGTTGCTTACAATTTCAACTTCACCCAACTAACAGGTGAGGCATTTGTAGAATTCAATGCCGCTGTTCAAACCATCGGACAAAGTAGCAGCGTCACCTACAATATTAATGACCAAACGGGATCTGTATCCGCCTCTCCAGTTGGCGGGACATCCACCTCAAATTACGCCAATCTCGTTTCGCAGTGGCTGAATGTAGTTCCCACTGGGAATAGTATTGCTACCAGTTTTGGTTTCAACCCTGGCAATGCAGATGCCAATGCTTGGATAGACTATGTATCCGTCAATGTCACGAGAAATATGATATTCGGTGGGGTTCAGATGCGAATTAGAGACACAACGAATATTGGTGCGGGTGAAATTGCTGAATACATTTTAAACAACGCCGTAAACGTTTCACAAGTTTGGGACATAACCAATCCAATCCAGCCCTCAAAAGTTCCATTTCAAAACAACAACGGAACCGTAATTTGGAAGTCGCAGCATGATCAACTTCGCGAATTTGTGGTATTCTTTAACAATACTGTTTTCAATGTTGCACCTCGAGGGAAAGTGGAGAATCAAGATTTACATGCATGGAATGATGTCGATTTGGTGATTGTATCTGCTCCCCTTCACTTGGGTATTGCTGAGCAAATTGCCCAAATACATCGCGAAGAAGGCATGGTTGTTCAAGTGACAACACCACAACAAGTTTATCATGAATTTTCGAGTGGAAATCCAGATGTTACCGCCATTCGCCAGTTGATAAAAATGTTGTATGATAGAGCAAACGGCAATGCCAATCTTCAACCCAAAAATCTATTGATGCTAGGAGATGGGGCTTACAATACCAATAGAGGATTGGAAATTCAAAAAGGGTATAATGTAATTGTGTTTGAATCAGACTATAGTCTTTCACCTTTGTCATCTTACGTCAGCGACGACTATTTCGTCATGCTCTCTAATGATGATGACGCCTCATCCTTGGGAGCTCTAGAATGTGGCGTTGGAAGAATTCCAGCAGAAAATGCTGATGAAGCGTTGGCTTCACTCAGAAAAATTAAAGCTTACATCAGTGTAAATGAGAAAATAAGCACAGAAGAAAATTGCACTACAACACAATCTACATCATCGATGGGATCTTGGAGAAATCAACTGACTTTTGTATCTGATGATCAAGATGGAAGCGGAGGCCCCTATGAACAAGTGCATTTGATTAGTGCCGATTCATTGACCAGAATAGTCGCTCGGAACTTCCCAGAATACGACATTCAAAAAATTTACATGGATGCGTATACACAACAGACCACGCCTGGTGGAGAGCGCTATCCTGCTGTGGAGACAGCAATTAAAAATCGCGTCAATTCGGGTTCGCTAATCGTCACTTATGTTGGACACGGAGGCGAAAGAGGTTGGGCACATGAACGCATCTTGGACATTCCCACTATCCAAGGTTTTGACAATCTATACAAGCTACCTGTATTCCTGACCGCAACATGTGAATTAGCTCGATTTGACGACCCCACATACAAAAGCGCTGGTGAACTTCTGGTGATGAATCCAAATGGAGGTGCGATTGCTATGTTAACCACTACACGTGTGGTATTTAGCGGAGAAAACTTCGAAATGGATTTGTCTTTCTACGAAAGCGCGCTGAATGACGCAACCGATCCGGAACTTACGCTAGGAAAAATCAATATGTTGACCAAAAATGGAGTTGCGGCTGGCAATGATAGCAAACCCAATTTCAGTTTACTTGGTGATCCTGCCCTCAAATTGAACTATCCGCGTTATTCCATCCAAACAACCCAAATCAATGACATCGACATCCAACAATTCAATGATACGTTGAAGGCATTGTCAGAGGCCAAAATCAGCGGTCAAGTCGTAGATGATCAAGGAAATATTTTGAATGATTTCAATGGTTTGATTTACCCAATTGTTTATGACAAGCCAACGAGTATCAATACACAAAACAACGATGGCGGTGTTGTACAAAATTACAAAAGTTACAACAAAATTCTATTCAAAGGGAAAGCAAGTGTAACCAATGGAACCTTTGAATTTACCTTTCCTGTGCCTTATGACATCAACTACAGTTCAGGTTTTGGAAGAATAGCATATTATGCCACAACAGGATTGACGGATGCACATGGTTCCAATCAAAGTTTTAGGGTTGGTGGATCTAGTGCGGATGCTGTGTTGAACAATCAAGGTCCTAGGATTGAATTATACATGAACGACAGTAGTTTCGTCAATGGAGGTACTACACATCCTGATCCCATTCTATTGGCAATTTTTCAAGATGAAAATGGAATCAACACTGCCGGAAATGGCATTGGTCATGATATCACCGCTGTCATTGATGAAAAATCAAACCAGCCTGTGATCCTCAACGAATATTTTGAATCCAATTTGAACACTTACAAGAAAGGAGCTGTAAAATATCCTTGGAATCAATTGTCGACAGGTGAACACACACTCACTGTCAAAGCTTGGGATACACACAATAATTCATCAACTTCCGAGTTATCATTTGTGGTAGCGGAGAATGAGGAATTGGTGATTCGACAATTGTTGAATTATCCCAATCCTTTTACAACCTCAACAAATTTTTATTTCGAGCACAATCAGGCATGTCAAGATTTGGATATCACCATTCAAATTTTCACAGTCAGTGGAAAATTGGTAAAAACCATTTTCTCTCAGCAGACATGCACTGGATTCCGCACAGATGGAATTCACTGGGATGGTAGAGATGATTATGGGGACCCCATTGGCAAAGGAGCTTATGTGTACCGCGTGAATGTTCAAAACCCCGAGGGTAAAACCGCAGAGAAGTATGAAAAATTGGTGATTCTAAGATGAGCCGTATATTTGAAACGAAATGTTACAGAAAAGAATTTTTATAGTTGCCATTGCCGCTGTCCTTCTACAAACAAACGTAGCTCAGGGACAATTGATTTCACAGAGTGATAAGGCGCAACAAGTACAATTGAATACCATTACAACTGCTGTTCCCTTTTTGATGATTGCCCCTGATTCCAGATCAGGAGCCATGGGAGATGCTGGAGTTGCCTTATCGCCAGATGCCAATAGTGTGCATTGGAACATGTCCAAATTGTGCTTCAGCGAAAAACCGATGGAATTTTCAGTTTCTTATTCTCCTTGGTTAAGGTCATTGGTTAATGACATGTCATTGTCGTATTTGAGCGGATATAAGAAATTGGATAAGAACCGAGCCATCGGTGGCTCTCTTCGATATTTCTCATTGGGTAACATCACATTTACCGATGAATACGGAACCAGCATTCGCGATTTCACACCCGCAGAATTTGCATTGGACTTGGGTGTTAGCCAGAAGCTAAGTAAGAACTTTGGCGTTGGTTTTACGGGAAGATTCGTAAATTCCAATTTGACTGGAAGTACAAATATTCAAGGGGCCGAAAGCAAACCCGGAAGAACTGGAGCGGTTGATATATCTAGCTTTTACACCAATCAAGATTTGCGCATCAAAGGAAAAAAAATTGGTATCAATGCAGGTGTCAATATCAGCAATATCGGTGCTAAAATGCGATACACAAACACCGCCAATCGCGACTTTATCCCTACCAACTTGCGCTTGGGAACCGCTGTAACTACGCATCTTGATGATTACAACAAGATTACATTTACTTTGGATTTGAATAAATTGTTGGTACCTACCCCACCGATATACAACGGTGACACATTGGTTTCTGGCTATGATAGAAATGTGGGAGTGGCAACAGGAATTTTACAATCTTTTTATGATGCACCCGGTCAATTGGACAACAACAACCAAGTAGTTAAAGGAAGCATTGGAAGAGAGGAATTGCGTGAGATAAACTTTGGCGGAGGACTTGAGTACTGGTATGCCGATCAATTTGCAGTTAGAGCTGGATATTTTTATGAGGACTTAACCAAGGGTAATCGTCAATTTATCACACTTGGTGCGGGATTGAAATACCAAGTACTGACCATTGATATGTCATACTTGGTGAGTACAACGCAACAAAATCCGTTGGCCAACACATTGCGTTTCTCACTTCGCTTTGCAGTTGGAGACAAATCAAACGAAGAAGAACCCGCAGAATAATGGACATTAGAGTAGGATACGGATACGACATTCATCAATTGGTAGAGGGTCGTGAGCTTTGGTTAGGTGGGATTCAATTTGAACACGACAAAGGCGCTTTGGGTCATTCTGATGCAGACGTGCTTTTGCATGCGATTTGCGATGCGATTTTGGGTGCAGCGGGATTGAGAGATATAGGCTTTCAATTTCCCGATACAGACCCGCAATACAAAGGGATTGACTCCAAGAAACTCCTGGTATCCACGATGGAAAAAATCTCTGAGAAAGGTTGGAAGGTCAATAATTTAGATGCTACAATTAATTTGGAGCGCCCCAAGATTTTAAAGAGAGTTGAAGAAATGAAAACAGTCATTGGATCAATTTGCAATATCCCCAATGACTGTGTTAGTATCAAAGCAACTACCAGCGAAAAACTGGGTTTTGTTGGCGCGGGATTGGGCGTTGAAGCCTCCGCAGTTGTGTTGCTTACGCGTTAATATTCTGCGAAAATGACTCATCCATTTGTGATGGCTGCTCGTCGTCGTAAAAATAAATCTTCAATAAAGCGGTATCACGCAAGAAATCGATTTTTCCAATTTCTACGCGGTTGATTTTAATTCCTGTTCTGGCTTCCAAGTCGGCGCGCAATTCATCGTGACGCTCTGTTTTAATCAGATGGATATTGTCATAAAGAATAATCTTTTGTGACTCGTGACGCATCAACCATACTTTCTCTAAACCATAGGTCAACCCAATGATAGCCATATTGGCAAAAACCAATTCAATCAGGGAAATTTTCTTGTTGATTAATGCATTCATCACTGACATACCAATAATGATGAATAGGTATGTCATTTCCTTGATAGGAATAGCATCAGTGCGATAGCGGATGATGCCAAATACAGCAAATAATCCCAAAGCAAATCCCATTTCCAATTTCACACTTTCCAGCATAAAACACATCAAGAAAATAGAAATGCTGAATAGAAAATACGTGAATAAAAAATCCTTACGTTTTGCAATTGGATAGTAAATAAAACGGACAATCAGCGTAACAAACAACATGTGTACGCCCAATCGGATTACCATTTCCAACAAGTCTTCCCAATTGGCCAATTTCATCGCGCCAAGCGGCTTGAACTTTTCTTGAATATCCGCTGCTGGGATATCAGCAGGAGTTGGCATTACCTGCATCCATGCGCCCAATTGACCCGCTATGCTTTCAATTATTGTATTGATAATTTCCATTTGTGATTTTATTTATTCTTCTAATTTTCTCTTTAAACATGTTTGACTTCTCTGTTGTCATCAAGGCTACGCCCAAACAATACTTACTAATACTTTCTGGACGAATCAAACGCTTTTTAAGTGCGTTCAAAAATACTGAATGTCTATTTTGTCTTTCTTGCTTGGCCTCGATAATTACCAAATCTGGAATAGTCAATACACGACCATCCATTTCAAAACCTAAATCCAAATCAATCGTAATTCGCTCAGGTAGCGATTGATCAACCAAGGTGATGCGTTCAAAAGAATTCATCAACTTTGGTTCAAGCAATTCTTCAAAATGAGAGGTTTCAGAAATGTAATTGATGTTTTCATCAGTTAACACTGCATTCAACTCGCCCAATTTTATTCGATCCTTCTCAGTGCGCCCCTTGTTGCTTTTGAATTTAACCTCTAAAAAGGTTAGATTGCTTTCTACATACAATCGTTTTCTAATCTTCAATCGATTTTTCTTACCGCTGTGGTGACGTTTGTAAAAATAAAAATCCGGAGTATCGTAATACTGAGATCGATAATGATTATTTCTTACGCCCTTGATATCCAAAATACGATAATGATTGGATACCTCTTTTAAGACATCTAAAAGTTCCCCCTTAGAAATAATATACTTGGTATCTGTTCGATTCATCAAAGCAACACCATCCATTTCTTTCAAAGAAATGGGTTGATAGGTCTCTAATATTTGCTGAATCGACTCCAAATAGATAATGTTTGTTCTTGTTTGCTAATTAACGCTTTATTTTGTCTTAACACAATAATGACGACAAATTAATGCCAAACACCTCTAAGACTTTTTCATTTGAATACATGTTGCATGAAGATGCGAATGAGTTGTCACAAGATTACCAAATGCTTATTCATGCAGCAAAAGAAATAACAAAAAAAGCCTATGCTCCTTATAGTCAATTCAAAGTAGGAGCTGCAGTGTTATTGGAAAATGGCATCGTAGTCACAGGAAATAATCAAGAAAACATGGCTTTCCCAAGCGGGCTTTGCGCAGAAAGGGTTGCTGTCTTTTATGCTGGTGCACAATATCCCGATCAAAAAATCAAAGCCATTGCCATTGCGGTACACCCTGAAAATTTCCAAGTTGAACAACCTTTAGCACCCTGCGGCAGTTGCAGACAGTCTTTGCTGGAATATGAACTTAAACAAAAAGAAGAAATTGACGTTCTGCTCACCGGTCAATCTGGATCAGTCATTCACATCAAAGGAATCCAATCTTTGTTGCCCTTACACTTTATTGAAGAACGACTAAAAAAATCTTGATATCTATCAGCTAATATCGCTGTCGTTTGACAAAACAGTGACAATTAAAAACCCTTGTCCAACGACATTTGTAGTGTGAAGGAACTACAAGTTATCAGCATGAGCCATCATCAGTTTCCATTGGAAACGATTGGTCAATTTCATATACCCGATCATATTCTTGAATCGAAACTTCAAGAATTGAAAAATACAATCGGATGCGAAGAACTTATGTTTGTGAGTACATGCAATCGTGTTGAATGGATTTTCACGGTAGATCATTATGTCTGCTTTGGACTAACTCAAAAAATACTCGATATCTTCAAACAATCTGACGAATTGGATATCCCTTACATCGTTCAAAATTGTGTACGCCTCACAGGTGAAGATGCTGTCAATCACGCCTTACGTACTGCAGCAAGTTTGAATTCAGCCGTGATTGGAGAGCATGAGATCTTGGGTCAAATGCGCGCAGCATATGACTACAGTTTAAAACAAGGACTTGCAGGAGAAACGCTAAGAATCTTGATGAAACAATGCATCAAATCTTCGAAGCAAGTTTTTACAGAAACAGATTTGCGCAGAAAACCAGTATCCATTGTTTCTATTGCCTGTAGCGCGTTCCAAGAGCAAAACATTCCAACCAATAGCGTAATTGGCTTAGTTGGTGCCGGTCAAATCATTGGCACATTTGCCAAATTTTTAGAAGATGCTGGATATACAAATATTCATGTTTTCAATCGATCCATTGAAAATGCATCCGAAATAGCCAATCGCTTTACCAATGGCGTATCTCATGGAATTAACGAATTCTACTCCTGCCCAATCAACCCAACTGCTTGGGTAATTTGTACTGGATCTACTGAATATTTAATGAATGAAAAGATGATTGATGAATTGTCTTTTGAAACAAAGTTCATTGTCGATTTGGCAATGCCAAGCAATGTTCATCCTTCCATAAAAAATAAAAAGGACGTCGGATTCTTTGATATGAATAGCATTCAAAAAATCACTTCTGAAAATATCGCATTCAGAGAGCAGGCATTGGAGCAATGTGAGCCCATCATCCTTTCAGGATTATTGGAACACAAACACATGGTTCAAGAGAGAAAGATTGAATTGGCCATGCAAAACATTCCAACTACGATCAAAGAAATCAGAGATACAGCCGTAGGAAGTGTTTTTCATAAGGAACTAGCATCCTTGGATGAAGAGGCCAAAGCTACTTTGGATCGTATCCTTGATTACATGGAGAAAAAATACATCTCTGTTCCCATGAGAATGGCCAAGGCCGTTTTGTTGGAACATCAAAAAAATTAAAATGACGAAGCCCTTAATCATTGGTACCAGAGGCAGTGAACTTGCTCTGTGGCAAGCGCACCATACTCAACATATCTTGGGACAACTTGGTATAGAAACTCAACTTGAAATTATCAGCACCAAAGGCGACCAAATTCAAAATCTAAGCTTCGATAAAATTGAAGGAAAGGGATTTTTCACCAAGGAAATCGAACAAGCATTGATGGACAACACCATTGACATTGCTGTTCACTCTCACAAGGATTTGGAAACTGCTCCTCATGATAGGCTGATTATTGCAGCCGTCAGTCACCGTGCAGATCCGAGAGATATCTTGATTACAAAAAAAGATTTTTTCCAAAGTGATTTACCGCTTCACTTCTCAATGAATAGTAGAGTGGGAACTTCTTCGGTGCGAAGAAAAACCCAAATTAAAAATATCCGTCCTGATGTCAGTTTTGTGGACATACGCGGAAATGTGCCAACGAGAATCCAAAAGTTACGTGACGGACAATGCGATGCCCTGATGCTGGCAGCCGCAGGAATTGAAAGACTGAACATTGATCTCTCAGAATTTCATGTTCAATTGTTGGATCCTGCTTCATTTGTTCCTGCACCGGCACAGGGTGTTTTGGGTTGGCAATGCAGACGCGATGATTCAACAACACTTGATGTACTCAAGAAAATTCACCACATCGAAGTACAAGAAACCATCGCGATTGAGCGAACATTGCTTCAAAAAATGGAAGGTGGTTGTCAATTGCCATTGGGCGTTTATTGTACCCAAAACCAAAATGAATTTGAAGTTCACGTTGCTTTTAGTACAGGTCTAGAAAACCCTCTTTTGCAGTTCGAATACCGCAATAGCGATGCAGAAAATTGCATTTCGTATTGCTTGGACAAGTTAAAAAAATGGCAAGAATTTTCATCAGCCGAGATATAAGTCACAAAACAGATTGGGTTCTGCAGGTTGAAAGAGAGGGGCATCAAGTCACTGGAATTTCGTGCATAGAAACAACACCCATTTCAGTTCCAAATATCCCAAAATGTGATTGGATATTCTTTTCATCTAGCGAAGGAGTTCGACATTTACTTGCTCAACATTTACCTAAGGGAGTCAAGATAGGAGCGATGGGAAAAGGAACCGCTCAGACCTTATTGCAATTTCAATTGACTGCTGATTTTGTTGGGGCCAGCTCAGATCCGGCAATGGTGGCCAATGAATTTCAAAAGGTGCTTGAGCCAAACGAAACAATACTGTTTCCACAATCGGTTCAAACCAGAAATAGCATCGCGCCTAAACTGAAAGATTGCACTATCTATAGGCTAGAAGTTTATTGTACTTCTCCTCTCGCAATCGAGGCCGTTGATTCTGATGTCTACATTTTTTCGTCTCCAAGCAATGTTCAATCTTATTTGAAACAACATAATATTTCGACCACCAAGCCTTGCGTGGCCTTTGGACCTACGACTGCAAAAACATTGATTGATCACCACATTGAAAATATCCATGTGCTTCAAAATGTTACCAATCAAACGATATACGACGCAATAAAACTTTCACTTTTGGGTTAAGGGACATGATTGTAAATTGCGGTATGAAAAAATTTTGGACAGGCCTTCTTTTATTGCTCAGCAATGCAATTGTTGCGCAAAGCGATATTGCTCCAAAATATGTCAATGAATTCCTCAACATAGGCGCTGGTGCCCGAGGGTATGCCATGTCTGGTTCCGTAATCAGCAGTACGCATGACGCATACAGTGGCTATTGGAATCCTGCAGGGTTGGCCCGATTGAATCAAAACACCAGCATTGGATTGATGCATGCGGAATATTTTGCAGGCATCGCAAAACTGGATTTTGCTTCTTATGCCAAAAAGATAGATGATCACCAAACCTTTGGCGCATCTGTACTCAGATTTGGGGTTGACAATATTCCCAACACCATTGATCTCTATGATCCATCGGGCAATGTCGATTACAGCCGGATATCCTATTTTTCCACCGCTGACTACGCCTTCATATTCAGCTACGCACAAAATCAATTGCCCCAGAAAATAAAATCAAAGTTTCCCAACATGAAAGCCCAACATCAATGGGGAGCCAATGCAAAAGTGATTTATCGTCACATTGGGAGCTTTGCTCAATCGTGGGGATTTGGTTTTGATTTTGGGTACCAAGGACAATACAAAAACTGGAGTTGGGCTGTTGTCGGTAAGGACATCACAGGTACATTCAATGCATGGAGCTATCAATTAGATGCCAAAACACAGAGTGTATTTGCAAGCACAGGAAACGTTTTACCCGAAAACAATTGGGAGATTGCATTGCCCAGAATTAATTTCGGTGGCGCTCGATCTTTTCAATGGAAAAAATACACCATCCTTTTAGAGTCCAATGCCATGGTTACAACTGATGGGAAACGGAATACTTGGATCAGCGGTAATCAATTCAGCATAGATCCCGGAGTAGGATTGGAAATCGTTTATCAAGGTTGGTTGAAAGTAAGAACCGGGATGGGGAATATTCAAAAAAATCAGAGCTTCACAGGAGAATACACCACCTTTCAGCCCAACCTAGGTTTGGGCATTCAATTGAAAAATATTGAAATTGATTATGCCTTAACCGACATTGGCAATCAATCGGATGTTTTGTACACCAATATGTTTTCGTTAACCTACAACGGACTTCTTTCTAAACGCCAACTGCAAAAGGGCGCCCAATAACACCATTGACAACAGAAGATGTGCGGGCTGTGACCAAATGGGGTAATTGAAATAGGTCAATAAAATTCCCACTAAAAATTCACCTACCAAAGGAATCGCAATCCAAAAAGCCAAAGTAGATTTCTGCTTCAATAATTCCAGCGCCAAGAATCCTGCCGTAAAAAAGACCAACCACGAAAAAGTCCTGTGGATATAAAACACAACATTATCGGAGGACTG
>JACCDL010518487.1_pt1 | contig 11998 bp, 8 predicted proteins | sample 7441931 | NCBI WGS metagenome assembly JACCDL01 (sample SAMN15323437, study PRJNA562643) | freshwater metagenome | isolation source: river surface water | place: USA:Blue River Watershed | collected 2017-08-16 | reverse complement strand
GCGCGTGACACCACCGCTGATGAAGTGAATGCCATCATGAAAGACGCTTCTAATGGTGCACTCAAAGGTATTCTGACCTACAACACCGAGCCTCTGGTTTCAGTGGATTACAACCATAATCCAGCATCGAGTAATTTCGATTCCACCTTGACTAAAGTCTCAGGTCGTCTCGTTAAAGTCTCTTCTTGGTATGACAATGAATGGGGCTTCTCGAACCGTATGTTGGACACGACGGTCGCGTTGATGGGTGCGAAGTAAGTAAGAGGACAGTAGCCCCATTCATTGCGGCGCAGGGTAACCCGGAAGGGTTAGCCGTAGCCACAATCGAGAGCCGCGTTAGTGGCAATTGATTATCAGGCTTTTCCAATCGTATGTTGGACACGACGGTCGCGTTGATGGGTGCGAAATAAGTAAGAGGACAGTATAGTTGCGAAGTAAGCAGCGAGTAGGTAACTACAAAAAGGGCCGCATAAATTATGCGGCCCTTTTCTTTTGTAGCGAAGTGACTGGTCTGCGTTATTGCCCGATTAATTTTTCATAGTTGGGCGAGCGTGGCCCTGGCAACAAACCTGCGCTAAACAATCGGTAGCTTGTTTGGCGGGCGACTTGATAACCTGGGTCACCGATATTGTTAGCCACTTGTTGAATGAGCGCGCTAACGAGTATGCCAACAATTCCATTGCCACTGGAGTCTCTATTTTCAGAGTTAGACGCTTTTGCACTGCCACTCCAAAGTGAACGTCCAGTGCGAGCGTCAATCAACTCGGCCGTTGCAGAGACAATCACATCACTACTAATGACTCGGTAAGCCGCACCGTATTCTTCCACCTTTATATACAGTATGGCGTCGGCTCCAAATATCTCTGCAATTTTTGCTGGTGAGGCATTGTGCATTTCGCCCGGCTCGGCCAGACCATTTTCGCGAAACGTTTGGTCGACCAAGGCTACTGGAAAAACATAGTAGCCAAGTTCTGCTAAAGGTCGAGTGACGGTAGCCATCATGCTGTAGGTAGCGCGAACGTCCGGCGATAAATTCAACGGAGGTAATACAACAATGGAGCGCGGCTTACTTTCTCTGATTGCTGAATAATCATAGGATTTTTGAGAAGCGCATCCTGTCAGCAGGGCGGTAATGCATAACAAAGCAATAGTAAAAAAGTGTCGTGTCATCTGAGTTCCTTATTTCTTAAATCGAGAAATTAGGCGATCCATATAGGCGCGCGATTCGGGAAACAAGGTTTTTTCGTTTTGAAACGAAGCCACTGCTCGCTCAGGATTTCCAGTCTCGAAATACAAATAACCCAGATGAGCGTAATAGCCCGGAGGAGGCGTGCGATTGCCTGCACGCGCTTTTTCAGCATCCGCCTCAAGCTTAGCCAACTGCTCTTGAGGCGAGGTTTTTGCTGCCGAGTTGTACATTGCGTAGACCTGATCTTCATAGCTTCCCCATTGATACAGCCCATGGGTTCCGGTGCTACAAGCGGTTAAGAGCAAGCCGGCACAGAGCGCCGCAAGTTTGAATAATTTTTTCATGGATTTTTCCCAATTAGCTTTCAGGTTTCCATGTGCCACGTTCTATACCTTCAACCAGGCGATTAACCGCTTCGCGAATCGCCAAGTCCAGCACCTTGCCATTCAACGTAGAGTCATAGCTTGCCGTACCGCCAAAGCCGATAATTTCACGGTTTGATAGCGCATATTCACCGGCTCCTTGAACTGAAAATACGACTTCTGAGGTGAGTACATTGACGACGTTAATACTAACTTTTGAATAAGCCACTTGAGTTTTACCGCGACCCAGAATCCCAAACAGTTGTTGATCACCCGTTTCTTTTCTACCGAACTCAGTGACATCGCCAGTGAGAACGAATTGAGCGCCTTTCAGCTTTTGGTCTTTGCTACGTAATTTGGCTTCTTGCTGGATTTCAGTCATATTTTCACGATCTAAAACCACAAATCGATTCGATTGTTGCAAGTGGGTCACCAAGATAGTTTTTGCTTGAGAGCCGAGGCGATCGACGCCATCCGAAAATAGGCCACGCAGGAAGGTGGATCGATTATCGAATTTACCTACGGAAATAGGATTTTTGGGTCCGCTGTAAGGCGTAGCCGCCGAAGTGACTTGTTTAGGTGCGACCGTTGTTGAAGTTTCGGTAGCGCAGCTAGCTAAAAACATGATCGGCATCATGACAAGCAAGCGTTTAAAGTGAGTGATCAGCATCGTCGACTTTCAGAGATAAGGATGGAAAGAAATTTTTGAATGAGAACAAGTTATTATAAAAATAATTGTTGTCACTGGGATGCTTGCGTTGTCCATCTACAACGAGTTTTGAGCAGAAGCTGAGGGATGTCGAATTTTATGCCGAGCCAGCGTAGCTGTGCGATGCGTAGATCACTCCGTTAGCTTCAGATAATTATTTAGGTAAGAGCGAACGTAAAAATACGTTGGTAGCAAGATTAAATTTTTTATTAACTAATAAAATAGAGCATAGTAATCTTTCTTAGAAAGATATATTCATTCTATAAACCTCAAAAACTCCAGTAGTTATTAATCATAACTACTGACAAATCTGTTCCAGCACTTTCTTAGGTATTTCGATGCTTGCTTTTTCTGCTTTTGTAGACCCGGGAAAAGTCCAAATTAATTCATCATTATTAAAAGCAAATTGCTGTTTGTAATCAAGTAAATCTAATTCGCAAGAGATAACATAAAGGTTTATCGCGAGGTTGTATTTCAATCCCATTAAGTCGCGATAATCATTAAATATTGACTTTACTTTAAAAAGTTTTTTACCTTTTTTTGTTATGGTTTTTTCATTACTTAAAAAAATTTTTAATGAATTATCTGTTGAAACTAAACTCCAATCCTCACTTCTTGCGGTAAGAGAGGTAAATAATAAAATTATAAAAAAAATTTTATTCACTGAAGTGATAGCACTAGTTTTGCTATTTGACGAGCATCTGCATCAGTTACTTGAGATTGCGGTGGCATAATATCTTCGCCCCAGACACCGGTCCCACCTGCTTTGATTTTTGCAGCGAGCTTTTCAATTGCTGCACTATCCCCAGCATATTTTTCTGCTACCTCTTTAAGCATTGGCCCATACTTTCGTTTGTCGATAAGGTGGCAGGCAAGACAGTTATTTTTCTGTAGCAACAATTGAAGTTCACTGTTATCAGCATATGCTGTATTAATACTAAGGGCTGAGCCTGTTATGAGAATTAATGCTAAATACCGTGACATTTTGATTCCTCTGTATCGAATTTAAGTTTAAAGATAATTTTTTGACTAAGATTATTTTTATTTAAAGGTGTAAAGATAATTGTATTTTTTAATTCGCGAATCATTTGGGTATAAAAAATGCGCTACCTTGCGGTAGCGCATTTTGTTTAACTAAGCCTTAGTTTGGCGTGACACGATAGATCATGCCACTAGCCTCGTCGGCTACATACAGCGCACCATCCGGACCCAGTGAAAGGTGACGGAAGCGTCCTGCAAAAGTAGGCCAAAGAAGTTCTTCACGCTTTGAAGATTTACCATCTTTCGAAATTTCAAGTATGTCTATGCGGTTGCCGGTAGGGGTTCCATGGATACCAATACCTGCATAGCCAACCGCAAGTCGACCTTCCCATTCTTTCCACTGTTTACCTTGCAACCATACGCTGCCACACATGCCCTGTGACAAACCATTGTTGTTCCAAGCTGGCTTCATCGCGTTCGGATAAGCCTTCAGGTCGGTCATCGGCATAAATGCTGCACGTTCCTTGGGTGGGGTAGCCCCCATTTGGTTGGGAGAATAGCCGCAGTATCCATCAGGGCATTCACCGCGCCCATTTACCTTGTCGCGTGGGTCCCATCCACCGTTACCACCATTTTCAAGCTTGGTCACTTCGTCGGAGTGCCATGGACCATTTTCTGACACATAAGGCTCATTGGTACCAGGGCGGAAGGAGATTCCCTGTGGATTACGATGTCCGTAAGTAAAAATACGTTTATCGAAGCCAGAAGGTGGCTTGTTATCTGGCGCTGCTTTTCCATCGCGATCCACTCTTAATATTTTGCCGCGAAGTTGAGTGGGGCTTTGTGGTCCTTCGCCGTTGTGGTTATCACCGATGGCGACATACAAAAATCCATCGGCCGGACTAAAGCGAATACGGCCGCCATTGTGTGCGCCTGGACCACCAAATGGATGATTTGATTTTTTGGGCTTGTAACCCAGGTCATTAATGATTTCAACAAGATCTGAGACCTTAGAAAGCGATGAGTCCACTTTCATTCGCATAACGATGTTGTTGTAACCCTCATAGGTGCGGTTCGCTCCGCGTGAACTGGAATACAGGTAGATATAACGATTTGAAGCAAAGTCGGGATCAACAGCTACACCTTGAACTCCCGCTTGCCCATCGCAGAACAGGTCATCTTTAGTTTGCGAGTAACCGCTCGTGCCACCAACGCCGAGCAGCTTCTTCACATCGCCTGATGGCAAACGTACCGATAAGCCTTTGCATTTTTCAGTGTAGAACATGGTTCCATCTTTTAGGAATGCCATATCCCAAGGTGATTCTGCTTGCTGAAAATTATCAGCTTTAACAGTAACGGCTGTAGCTGTGCTTGCATACATCATTGATGAAGCAGCAATTAGCGTCATAGCTCCGATTTTTGAAGTTATAGCTATTTTCATTTAGTCTCCATACTTTTAGTTAGATTGAGAGAAAAAATTTCTTCTCAAGGCCTTAAAAGTGTGCAGTCACAAATAATGCATTTATCAAAATAAATGTATTAAATTTTTTATGATTAGCAGCACTGATATTACGTTGTCATGAATCCAGAGCTATATCAATAAAATTTGATGAATCTTGACTAGGAAAAATTCCTGATTGAATAGGAAAATTTCCTACTGTTGAAAATTTTTGATTGTTTCGATAAATTTGATTTTAAGTTTAATTTTTTTTACTCCAGAATCAGACAAAATTAAAAAATTTCTCGTATTGAAATTAGCTAGGAATTACTCCTGATTGAATATGAGTAATTCCTATTGAAAATTAATTTCTTATATCTCACTATACAAGTGAGACTTAGCTCTCTAGTTTCTTTTTTTATCGTCTAGTAGTTATTCATACGGCCGCATTTGCGGCCGTTTTTTTTCCGACATAAAAAAAGCCGCCCTATCGGGGCGGCTCATGGTGAGAAGCAATTTAACTCACTGTTTTTTCTGGAAGAAAGCCAAAATTTCTTTGGCATCCAAGGTACCGTCTTTGTCGGTATCTAATTCATCAAATTTTTTCGCGATTTCTTTGTGCTTAATTTCCTTCTTGTCGATGGTGCTGTCACCATCTTTGTCGGCCATTAGCACTTTATGTGCATTGATTTCTGCCTGGTCGATGGTGCCGTCTTTGTCAGTGTCAATAAGATCGAAATGTTTTGACAACATTTTGAATGATTTAACTTCGTTTTTGTCCAGAGTGCCATCGGCGTCTTTATCAGCTTTTTTTACTTCTGAAGCGAAAACAGCAGTAGTGCAAAGCAGCATTGCTAACGTCAATATTTTCTTTTTCATAACGATTAATCCAATTTGGGGTTGAAATTGTTGATAAATACAACCTCAGAAATGTATCAAAATTTTTGTGCGTTTGCACAAACCCCTAAAGCCAATTGAGCTAGCTGCATGCGGGGCTATATAAATCGCCAGTAATCGCTATCTCAGCAGGCGTCAAACTAGATTGGCGTTGTTGGTAACGTGGTTAGGCTTTAGAAATTATTTCTCGCCACAGTTGATTGACGGCGTTGCGCTGCGACTCCATTGGGGAAGTCAATTCGACACGCGCTTTATCTGCGCCTTTTAATCGAAGTTGATGTTGTAATTTTCGAAAGTCACGATAGGCACTAGCAACAATTTCTGCCAGCGATGCGTCGATTAAGTGTAATTGTCCAAGCAACTTCAACAGCGCGATATTGCCTATGTCGGCAGTGAGCTGTGGATAGTGCGCGGCATATCGAAGTATTAGGTATTGAACGATAAATTCAATATCAATCATTCCTCCCGAATCATGTTTTAAGTCGAATAAGTCAGATTGATTCGGGTGGGCATCATGCATGCGCTGCCGCATAGTGAGTACTTCATGAGTCAATTCCGTTTTATCGCGTGTCATCTTCAGCAATTCAGCACGGAGAGTCTCAAAGCGAGCGCCAATTGCGGCATCGCCTGCACAGAATCGGGCTCGGGTTAATGCCTGGTGTTCCCATACCCACGCCGATTCGCGTTGATATTTTTCAAATGCAGTAAACGACGAAACTAACAGACCGCTGGCTCCGTCCGGACGTAATGCAATATCCACATCAAACAAAATACCAGCTGAGGTATGGCTCGTCATCCAGGTGATAAAGCGTTGCGCTAGTCGCGCATAAAGCGCTGGAGCCTCGGGATCATCATCTGCATACAAGAAAATAACGTCTAAGTCTGAGGCATAGCCTAATTCTTTGCCGCCTAATTTGCCATAAGCGATGACGGCGAATTGAGGAACCACTCGGTGCTGAGTTGGTAGACTTTTCCAGACAGTCTCCAACACGATTTCAATTAATACGTCGGCTAGTGCGGATAAATAATCTGCCAATCGTTCAATACTCAATAAGCCATCGATATCCTTTGCTAGTAAGCGAAAGAGCTGTGCATGATGCTGTTCCCGTAATACATCCATTTGCCGCTCGGTATCACCGCTAAAAGCGACGACTTGTCGGCGACATTCGCTAGCAAATTCATTCCAATCTGGCTCAGCCTGCAAACTTTCGTCATCGAGTAATTCATCCAATAGCACGGGATGGCGGGTAAGATATTTTGCTGCCCATTCACTGGCAGCCATCATACGTATCAATCGCTTCAGGGTATGAGGGTATTCAGTCAGTAGAGAGAGATACGCTGAACGGCGTGCGATCGTTTCAAAAAAATCGATTAGCCGATACAGGGTATTGGAATGTGATCCACTCTGTTCGGCAATGATGGGTAATGAAGCTCTCATTAGCGCATGTAGCTGAGTGCGGCGTTGTTCAGAGAGGGATTGAATACGAGTGGAGCTCCACGATGTAAGTAAGCTTTTGGCTGAAAGTGCAGGCTCATCAAATCCTATGGATGCCAAATAATTCGACAGCGTGTCGGCATCCACCGCTTCAAAATCCGATGAAAGAGTAGTTAAGTCGGACGTGTTATCGAGCGATTGAGTCGAATTTTTTTCTACAAAGATAATGTCAAATTGAGCAGCGACACGTGCGCGCCGGTGATCAAGCTCGGCCACCATCGCCGCCACATCAGTAAAGCCAGCCATGTTGGCGATAATCAGTTGATCTTCTGCAGAAGCGGGCAGTACATGAGTTTGTGCATCGTCCAGATATTGGACGCGATGTTCTATATTTCGCAGAAAAGCGTAATCGTCGGCTAAATGCTCAATAGTGGATGGCGATAATAACTTTCGTTCCGATAAAGTCTGTAGTGTTTTGCGCGTGGAACGATCGCGTAACTCGGGATCACGCCCACCGCGTATCAGCTGAAACACCTGCACCAGAAATTCAATCTCACGTATACCGCCGCGTCCTAGTTTGACGTTAACAGTGCGTTCCGGATGACGTGTTTCTTGCCTAATCACGTCGGCTCGAATTTGTGCATGCATGCTGCGTAAAGCATCAATAGAGCCGAAATCTAAATAGCGGCGATAAACGAAAGGACGAACGATAGCGTCCAATGCGGCGATATCCTCGCTGCGTCCCGTCACGGCACGCGCTTTAACCCATGCGTAACGTTCCCACTCGCGCCCTTGGACCATCAGATAGTGTTCCAGCATACTCAAGCTAGCTGCCAATGGACCGGAGCCTCCGTTCGGACGCAAAGCCATATCGACTCGGAAGCTGAAGCCATCTTCTGTTACTTCAGCTAAGTCGGCAATCAATCGTTTCCCGAGCCTGATGAAAAATTCGTGATTCGATAATGAACGTTGCTCAGCCTCGGTTGTGACCGTCTCTCCCTCTTCAGGATAGATAAAAATTAAATCAATATCAGACGATACATTCAGTTCGCCGCCACCTAGCTTGCCCATGCCGATCACTATCATCTGCTGTGGTTGGCCAGACTCTTCACCCGTAGGTGTGCCGTGTTTGACACAGAGTTGTTGATAAAGATCGTCAAGGTGAGAGCGAATCGCGAACTCAGCAAAACCGGAGATAGCTGCTAAAACTTCGTCCAGAGTGGCTTTTCCGCTGATGTCACGCTGGACAATGGCAGCTACCAGTAAATTACGTAGGCGCCGCATGGCGGCGGGTAAAGACACATTATTTTGCCGTTGCTCATTAAGCAGCTGTCCAAAATCAAGCTGGTCAAGCGATAATTCAGCCAATCGTTCTAATGCTGGGGCATGGATCGGCTTGGCAGCCAGCCATCGCTGCAGGAAGCGTGAGCTATTCACGACGGGTTGGGGCGATGGTAGGGTCATTATGTTGTCAGGTAATTTGGCTAGAGTTTGCGTCGTCGGCAAGAGAGCCGATAAGCTCGATGTAATACTATGATACTAACGAAGCAAGAAAGCTGTCCGACCGATGTCGAGCGATCCACAACCTAACAACTCAATTACGCGCGTATTGGCCGCTGGATGGCGTGCACTGTCAGCGAGTTATGAATCAGCAAACCGCATCACGCATCACGCGCTTGGTTGGTTGCTGATAACGGTCGTCATTTTTTATTTCGCCTTTTGTGCCGCTTTTCTATCGTTACGCTACCTCATCCTCCCCAATATCGATCATTACAAGCCTGAGGTCGAACAGCTAGCCAGTCATTTCCTTAGCAGACCAGTCACTATCAACGCCATTCATGCTGACTGGAGTGGTCTGAATCCTCGTCTTCAATTAGATAATTTGATTATCTACAACCAGCAAGGTGAGCGTGCATTGATCTTGCCTAGTGTGTCTGCGACAGTTTCGTGGTGGTCAGCAGTCACTGCGCAGCTGCGACTAGATCAATTAGAAATACTTCGTCCCGACTTAGAAATCGAGCGAAATAAAGAAGGCAAAATTTTTGTTGGCGGCATTGCGATCGACATTGATAAGCAAGATCAAGGTGGTGGATTCGATTGGTTATTGACCCAGCACCAAATCGTGATTCGTGATGGCTGGGTGCGCTGGCGCGATGCCTTAAGAGATGCGCCTGAATTGACCTTAAGTCGTGTCAGTTTCGTACTTCAAAATCAATGGCTCACTCATCGAGCCGTATTGAATGCGACACCTCCCGAAGAGTTGGCATCGCCAATCGATGTGCGGGCCGAGTTTAAACATCCGCCCTTTGCAGCCCATGCGTCGGATGTTAATCAATGGGTTGGTGAGTTGTTTGTTGATTGGCGCAATACTAATCTTGACGCTTGGAAGCCGTACGTTACGTGGCCTTATAAAGTGGCTGGTGGCACAGGCGCTATTCGTTCATGGATGCGATTTGATCATCGCGTAATCGTTAACGTTACTGCAGATCTTGATCTGGAAAATCTGTCAGTGCAATTGAGCGAGGATCTTAATCCACTTAAATTGGTGGCAGTCAGTGGCCGAATATCAGCGGGTGAAGTGGCCTCTGGATTAAAGCAAAAAATATTTTCTTTTGGTGCTCATGGTCATGCGATCACTTTATCGAATTTCTCATTGCGCACTGATCAAGGTGAGGTACTCCCTTCAACTACAGCTCATCATTTTTATACCGCTTCGCGTGATGGTCGCGATGAACATCATGAATTACAAATTACTGAGCTTGATTTGGAAGCTTTGTCGCGTTTAGCTGGCCATTTGCCGTTGTCCTTAACTGAGCGACAGATGCTGGCAGATTTCGCGCCGAGAGGGCAACTGCATGATTTTCTTGCTAGCTGGGATGGCAAGCTTCCTGGTGCAGGAAAGTATCGATTGAGCGGCAAATTCGAAGGTTTAGCATTGCGTCCGCAATCTGAACGAGCAGCCGGGCCTAATGTAGAAGCACGCAGCGCCGTGCCAGGTTTTGAAGGGCTGTCAGGAGAAATCGATGCAACTCAGGATGGCGGCACCGCCAAGTTAAGCGGTAAGGGCGTCGTTTTTTATGTGTCAGATATTTTGAATAATCCGACGTTGTCGTTCGAAGAGTTGGTACTAGATGCCAATTGGTCACTACGGGAACGTAATCGCCTCATGATGAAAATTGCGGACATGCAGTTTATTCAGACAGGTATAAAGGGCACGCTCGAGGGTTCGCATTCCTTGCCGCTGCCATTTAATAAAAATAATCTCGGCGAAATCGATATACGACTGCAAATTCCTTCATTAGCACTGACTCGCGTTGCGGGATTTTTACCCGCAGGCATACCTCAGCTAACGCGCGATTGGATTAGTCATGCGTTATTGGATGGACAAGCCCATGATGTGCAGCTCGCTGTTAAGGGTGAGTTAGATAAATTTCCATTTCAGTCAAAACGCTCGGGTGAAAAATCAAACGGTATTTTCAAAATCAATGCGCGTATTAATGATGCGACGTTAAATCCTGCGCCATTTGAATTCGCACAAGATAAGCGAACACCACTCTGGACACCCATTGAAAATATAAAAGGGTCACTCGCATTAGACCAAGCCCGCATACAAGTTCACGCCGACAGTGCTCGTATAGCAGGCGTACAAATTTCAGCCGTTGATGCAGTTATCCCGGATTACGTATCTCCTCGGGCTGTTTTAGATTTGAATGGAAGTGCAAATGGCTCGCTCCAAGCCATGCTTAACGTCGTTAACAGTACGCCGATTGCTGGCTGGATCGAGAACATCACTGAGGAAACGAGGGCGACAGGTAATGCGCGAGTAGCCTTGCAGCTGCAGGTGCCGCTAACGGCAGGTTTGCAGCCTACTGTACAGGGTAGCGTGCGATTCCAAGGGAATGAAGTTCAACTCTGGCGTTCCTTACCTAGCGTACAAAACACTAGTGGCGAATTGTCATTTTCTGACCATGGTTTTCAGATCAATGGAATTCAGGGCGGATTCTTAGGTGGAAATGTGCTGATCAATGGAGGTACCCAGAAAGACGGCACGGTGCTTACCCGATTGGATGGCTCAGTGACAGTGGATGGTATAGCGCGCAATTTAAATGTTCCGAGCATACGAAGGCTAACCAAAAAAATATCAGGCAGTACACGTTACTCTGCAGCGTTACGGATAAAAAATCAGCGGCCAGAGTTGACGATAGATTCCTCTCTGGTGGGTGTAGTGCTAGATCTTCCGGCACCACTCGTTAAGAACATCGGCGACGCTATGCCATTGAGGTTTGCATTGACACCACTGAACTCGCCTGATCCCACCATCCAGCAAGAAGAAATAAAAATCAATTTAGGTAAAAACATGGCAGCGCGTTATGTGCGCCAGCGAATCAATGCCCGTAATGCACCCTGGAAGCTTACCCGTGGTGGTATTGGTGTGAATTTGCCACCGCCGCAACCAGAGAGTGGGGTGGGTATCAACATTAATTTACCTTCAGTCGATATTGATGCTTGGCGTTCGACTATTACTCTTTTAACGGGCGATCAAACTGGTGGTACAGAGAGCAGCGCTGGCTCTATGGATTACAACAGTTTTGTTGCGCCTGACATGATAGGTATTCGTAGCAATGAGTTGATATTGGCGAATCGGATTCTCACCAATGCTGTATTAGGCGCATCACGTCAGCGCGATGGCTGGCAATTTAATATTCATTCCGATCAGGCGAATGGGCATGCAAGTTGGGATGATCCATGGTTTGAGCGCGGCGCAGGAAAATTCACAGCTAATTTTACGTCGCTGATTATTCCTCAGTCGGATGCGTCTGAAGTAACTGAGCTGTTAAGCGGAAAAAAAACCTCGCGTGAATTGCCTGGCCTAGATGTGGTTGCTGATAATTTTCAGCTCAGAGGTATGTCGCTAGGGCGGCTTGAGTTAAGCGCAACTAATGCTGGTCTAGGCCCAGGCAGAGAATGGCGTATTAGTAAGCTCGTT
>JACCDL010576722.1_pt1 | contig 11999 bp, 9 predicted proteins | sample 7441931 | NCBI WGS metagenome assembly JACCDL01 (sample SAMN15323437, study PRJNA562643) | freshwater metagenome | isolation source: river surface water | place: USA:Blue River Watershed | collected 2017-08-16 | reverse complement strand
TATCAGACTTCATACGTGTATTTATTGAAGGTCAAAGGTACTAGTTGAAACCTAGAATCATTGACCCCTCAGTTAAAAATTAAGGTTATTTAGCCGCTTTAGAGGCTTGATAGAGCTTTGCAGCTGCCAAAAAGCTAACAAAAAGTGGCGCAGGAACTTCGGCAGTGCTTTTAAGCTCTGGGTGGTACTGCACACCAATAAAGAATGGATGATTGGGAAGTTCCACAATTTCCACCAAACCAGTTTCGGGATTTTTACCGCTCGCCACAAGTCCGGCTTTAATAAACGCGTCATAATAATCATTGTTAAATTCATAACGGTGACGGTGACGCTCTGTGATAGAGGTAGCTCCATAAATTTTATGGGCAAGTGAACCCGGAGTAATTTCACAAGGATATGCACCAAGGCGCATAGTTCCACCCATCATTTTAATTTTCTTTTGCTCCTCCATCATATTAATAACTGGATTAGAAGTGGTCGCATTCATTTCCGTAGAATGCGCGTCGGCTAACCCTAGTACATTTCTTGCATATTCAATTACAGACATTTGCATACCTAAACAGATACCAAAAAATGGTAAATTATTTTCTCTTGCATACTGCACAGCATGAATTTTTCCTTCAATACCTCTGTTACCAAAACCAGGCGCTACCAGTAAACCATCAAGGCCTTCTAATTTTTGTGCAACATTATCTTGAGTAATATGTTCACTATGCACGTTCACTACTTTTACTTTAACCTCATTAGGCGCACCTGCATGAATAAAGCTTTCTAAAATAGATTTGTACGCATCCTGCAACTCAATATATTTTCCAATTAATCCAATACGAACTTCAGATTTTGGATTTTTTAATTTTTGTAAAAATCCATTCCACTTATCTAAATTAGGCGCACCATATCCGTTGATATTTAATTTTTTCAAACAAATTAAATCAAGCTTTTCACGCAGCATTAAAAGTGGCACTTCGTATATGGTAGAAGCATCCAAAGCTTCAATAACTGCTTCTTGTTTAACATTGCAAAACAGTGCAATCTTTCTTTTGATATCGTCATTAAGCGGCTCTTCTGTTCTACAAACAATGATATCTGGATGTACGCCGGTTTCACTTAACATTTTTACGCTGTGCTGCGTAGGCTTTGTCTTTAATTCTTTTGCTGCACGCAAATATGGAATGAGTGTGAGGTGTACCACCATTACGTCTTGCTCAGGAAGCTCCCACTGCAATTGACGCACGGCTTCGATAAAAGGCAAACTTTCAATGTCACCAACGGTACCACCAATTTCAGTTAAAATAATATCATACTTACCTGTTTCACCAAGTAGTTTCATGCGGTGCTTGATTTCATCGGTAATATGCGGCACTACTTGCACTGTTTTACCTAAAAAGTCACCAGCTCTTTCTTTATTGATGACAGTCTGATAAATACGGCCTGTTGTAACATTGTTTGCTTGAGTAGTATGAATATTTAAGAAGCGCTCATAGTGCCCTAAATCCAAATCCGTTTCTGCACCATCTTCGGTAACATAACACTCACCATGTTCGTATGGATTTAAAGTTCCTGGATCCACGTTAATGTATGGATCAAATTTTTGAATGGTTACAGTGAGTCCTCTAGACTGCAATAATTTTGCGAGCGATGCTGCAATGATTCCTTTTCCTAAGCTACTTGTAACGCCGCCCGTAACAAAAATGTACTTTGCCATAAATTAAATTCATCTAGTTGTAAAAATAAAATGCAGGCAATAGCATGGCCATTGTGCAGTCCATTTTTACATGGTTAAAATTTTTTTGACCTGATTTAAAAGGGAAATTTATTAGAGGTCATACAAACCTACATCAATTAGAAAGACCCGCAAAGAGTTTGCGTCTTGAAACGAAAAAATAGTTGAAAATGTGAATAAACTGGTTAATAAATGAGCCCTTTTTGGAGGTAATTGGCCACATAGTCCAGCACCCCATCTTCTAGACTTGTAAAGCCTGCATTAAAGCCTGCCGCCTTTAGTTTTTCCATGCTGGCTTCTGTAAAATACTGATAGGTATCTCTAATATCTAGTGGCATATCTATAAATTGGATATTGGGCTCCAGTTCAAGCCCAGTAAAAGTGGCTCTAACTAAATCTATAAAACTACGCGCCTCCCCTGTTCCTAAATTATAAAGCCCATCATTTACAGACATCCAATTGTTTTGAAGCATTGCTTCCAGCATCCATCCAATAACAGCCACTACGTCTTTAACGTAAATAAAATCACGGAGCTGTTCGCCATCTTTGAAGTCAGGCTTATGACTTTTAAATAATTGAACTTTTCCTGTTTGTTTAATTTGATTAAACGCATGAAAAATTACAGATGCCATGCGGCCTTTATGGTATTCGCCCGGACCATACACATTAAAGAATTTTAACCCAGTCCAAGAAGCAGGCGCCTCTTTTTGCGCTAGTGCCCACTTATCAAATTCATTTTTACTTACGCCGTAAGGGTTTAATGGCTTAAGCGCTGCAACCGTTTCGTGCGCATCGTTGTAGCCATTTTCACCAGCTCCGTAAGTTGCTGCCGATGATGCATAAATAAGTGGAATATTTTTTGAAGTGCAGTACTGCCAAATTTGTTTTGAATACTCGAGGTTTAGCGCTTCATGCACTGCATAATCAAACTCTGTGGTATCTGTTCTTGCACCTAAGTGAATGCAAGCATCAATTTTTGTTTCCGTTCTTGTAAGCCACTCAAATAAGGAAGCACGTTCTACAATATGATCGTAAATTTTTCCTTCCCAGTTTTTTCTTTTTGCTTCTACACCAAAATCATCAACTAAAATTAAATGATGATACCCGGCTGCATTTAAATAACCTGCCATACACGATCCAATAAATCCTGCAGCACCTGTAACTATTATTGTTGAAGGATGTATTGTCATTGGGCTTACGCTACAATTAATTTATTGAATCAAATTTTCGATAGCAGTATCGTATTTATGTTTCCAGCTAGCAATGGTTCCCCAGTTTTCTGCACCAACATTTACCGCGCCACTTGTTACTTTTCCTAGAATAGAAAAAGCTACACCCGCCGCTGCCGCGGCTTGTTCAACTGTAGCTACTTGTTCAGCTCCACAACTCACTACCACACGGCTTTGCGCCTCACCAAACCAGTAAGCATCGGTTCTAAATCCTGCAGGCGCAGCGCCTACCTCAAATCCCAAATTACTTGTAAATCCAGATTCTAAAAGTGTAATGGCAAGGCCACCTTCACTGATATCATGTGCACTTACTATGTTTTTATTTTTGATGAGAGACGCCACCAACTGTTGCACATTAAACTCGGTATCTAAATCAAAATAAGGTGCTGGAGAATATTCTACTTTTTTTAATTTATGTAAATATTCTGAAGACCCAATCTCATTTTGCGGAGCACCTAATAAAACAATAACGTCGCCTTCTTTTTTAAAGTTAAGCGTCATGGTTGCATTCATATCATCTACAATACCCACCATACCAATGGTTGGCGTAGGATACACGGGACCTTCTGGACTTTGGTTGTAAAAGCTTACGTTACCACCTGTAACCGGTGTATTAAATTTACGACAAGCATCACCCATTCCGGTTACTGCTTTTACAAATTGATAATACACTTCTGGATCGTATGGATTTCCAAAATTTAAACAGTTGGTAACACCTATTGGCTCACCACCGCTACAAACAATATTTCTTGCCGCTTCTGCAACTGCAATCATCCCCCCTTTATATGGATCTGCAAAAACATATTTACTGTTACAATCAACGGTCATGGCAAGGCCTTTACCCGTTCCTTTTGCAAGCACAATAGATGCATCACTTGGCGCATTGGTAGAAGCATTTGCTGCACCCACCATGCTATCATACTGAGTATATATCCAGCGCTTTGATGCAATGTTTGGAAGCGTTGCAAGTGCCTCTGCAGTTTCTTGCACACTTGTAATATCAGCAACACTACTCATATCAAACGCTTCAATTTTTGAAAAATATGCAGGCGCTGTATACTCTCTAGTGTACTGCGGAGCACCACCACCTAACACGAGTTCATGTGCAGGTAACGAAGCTTCATGCACGCCATTCATGTAAAAATTTAACATGCCATCGCCTGTAACTTCTCCAATATTACTTGCAGATAAATCCCACTTCTCAAATATTTCTAAAACCGATGCTTCTTTTCCTTTTTCAACTACAATTAACATGCGCTCTTGGCTCTCACTTAAAAGTAGTTCCCAAGCTTTCATATTTTTTTGGCGTGTAGGTACTTTTTCTAAATCGATGCGCATACCCACGCCACCTTTTGCACTCATCTCTGCAGTAGAACATATAATACCTGCAGCACCCATGTCTTGCATACCCACAATAGCGCCGGTATGAATGAGTTCTAAGCAAGCTTCTAATAATTTTTTCTCTTGAAATGGATCACCTACTTGTACTGCTGGCAATTCTTCTACACTATCAGCTGTAATATCTGCAGATGCAAAACTCGCACCACCAATACCATCTTTTCCTGTAGCACTTCCCACAAAAAATACAGGGTTACCAATACCTGCAGCAGTTGCAGAAATCATATCGCCTGCTTTCATGATACCAACACTCATAGCATTTACAAGTGGATTGGTATGATAGCAATCTTCAAAATAAACTTCACCACCAACTGTAGGTACACCAAAACAATTGCCGTAATGTCCAATGCCATGCACCACACCTTTTAGCAAGCGCTGTGTTTTTGTATCTTGTAAATTTCCAAAACGCAAACTATTGAGTGATGCAATAGGACGAGCACCCATGGTAAATATATCACGCTGAATACCACCTACCCCCGTTGCCGCTCCCTGAAAAGGTTCAAGCGCACTTGGGTGGTTATGACTTTCGATTTTAAATACCACACCAAAGCCACCGCCCATATCCATGAGACCAGCATTTTCTTCACCAGCAGCCACTAACATTCTTCCACCATCACGTGGCAATGTTTTGAGCCACTTAATGGAGTTTTTATAACTACAATGCTCACTCCACATAGCACTAAATGAACAGAGCTCTGTAAAGTTGGGCGTGCGACCTAGTTTTTGCTTAATGAGTTCAAATTCTTCGGCAGTAAGGCGAAGTTTTTGGGCGGTTTCTACTGTAATTTCCATGATGCTGCGAAGGTAGGTTAGCAACTCCTAATTGTATTGCCGAATTACCAACATTAAGACCCCAAAAATGTGTAATTCAATACTGTACAAAAAAATCATACAATCCTCTTAAATTAATATATTATTTATTTTAATTATGTTAATATTATCAGACAATTTGTAAAAATTTATTGATAAATAATTATAAATCTTATCAAACCTGCACTATTTTTGCCGAATAATCGAATAAATAAGCACCTTTAGTAATATATTTAATTTTTTTAATACAAAAGCATCCCCATGTCAGCATCGAAATTGGAGTACATTTGGCTAGATGGTTATAAGCCAACACAGTCTTTAAGAAGTAAGACGAAAATTGAAAAAAACTTTAGTGGCAAACTAGAAGATTGTGACATGTGGAGCTTTGACGGATCTTCTACTGAGCAAGCACTTGGGGGCTCATCAGATTGTCTATTGAAACCCGTATTTATTTGCAAAGATCCAGGACGCAAGGACGCCTACCTAGTAATGTGTGAAGTATTAAATGCAGATGGCACAGCACACGTATCAAACGGCCGTGCAACCATCGAAGATGATGATAATGACTTTTGGTTTGGATTCGAACAAGAATATTTCTTATGGAACCCAAATACCAATAAGCCACTTGGTTTCCCTGAAGGCGGCTACCCTGGCCCTCAAGGACCTTACTACTGCTCGGTGGGTGCTAACAATGCTTTTGGCAGAAATATTGTAGAAGAGCATTTAGACATTTGCTTAGAAGCAGGCTTAAATGTAGAAGGCATCAATGCAGAAGTTGCTGCTGGACAATGGGAATTCCAAATTTTTGCAAAAGGTGCTAAAGAAGCTGGCGATCAAATTTGGGTTGCTCGCTATTTATTAGAAAGAATTGGTGAATCATATGGTGTATCTATAAACTGGCATTGTAAGCCACTAGGCACACTAGATTGGAATGGATCTGGCATGCATGCAAACTTCTCCAATACAACATTAAGAACTTGTGGTAAACGTGAAGTGTACGAAACCATTTGTGAAGCGTTCCGTCCGTTTGTTAAAGAACATATCGATGTATATGGCGCAGACAACCACTTACGTTTAACAGGTAAACATGAAACTGCATCTATCCACGATTTTTCTTTTGGCGTATCAGACAGAGGTGCATCTATTCGTATTCCAATTGGTGCGGTAGAAAAAGGGTGGAAAGGATGGCTTGAAGATCGTCGTCCAAACTCGGCAGCAGATCCATACAAGGTTGCTGCCCGAATTATCAAGACCGTAAAAACAGCAAAAGTTTAAATTTAGAAGGTTAAGTAAGCAATCGGAGTCCCTCAAATGAAGATTTGGGGGATTTTTTGTTGATTATTTTACTCAAATACCATCAAAAAGGCGGGTAACTTTATGTTTTAATTCATATTAAAACATTTTATATGTCATTACGTTTTGATGCAATTCGTGATTTGAAAAACAATCAAACCACTGTTGCTGCGAGTGCAAAAATTACCGGCATTTTTAATTCTAGTGTTTTTACGCTAAAAACTGCTAGAGAGTTCCTCACCGACGAGTCGTATAAAAGTTTAGTGACGAGTATTAGAGGAGGTAAAAAAATTGACCGCTCGATGGCCAATCAAATTGCCATTGGCATTAAAGCATGGGCCGAAAGTAAAGGCGTAACACACTATACACACTGGTTCCAACCACTTACTGGAACCACCGCAGAAAAACACGATTCATTTTTTACTTTAAAAGGTGACGGTACCGCTATCGAAGAATTTGATGGCGCTGCACTCATTCAACAAGAACCAGACGCCTCATCTTTTCCAAGTGGTGGACTCCGCGCAACTTTTGAAGCTAGAGGCTACACAGCATGGGACCCTTCTTCACCCGCATTTATTATTGAAATTGGACAAGGTAAAACACTTTGTATTCCTACCTTATTTGTGGCATACACAGGTGAATCACTTGACTATAAAGCACCGCTATTAAAGGCTGTAGAAGCCATTAACAAAGCAGCTATCGATGTATGTCATTACTTCGATAAAAATGTAACCAAAGTAACACCTACACTTGGTTGGGAACAGGAGTATTTTGTAATTGACGAAGCCATTGCCAATGCAAGACCCGATTTAATTCAGTGTGGAAGAACCGTATACGGCGCCTCTCCTGCCAAAGGACAACAATTAGAAGATCATTATTTTGGATCGATTCCAGAGCGTGTATATGCGTTTATGAGAGACTTTGAACAAGAGTCATACAAACTGGGTATTCCACTTCGTACGCGTCACAATGAGGTAGCACCTGCTCAATTTGAGTGCGCACCGATTTTTGAAGAAGTAAATATTGCAGTTGACCACAACACACTATTAATGGACATCATGAGTCGTGTTGCAAAGCGTCACAAATTAGTGGTACTGTTTCACGAGAAACCTTTTGCAGGCATTAACGGAAGTGGTAAACACAACAACTGGAGTTTGGCAACAGACACAGGTGTTAACTTATTAGCACCTGGTAAAACGCCAAAAACAAACCTCATGTTTTTGACCTTCTTTGTAAACACCATTAAAGCCGTTCACGATTACGCAGATATTTTACGCGCTGCTATTGCATCTGCACCAAACGATCACAGACTTGGCGCCAACGAAGCACCTCCTGCTATCATTTCTGTATTTGTGGGACAATATTTAGCTAAGGTATTAGACGATATCGAAACCCGCGTGGGCAATAAGTTTGACGAACAGGACGAAGCCATTTTAAAACTCGATTTACACAGAAGTATTCCTGAATTATTATTAGACAATACCGATCGTAACCGTACTTCACCTTTTGCATTTACAGGAAACAAATTTGAATTTAGAGCAGTAGGTTCTTCTGCTAACTGCGCTATCTCTATGACGGTATTAAATACCATTGTAGCAGACACCCTCAAACAATTTAAATCAGACGTTGATTCACTTATAGAGAAAGGCGATAAAAAAGAAATCGCTATCATGCAAGTGATTCAAAAATACATCGTAGAAAGCAAAGCTGTTTTATTTGAAGGCGATGGCTATAGTGATCAGTGGCACAAAGAGGCAGAACGCAGAGGTCTTCCTAATTTAAAAACAACACCTGTTGCGCTTGATGCGATGGTTACTAAAAAAGCAAAAGATTTATTTGAACGTAACCATGTATACACCCACACCGAACTTGAAGCAAGACATGAAATTGAACTAGAGAAATACATTAAAAAAGTACAGATAGAAGCGCGTATCATGGGAGATCTAGCCATCAATCATATTTTACCTGCAGCCATCACGTACCAAAATAAATTATCTAGCAACATATCTGGTTTAAAAGCTGCTGGCCTTGGCGCAGATACCTATGCGAGTCAAGCCGATTTGTTACAACAGGTAAGCAAGCACATACAGGTTATTTACACCCAGGTAAATGCAATGGTAGAAGCCAGAAAAGTTGCCAATAATATCGAAGACACTAGAAAAAAAGCAATTGCTTATGAAGCGGATGTGAAATCAGCATTTTTTGATGAAATCCGTTATCATGTAGATAAGCTAGAACATTTAGTGGACGACGATAAGTGGACCTTACCAAAGTATAGAGAAATGTTATTTTTAAGATAAGCGTACCGAATAATCAATGAGGTTTGCCGAAAAAATAAAAGCAACAAATAATATTTTACTATCTTAACAAAACTTAAAAATTAAACCATGAAAAAAATAATTGCACTCTTAACCATTGTTGCTTGCATCGCAGCTACAAGTGTTATGGCACAAGGTGGTGGTGGATTTGGCGGTGGTCAGCAAATGGACCCAGCTCAAATGCTTGAAATGATGAAACAACGTATCAAGCCACAGTTAATTGAAAAAACCAAGCTTTCTGACACGGAAGCAGATAAGGTTTTAGAAATCCAATTATGGGCACAATCACAAGGTCGTGGACTTCGTGATTTATCAGAAGAAGAAAGAGCCGCAAAACAAAAAGAAACTGCCGACGAGCGTAAAAAGAAGTTAAAAGCAATTCCTTTAACAGACGATCAAATTAAAGCAGTTGACGACTTCTACGAAGAAATGAGAAGAAATAGACCACAGCGTGGTGGTGGACAATAAATCCAATAGCATTCAAAAAAAATCCCTTACAAATTGTAAGGGATTTTTTTTTATTTCATCGTGAATGTTTCTAAAAACTTAGTGGTAAAATTACCTTTTCTAAAATCTTCATTTTGCATGAGTTGCAAATGAAAAGGTATGGTTGTTTTAACGCCTTCAATCACATATTCGGAAAGCGCACGATACATGGTATCAATGGCTTCTTCACGTGTTTGCGCAACGGTAATGAGTTTACCAATCATAGAGTCGTAATATGGCGGGATTACATAGCCTGCATATACATGGCTATCTACGCGAACCCCATGCCCACCTGGCGTATGCAGTACTGTAATTTTTCCGGGCGAAGGTCTGAAATCGTTGTATGGATCTTCGGCATTAATTCGACATTCAATGGCGTGCATTATTGGCTCGTAGTTACGGCCAGAAATTTTTTCACCCATTGCTATTTTTATTTGCTCTTTAATTAAATCAAAATTGATTACTTCTTCCGTTACACAGTGTTCTACCTGAATACGGGTATTCATTTCCATGAAATAGAAGTTGCGGTGCTTGTCCACTAAAAACTCTACGGTACCAACACTTTCATAATTGATAGCTGCAGCTGCTTTAATAGCGGCTTCACCCATTTTTTTACGAAGTTCAGGTGTCATAAATGGAGAAGGAGACTCTTCTACTAATTTTTGGTGACGACGCTGAATAGAACAGTCGCGCTCACTCATATGACAAACCGTTCCGTACTGATCTCCAGCTACCTGAATTTCAATATGTCGAGGCTCTTCTACAAATTTTTCCATGTACACGCCGTCATTCTTAAATGCAGCAGCGGCTTCTTGTCTAGCAGAGGTATATGCTTTTTCAATTTCTTCTTCATTCCAAACCACACGCATACCCTTACCACCCCCACCGGCAGTTGCTTTTAAAATAACAGGGTATCCAATTTCTTTGGCAAGAGTCATCGCTTCCTCTACACTTTCTAACAACCCTTTACCACCTGGCACAACCGGAACACCTGCTTTAATCATGGTATCCTTGGCGGTAATCTTATCCCCCATTTTATTAATCATTTCGGGTGTAGGACCAATAAACTTAATCCCATGATCCGCACAGATTTGTGCAAACTTGGCATTCTCTGCTAAAAATCCATATCCAGGATGAATGGCGTCTGCATTGGTAATTTCGGCAGCAGCCATAATGTGAGGAATATTTAAATAAGAATCAACCCCTTTAGGCTTACCAATACAAACTGCTTCATCGGCAAATTTTACGTGTAAGCTATCTTTATCGGCAGTAGAATAAACGGCTACGGTTTTAATACCCATTTCTCTACAGGTACGAATAATACGAAGCGCAATTTCACCTCTATTGGCAATCAATATTTTATTGAACATCTTTTGAATTTAAAGTTTAAGAAAGACCCTTCTTATTTGTTTGGCTCAACCAAAAATAGAGGTTGATCAAACTCTACAGGACTTGCGTCTTCAACAAGTACTTTAACAATGGTTCCTGAAATTTCACTTTCAATTTCATTAAATAGCTTCATCGCTTCAATGATACAAACCACTTTACCAGCAGCAACTTCGGTACCTACATCAGCAAGTAAAGGTTTGTCTGGAGAAGGTCTTCTGTAAAAAGTACCAATCATTGGGCTTTTGATGGTAATTAGGTTATCCGCCTTTGGAGCAGCAGCCGGTGCTGGTGTGCTTGCAGCTGGAGCAGCCGCTGGTGCTGGTGCTGCAGCAGGAGCTGGTGCATACACCGCTTGGCTAGGCGCAGCGGTATAGGTAACCGCAGCCTCTTCTTTTTGCTTGATGGTAACTTTACCATCTTTATCTTCTATACTTATTTCGCCAATGTTGCTTTTATTGACAATTTTGATTAATTCGTGAATTTGCTTTAGGTCCATTTTTACGATTTTTGGGGTAAATTGGGGTTATTTTGATCAATTTCGGGGGCAAAATAGACATTTTTTGCCAAAAAAAGGGGAAAATTGAATTTTCCCCTTTTTTATTTATTAACGTTAAATGTTATTCTTTTACTCTTTCTACGTAGTCACCAGATTTGGTATTAACACGGATTAACTCACCTTCTTCCACAAATAAAGGAACCATTACAGTCGCTCCTGTTTCAACAGTTGCTGCTTTTAGGGCTCTTGTTGCAGTATCGCCTCTTAATCCTGGCTCACAATAGGTGATTTTTACTACGATCTTTTCTGGTAATTCAGCACCAATAGCTTGGTCGGTTTCAGTATTGATAAATACAAAAACCTCTGAACCGTCTTTTAAAAACTGCGGTGCATCAATCATTTCTTCTCCCAAAGCAATTTGCTCGAAAGTCTCATTATTCATAAGATTGAAGCCACTTTCGTCTTTGTATAAAAACTGAAAAGCTCTTTTTTCTACACGAACAGGATAAATGGTTTCCCCACTATTCCATGTTTTTTCGATAGATCTTTTATTGTCTACCCCTTTTAATTTAGCCCAAACCTTTGCTGCTGCACGGGCTGTCTTGTTTTCGCCAAATTCAACAACTGAATATAAGCTGCCGTCTAATTTAAGAATCACCCCACGTGAGATGTCTGAAGTAGTTGCCATGTGTTTAGTTTTAAAATGAAGACTTCTGCAAGTCGAGCGCAAAAGTAGGGATTGAACGGGATATTTTAGTAAAGTTTAATAGGAAAGAAGGTAAGGTATTGTTTTTCACCTATTTTTGCGGCAAATAAAATACCGAGACCACTATGTCAGTATTAGTTAATAAGAATTC
>JACCDL010153908.1_pt1 | contig 12010 bp, 10 predicted proteins | sample 7441931 | NCBI WGS metagenome assembly JACCDL01 (sample SAMN15323437, study PRJNA562643) | freshwater metagenome | isolation source: river surface water | place: USA:Blue River Watershed | collected 2017-08-16 | reverse complement strand
TGCCCTTGAATCAATTATCAATGTCGTAGCCGCCGCATTTGCGTATTATTCAATTTATTTGGCGTCCTTGCCGCGCGATTTAAATCATCCCTATGGGCATGGTAAGATTGAATTTTTTGCATCTGGTCTTGAGGGTGTTTTAATTTTATTAGCGGCTGTTTATATATTTTTTCATGCATCCCAGCATTTGATTTCCAATCCTGGTCTAAAACAATTGGATATCAGTATCTATGTTTCTTTGGGGTCCGCCTTGATGAATGGATTTTTAGGCTTTTATTTAGTACAAGCGGGTCGGAAATCACACTCTCCCGCATTAATTGCCGACGGGAAGCATTTGAAGCTTGATGCGTACAATGGACTATTTATCGTTTTAGCCTTGGTGATAACTTACATTACGCAATGGCTTTGGGTGGATGCCGTTGCCTCGCTTTTATTCGCAGGCATGATGTCCTGGCAAGGAATTCGACTTATTCGTGAATCTGTGGCAGCTTTAATGGATGAGACAAATCCCGCTGTATTTAATCGTGTTATAGATTGGATAACACAACATAGGCGAACAGAATGGATAGATTTACACAATTTACGTATACAACAATATGGTGGAGATTTACATATTGACTGCCATTTAACCTTACCTCGTTATTGGGATTTAAATCGTGTGCACGATGAAATTCATGATTTTGAAGTCAAAATCAGTGAGGTATTACCCACTGAAATTGAAATCTTTGTGCATGTTGATCCCTGTTTAGATGCGTGTTGTTCCCACTGCGAAATAGCAGAATGTCCTATTCGTAAAATTCCGTTTGACCAAAAGATAGATTGGAATGCAACGAACATGGCTTTAAACCAGAAGCATTTCTACGCGCTTTAAGCTGGTTTTAATTTGCCCATGCCGCCATCTACACCCATTACTTGACCCGTAATCCAAGAATTTTCCGGATCCAATAAAAAGTATGCCAAATTAGCGATGTCTTTGGATTCGCCAATTCGGCCTAACGGATGTCTTTTACCGCTTGCCTCAATTTTTTCTGGCGAATTCAACAAAGCGGAAGCAAGTGGTGTATTTGTTAACGAAGGAGCAATGGCATTTACACGAATTTGTAGACTCGACAATTCAGCAGCTAGCGATCTAGTAAGACCTTCAATTGCACCCTTTGAACTAGCAATAGACGCATGAAATCCCATCCCCGTTTGTACAGCAACTGTACTAAACAAAACGATCGACCCAGATCCATTCTGTTTTAAATTTGGCAGGTAGTGTTGAATAACTTTAACGGCTCCTAAAACATTTACCTGAAAGTCAGCTTGAAAATCAGCTTGAGTAAGGCGGTGAAAAGGTTTTAATACGATACTACCTGGATTGTAAACAATGCCTGAGATGGGACCTTCTATCGCAGGTAATTCCATATCCGAGGATGCGTCCCACACATAGTTTTCGCATGAATCAGCGCTCGTACGGGCTATATTTATGACCCGATGTCCAGCTTGGATTAATTTGGAGGCAGTGCTAGCCCCAATTCCGTGGCTAGCGCCAACAATAATAAATGTTCCCAATTTACTTAGTTGTGAAGTGAATCTAAAAATTCGCGTTTGGTACTTTCTTCTTGGAATTTTCCACCGTAGAACGATGTAATTGTAGATGTAGCATCATCTTTTACTCCACGAGAAGAAACACATAGGTGTTTTGCGTCAATAAAAACAGCTACATGGTCAGTTTTCAGAACCTTTTGAAGGTATTTAGCGATTTGGATTGTCAGGCGCTCTTGAACTTGCGGCCGTTTAGCAAAATACTGTACGATACGGTTCAACTTAGATAAGCCAATCACCTGACCTGATGAAATGTAGGCGATGTGTGTTTTTCCCATGATAGGAACAAAATGGTGCTCACAATTCGAATAAAAACTAATGTTTTTTTCGATTAGCATTTCGTTGTATCCAAACTTGTTTTCAAACAAAGCTATCTTGGGCTCATTGGCAGGATTTAGTCCACTAAATATTTCCTCGATATACATTTTTGCCACACGTTTCGGTGTTCCACGAAGTGAATCATCTGTAAGGTCTAAGCCAAGTGTGAGCATGATCTCACGAAAATGAGATTCGATTTTTTCAATTTTTTCTGCATCAGAAAGAACAAAAGCATCCTCCCTCATCGGTGTTTCGATCGAGGTGGCTACGTGATTGTCTCCAATTTCTTCGTCTGTCAACAAGAAACGGTCTGTATCAATTAGCAGGGAATTCAACGAAATTTCTTTCTGTTTCATATAATTTAATTTTTAATTCTAAGGTTGTGTCAATGAGTGGTCTAAGCTTTTCATAAATCACTAAGGCAATATTTTCTGCCGTAGGGTTTAAATTAGCAAACTCAGGGACATCTAAATTTAGGTTTCGGTGATCAAATTTCTTACAAACTTCGCGCTGAACTAAGTCTGATAAAAATTTTGTATCGATTACATAACCTGTTTCTGGATTAATTGTTCCCGTAACTTGAATAATTAATTCATAATTATGCCCATGGTAGTTGGGATTGTTACACAAACCAAAAATTTCTTTGTTTTTATCGTCACTCCAAGCGGCATTATGTAACCGGTGGGCAGCATTAAAATGTTCTTTACGGAAGATACTTACTTTAGGAGCGTCGTTCATTTTTTTTTATAAGGTATAAATTTACAAGAGTAATTTGATTAAATTTCAATTCCAACATCTAAAAACCTATTATACTAACCTATGAAGCGAAGGAATTTTATCGCTAAATCACTCGTCTATACTTCAGGCGCGGCAATATTGCCACATTTAGCTCAATCACAGACAGTACAACTAACAAAAGTACGATTAGGTTTTATCGGAGTCGGACTTCGTGGCCGTAATCATCTTGAAATGGCACTCTACCGTGAGGATGTAGAAATTGTAGCTATATGTGATGTGGATCCTAATGCAATTCAATTGGCACAAAAAATGATCACCTCCAAAGGTCGCAAGGCTGCCGCTGTGTATCAGCAAGGAGATCATGATTTTGAAAATTTAGCAAAACGTACCGATATCGATGGTGTCGTTATTGCGACCCCGTGGGAATGGCATGTTCCTATGGCGCTTGAAGTTATGAAACAAGGTAAATATGCCGGTGTTGAGGTTTCGGCCACTGTTACGCTGCAAGAATCGTGGGATTTGGTCAATATGTACGAGAAGACGGGGTCACATTGCATGATTTTGGAAAATGTATGTTACCGCCGTGATGTAATGGCTACGCTTAATATGGTGCGTCAAGGTATGTTTGGTTCGCTTTCGCATGTACAATGTGGGTACCAGCATGACTTGCGTGAAGTTAAATTTAACGATGGGAAGCAAGCCTATGGTGGCGGTGTGGAGTTTGGAGCTAAAGGTTTTTCTGAGGCCAAGTGGAGAACACAACATTCCGTGGACCGAAATGGAGACCTTTATCCTACGCATGGCTTAGGGCCTGTAGCAGAGATGTTGAATATAAACCGAGGGAATCAATTTGCATATTTGACTTCCATGGCCTCACCTGCAATGGGATTGCATCAGTACATTGAAGAAAAAGGCGGGAAAGACCATCCGAATGCAAAAGTCAAATTCAAATGTGGTGATGTTGTCCAAACGATGATTAAATGCCATAATGGGGAAACTATTTTGATCACCCATGACACAAATTTACCACGACCTTATTCTTTGGGATTTCGCGTACAAGGAACAAAAGGAATCTGGACTGAAGATAACAAGTCTATTTATCTAGAGGGAGTTTCTCCCCAAAAACATCGTTGGGAAGATTTTAAGCCATATCAAGACAAATACGATCACCCACTTTGGAAATCTCATGCGGCCGATGCTGAAAATGCCGGCCATGGTGGAATTGATTATTTTGTTCTGCGCGCTTTTATTGAAGCCATTAAAAACAAGGTTGCCCCTCCTATCGATGTATATGATGCGGCAGCTTGGTCCGCTATTTCTCCGCTTTCGGAAGAATCTATTGCCAAGGGCTCCGCTCCTATTCAGATACCTGACTTTACACGTGGAAAATGGAAAACGAATAAACCAATCTTTGCATTAAACGATCAATACTAAACCTATGACAAATTCTAAATCTTCAAATGCCCCATTAATCATGATCGGAATACTATTTTTTGTATTCGGATTCGTTACCTGGGTAAACTCTGTCCTAATTGCTTTTTTTAAGGATGCGTTTCAGTTAAATAATTTTCAATCTTTATTGGTTACCTCTGCCTTCTTTATTTCCTATTTTGTGATGGCCATTCCTTCCTCGTGGGTATTGGCTAAGACCGGATTTAAAAACGGGATGTCTTTTGGTTTATTGGCCATGGCAGTAGGTACTTTGTTGTTTATTCCAGCTGCAAAAGCTGAAAATTATGGTTTGTTTTTAGTAGGACTCTTTGTTATTGGAACAGGTTTGGCACTATTACAAACTGCGTCGAACCCATATGTTACCATTTTGGGACCTTCTGAAAGTGCGGCCCAGCGAATTTCGGTTATGGGTATTTGTAATAAAGTTGCTGGTATACTTAGTCAAGTTATTTTTGGCGGCTTACTTTTATCTTCTGCAGCTGGATCGGCTAAGCTGGAAACAGTGATAATGCCTTATGGAATTATGACAGCTATTTTAGTTGCTTTGGCTGGTTGGGTACGTTTTTCTACTTTGCCTGAGGTGGAAGCAGAGGAAACTGAAGCAGAAAAAAGTGCTAGCAAAGGGAGCGTTTGGGAATATCCTAATTTGGTTTTGGGACTTGTGGCCTTTTTTCTATATGTAGGTGTTGAGGTGATGGCAGGTGACACCATTATCAATTATGGTGTTTCGAAAGGAATTAGTATGGATGTTGCCAAATCATTTACCAGTTACACACTTTACGGTATGTTGGCAGGGTATATCATTGGTATTTTGTTTATTCCAAAATACTTGAGTCAGCAAAATGCGTTGAATTATTCTGCCTTGTTGGGTATTTTATTTTCAATAGGTGCCGTGGTGCTTGATGACTACTATTCTGTTTTATGTATTGCCTTATTGGGTTTAGCCAATGCTTTAATGTGGCCGGCGCTTTGGCCTTTAGCCATTCAGGGATTAGGTAAGTTCACGAAACTTGGATCAGCCTTAATTATTATGATGATTTCAGGAGGCGCTTTAGTTCCTTTGGTCTACGGTTCCATTGCGGATCAAATTGGTGATACGCAAATTGCTTATTCGATTATGATTCCATGCTATTTATTTATTCTTTATTATGCAACAATTGGCCATAAAAAGAGTTCTTGGTAAGTAGAAAGATAATATAGAATCGCCCCATCTTTCCATTGGTAGCTGGGGCTTTTCTTTGTAATTTTGTTTTATGTCTCGATTACTTGAATCTCCCAATGCACATTTAATTGCTGATGGCAATCAGTACGCACGTTCGTTAACCGCCTATTTGCGGCGCGAAACTATTCCTGTACAGATTGGTGATTTATATTTAGGATCTGATTTTCCTATTCGAATTCAATCGATGACAACGGTAGACACCATGGATACCCAAGGTTCGATAGAACAATCCATTCGTATGATCGATGCGGGTTGCGAGCTTGTTCGAATTACAGCCCCATCCGTTAAAGAAGCTCAAAATTTAGAAAATATCAGGAAGGGATTGCGTGCGCGTGGTTATCATACACCATTGGTTGCCGATATCCATTTTACTCCTAACGCGGCGGAGTTAGCTGCGCGAATTGTTGAGAAAGTTCGGATTAATCCAGGTAACTATGCCGATAAAAAACGCTTTGAGACGATTGACTATACGGATGCCTCCTATCAGGCAGAATTAGAACGCATTCGGGATAAGTTTCTTCCCTTGGTACATATATGTAAAGAATATGGAACTGCCATGCGCATAGGCACAAATCATGGTTCTTTATCTGATCGTATTTTAAGTCGGTATGGGGATACCCCACTAGGAATGGTCGAATCTGCCTTAGAATTTTTGCGCATTTGTGAGGATGAAAAGTATTTCAATATCGTTTTATCGATGAAATCTTCCAATACGCAAGTGATGGTAGAAGCCTATCGCCTGCTGAGTAAAAAACTGGCTGATGGTCAATTTAAGGCCTATCCGTTACATTTAGGTGTTACGGAAGCTGGTGAAGGAGAAGATGGCCGCATTAAATCGGCTGTAGGCATTGGAACATTGTTAGAAGATGGACTTGGAGATACGATCCGTGTTTCATTAACAGAAGATCCTGAATTTGAAATTCCTGTGGCCCAAGAACTTGCGCGTCGCTATCAATCGCGTGCGTCAGTAAGTACACCTATTCCCTCTTTTCAGTCAAAAATAAACGGTTTAGATTCTCCGATTAATCCCTTTGCGCACGAAAGAAGGATCACAAAGGAAGTACTTAATTTGGGTGGGCATCAAGTTCCACGCGTCATTGCCGATTTTTCGCAGATGGCGCAAATTCAAGTAGATGATTTAAAATCAATAGGTCATTTTTATTTACCTGAGCCAGATAAATGGGCAATGAATGACTTGGGAGCTGATTATTTATTTACCGGGAATCTGGGCCTTGATTTTATGCTGCCCAATGGGCTAAAGCAAATAGTTAATGCAGAACAATGGTCTGGGGATAAACATGTTTTTCCCTTGTTCACCTTAGAAGAATACGAGTCTAATTTACCGAAACATCCAGAATTGAATTTTATTTCAATGGATTGCTTGGATTTGGATCGTGTTACGAGCTTACCTTCGGAGCGTACTGTATTGATTTTACATTCGGAGAATGCGCATCAATTAGCTGAAATACGCAGGACGTTTTTTGAATTAATACAACAAGAGATTAAAATTCCAGTTGTAATCAAATTAGCCTATGCAAATATTGATGTAAATCAATTGCAGTTGTTTGCGCCTACAGATGCTGGCGGATTATTTATCGATGGTTTGGGAGATGGTATTATGCTATCTATGCCTTATGTAACGGATAAACAAGCTATTTTAAATGCTACGGCCTTTGGTGTTTTGCAAGCAAGTCGCATGCGTATATCAAAAACAGAATATATTTCATGCCCTTCGTGTGGCCGAACGTTGTTTGATTTACAAGAAACTACGGCCCGTATTCGCCAAGTGACAGATCATCTAAAGGGAGTTAAAATTGGAATCATGGGCTGTATTGTCAACGGCCCAGGTGAAATGGCGGATGCGGATTACGGGTATGTTGGTATTGGTAAAGATAAAATTGCCTTATATCGAGGTCAAGAAGTAGTGAAAAAATCAGTTCCTGCAGCAGCTGCGGTCGATGAATTGATTCAGTTAATTAAAGATGATGGTAACTGGAGAGATCCACAGATAACAAATTAATTATGAGCAGATTAAAGGAACAGTTTAAGGTTGGTGAAATATTTACGTATTTCATTCGTGTGTTTCAAAAACCCAAACCAGGGGCACCTACCAATTTCAACATCCGAACGATGCATACAATTAATAAAATATCAATCGTGATGTTTTTGTTTTGTGTACTTGTGATGCTTTACCGTGCGTTCTTGCGCTAATTACCGAAGTCCGTATTTACACCAATTTGCTTGTGCGAATTTAATGGCATTTTTGTCTTTTGTCTTTGATTTGACAAAATCACATAGGTATTGATACTCCTTTGGTCCGGGGGCACTGGGTAATTCATTGATTAGTGTTTCCATTACCTTGATGGCTGCCATTGCCTTTTTCTGTTTGAATAAAAGTAAACTTTCTGCCATCCAGGTTCTACGTACAATCGATCCCTTGTCGATTCCCGCTTTGGTCATTTGATCCTTTAGTTTTGCAATTTCAGAAGCTGAAAGCCTATTGACTTGAGAGCTTGTCATGACAATCTGAAAGATATTTTCATATATCATTCTAACCAGGGAAGGATCTGCTATCCGGTTGTATTGCGTTAAATGACTAACATAATAATCAAAAAGCGGATTATTATTATTCATCATGACCATTTGGATGATATTTAGCGCACTTTGACTTACATATTGGTTAGCAGGCATGACTTTAACCAGCTCGTTGACCATCTTGATATTAGTAATCGTATCTGCAGTCAATCGCGCTACTTGGGCGTAGTTAAGTAAGAATGCAAATCCTCGTTCGCCGGATTTAAATCGACTCGCGAAATTAGTGGCTTGCTCAACAGGATTAGCCGCTTTTTGAGCAATGCTGTTCACATTAATGATCGTGTTTTCTTTTTCACCAAATGCTTTTGCCTGAAGCAATTTCATGCTTTTAGGATCAAAGAATAAAAATGTTGGGGTTGCGTTAATGTTGATTTTTAACTGTTGTAATGCTTTTAAATTTTCAGGTTTACGTACGTCTAATTGAAAATTAATGAAGTTGGCATTATACAAAGCACCTACTTGTGGCTGAGCAAATGTTCCCTTAAATGAGTTACAAACATGGCAAGTGGGCTCGTATGCCTCTACAAAAAGTAACTTGTTTTGCTGTTTCGCCGCATTTATGGCTGCTTGAAAACTTGATGTTTTAATGAAGTTTATTCCTTTTTGCGCCTGAAGCTGCAATGTTAGGATGAAACAGAGAAATAAGGTTTTGATCAGACGCATATGGGTATACTTATAGGCCTTTGGAGGCTGCCGTGATTTCTTTCTTTAAATTTTGTGATAGCTTTTTACATACTTGTTCAACCTCAAAGGCAAATTCAGTATCTCCTGTCGCTTGCAAAGCGGCATCGCCTACAGTCCCCATGATTTCAATAAAAAAGCGTTTCATGTCTAGCATTTCCATATCCTTTGTCCATAATGGTAATGCGAGTGTTCCTTTATGGTATGGATCCCATGTAGCCACTAAGATTGCTTTGGTCTCCTCGATACCTTCATTGGGGTTATCTGTTGCTGACCAAGAGATTTGCTCAGGGATGCTGTTTTCGTCTAACTTTATATCAAAATGGATTTCAGAATGTTTCATTTCAGGCGTTTGTTTTTCGGTAGTTTGATGTAATTCCAAACCAAATAAATCGTATTTTCGTACAAAAGTAAGAAAACTAAATGGTTCGAGCAGAAATAATTACCATTGGCGATGAGATTCTATACGGTCAAATCCTTGACACAAACACCCAATGGATTAGTCTTGAACTGGATAAACTTGGTATTAAAACCGTTCGTAAATCTTCTGTTGGCGATCAAAAAGATGAGATTGTTCAGATATTACAAGAAGCACAGAAACGTGCTGATGTTGTATTTATTACAGGTGGTTTGGGCCCCACAAAAGATGATTTAACAAAAAAAATACTTGCAGATTTTTTTGATTGTACACTTGAATATCACGCGGAAGCACTTCAAGATGTAACAGAATTCTTTGCGAAACGAGGTCGCGCATTAACGGACATTAACCGCGATCAGGCTCTACTTCCTACTAAGTGTACATTTGTTCCTAATAAACAGGGTACAGCTCCTGCCATGTGGTTTGAGGAGTTAGGCACGATTTGGGTTTCCATGCCTGGAGTTCCTTTTGAAATGAAAGCAATTATGGAGACGGAAGTGCTTCCCCGATTGATTAAGCATTTTCAATTACCTGTGATTGTCCATCAGGTCATGAAGACCATTGGCATAGGCGAATCATATTTATCCGATTTAATTCAAGATTGGGAATTGCAATTACCATCTCATATAAAATTAGCCTATTTGCCTTCATTAGGCATAGTTAAATTACGCCTTACGGGTTTTGGAGATTCAGCTGAAATCCTACATCAGCAAATTAGAGCAGAATACGCTAAGGTTATGCCATTGATTAAGTCGTATGTTTTTGGTTATGATAAAGATGAGTTAGCTGATGTCCTTGGTAAATTATTGACCGCCCAACATGCCACATTGGCTGTGGCTGAAAGTTGTACAGGTGGTTATCTAGCCCATCAATTTACGCAACATGCGGGAAGTTCTGCCTATTTTTTAGGTGGGGTACTCGCGTACGCAAATGATGTCAAAATGAATCAATTGGGTGTTTCATCTCAAATTTTAGAAGAACAAGGTGCTGTTAGTGAGGCATGTGTTTCTTCTATGGCCAGCGGAGCACGTCAGATTACAGGAAGTACCTATGCCTTAGCTACTTCTGGTATTGCAGGGCCGGATGGAGGTACACCTGATAAACCAGTCGGAACAATATGGATTGCGTTGGCGCATCCTTCGGGTGTTATTGCTCGAAAATTGACTATGGGTGGAACGCGTGTGCAAAATATACATTTAACGTCTTTAACAGCGATTAATTTGTTGAGGCGATATTTACTTAACGATTTGGCTGAATAACTATGGCGCTTACGGAAATTATCATGCCCAAAATGGGTGAAAGTATCATGGAGGCTACTGTTTTAAATTGGTTAAAACAGCCCGGTGACTTTGTGGAAATAGATGAATTTATTTTAGAAGTCGCTACAGATAAAATTGATACGGAAGTGCCTTCGCCTGTTGCAGGATATTTAAAACAAATTTTAGTTCCAGAAGGTCAAATTGCTACAATTGGCAAAGCGATTTGTGTGATTGACGCGAGTGATGATATAGCTGTGGAATCCAAAGGATTTTCAAGTGATGAGGTATTTCACCCTGAGCCTGAATTAAATAAGTTGCTTGACTTAAGCTTAGGCAATTTTGATGGAGCAGAAGTAAAATCTAATCCCTGGGTATCGCCTTTGATAAAGCAGATTTGCCAACAAGAAAGTGTTTCTCAGCGAGAATTGAGCGGTATTCGTGGGTCAGGTATGGATGGGCGTGTGACCAAGAAAGATGTCCTGAATTACATTGCTGTTCGGAATTCAAAACGTATGATAGCGTCTGGTACCTTAAGTCAAGGTCCCGGATTGCGATTACCAGGTGATGAGGTAATTGAAATGGATCGCATGCGCAAAATGATTTCGGAGCGCATGGTAGATTCAAAGCGGATTTCACCGCATGTTACTTCATTCCTAGAGGCAGATTTAACCAATATTGTGAAGTGGCGAGAAGAAATTAAGGGAAGGTTTATGGACACATACAAGGAGTCTATAACCTATACTCCCCTCCTCTTTATGGCTACAGCTAAGGCTATTAAGGATTTTCCGGGCATTAATATTTCCGTTGAAGGTGATTACATTGTTCAGCATCAGCAGATTAACATTGGAATGGCTGTAGCTTTACCTAATGGCAATTTAATTGTCCCAGTAATTCACAATGTGGATCAACTGTCTTTAGTCGATCTAACAAAGAAAGTAAATGATTTGTCTGCACGTGCACGCGTAAATAAATTAACACCGGCCGATTTAGAGGGAGGAACGTATACGATATCGAATATTGGTGGTTTTGGGAATTTAATGGGCACTCCTATTATCGTTCAGCCTCAGGTTGGAATTTTAGCTTTTGGTATTATTGAAAAGAAACCAGCGGTAATCACAGGGCCCGGTGGTGAAGATCAAATTGCAATTAGACAAAAGATGTTTATATCTCATTCCTACGATCATCGTGTGGTAGATGGCTCATTAGGTGGTGGATTCCTTAAACGGGTAGCAGAGTATCTAGAAAAGTTTCAAGCAGATTTTACGCTATAAAAAAAGGCCGTTGTTCAACGGCCTTTTTCTTTATTAAAACTTTGCATTGGGATCTTTTACATTTGGGCGTATAATCCGCAACCAGGTTAATATTTTGATCATTGGATATGTTGGATCAAACTCAAACCACTTCGTCGCAAAATTTACACGATTAGGCAATTTATGGTGATTATTCTGAAATAATTCTCCCATCATAAGTACATCGAAAACCAGTGAGTTTTTAGAGCTATCGTTGTTATCATAATTTTGATATCCATACTTGTGACCAGACCAATTGACAATCGCTCCGTGCACAGGTCCCATTAAGAAATGAACGGGTAGCAAGAAGAAAAATGCCCAGTGCATATCAAAGTAAATGAAAGCTGCGATATACAAGGAAGCATATGCAACACCCCAACCAATTCGCGAAATCCAAGAATCACCTATTTTTTCGATTGTCTTAGAAACAGGATAATCATGTTCAAAGCGC
>JACCDL011003389.1_pt1 | contig 12016 bp, 8 predicted proteins | sample 7441931 | NCBI WGS metagenome assembly JACCDL01 (sample SAMN15323437, study PRJNA562643) | freshwater metagenome | isolation source: river surface water | place: USA:Blue River Watershed | collected 2017-08-16 | reverse complement strand
TGGATGTTCTTCTGGCCATTGACCATCGAGACGGCCGCCTGGCGTCGGACCTTCGCGAATTCCGCGGGGGTCACGCCGCGTTGGAGCAGCCGGTCGACGACCTCATGGATCGCGGCTTCGACCGCGGTGGCGTCGGCCCCAGCCTCGCCGGCCCAGCCGAACCAGGCCAGGCCGTGTTCGCGGATGCCGAAGGCGGAGGCGTCGATCGAATGGACGAGCTTGCGGCGCTCGCGGAGCTCATCCCAGAGCAACGAGCTGTTGCCCGAACCCAGGACGCCCAGGAAGAGGTCCATCGCCAGGCGGCCCTCGGCGAAAAGCCCGGGTGCGGCCCAGCAGGCGACGCCCTTGGCCGTGCTCACGTCGCGGACGAGGTCGACCCGACGGATGCCCGCCTGGGGAAGTTCGGCGACGGACTCGACGGCGAGGACGGGGCGGCGCTCAAAACGACCGAACCAGCGTTCCGCGGCGGCGAAGACCTCGGCGGGCTCCATCGAGCCCCCCAGCGCCAGCACGACGTTGCTCGGGACATAACGGCCTGCATGGTAGGCCCGGAGGTCGTCAGGGCGCAGGCGGACGAACAGCTCGCGATGGCCGATGACGGGATGGCGCAACGGGTGCGCGCGCAGGGTCTCGGCCAGTACGGTCTCGGCCAGGACGGAGTCGTGCTCGTCGTCGCGCATGGCGATCTCGCGCAGGATGACCTCCCGCTCCATCTTCGCGTCGGCGTCGGTGATCAGGGGGTCGAAGACCATGTCGGAGACGGCCTCCATCGCGGTCTCGAAACCTTCCTGCGGGGCGTCGACGTGGTAGACCGTCCGGTCGAAGGTGGTGTAGGCGTTCGCATAGCCGCCCGAGCGGTGCACGGCCTCGGTGAGCTCCCGGTTGCTGAAGCGCCCGGTCCCCTTGAAGACCATGTGCTCGAGGTAATGCGAGATGCCCGACCCTTCCCACCGACCCTCATGGACGCTGCCCGTCCGGACCCAAGCCTGGACCGTGCACAGGCCGATGCCGGGACGGTGGGAATACAGCACCTCCAGACCATTCGGCAGGACGCGCCGCTCGGGCAAGGGGCCGGCGATCTGCGCGAAACTGAGGCCTTCGAGGTACGACATGGTGCTTGTATGCCTCCGCCCCAGCCGGGCGCAAGCGCCCCTTCGGCTCCCTCGCCGCGGGGGCCAACCCCGCCCTAATCGAGGTTGAAAAAGACCCCCACCCCTGTATCCCCGAACGTTCCGCCATGTATATCCCGCCTGAAACCCGCGCCCACCTGGAGGAGGTCGAACGTCGCGCCGGCCACCTCTGGAAGTTCCTGGACGTCCCGGGCAAGCAGGTGGCGATCGCCCGACTGGAGGAACAGATGGGCGCCGCCACCTTCTGGGACAGCCAGAAGGCCGCGCAGAAGGTCATCGCGGAGTGCAACGGCTACAAGAACACCGTCGCTCCCCAGGTCGCCTTCCGGCGCAAGATCGACGACGCCAAGACCTTGGCGGAGCTGATCGCGGAATCGCCGGACGGCAGCGCCGACGCCGAACTCGAGGAGCTGCGCGTGTTGGCGGAAGCTCTCCTGGTGGAGGTCGCCGACATCGAGATCGCCGCCTTCCTCTCCGGGCCCCACGACAAGTCCAACGCCATCGTCACCGTCAAGGCCGGCGCCGGCGGCACCGAGTCCAACGACTGGGCGGACATGCTCTTCCGCATGTACACCCGCTGGGCCGAACGCCGCGGGTTCAAGGTCGAGGTCGAGGACATCGCCGAAGGCGAAGGCGCCGGCATCAGCCTCGCGACCTTCCGCGTCGAGGGGCCCAACGCCTACGGCTACGTCAAGGCCGAGCGCGGCGTCCATCGCCTGGTGCGCATCTCGCCGTTCGACGCCAACGCCCGCCGCCACACGTCCTTCTGCTCCGTCGACGTGGTCGCCGAAATCGACGACGACATCGACATCGAGATCGCCGAGGCGGACCTCCGGGTCGACGTCTACCGCTCGAGCGGCAAGGGCGGCCAGCACGTGAACAAGACCGAGTCGGCCGTGCGCCTGACCCACCTGCCCTCCGGCCTCGTGGTCGCCTGCCAACGCGAACGTTCGCAGGTCAAGAACCGCGCCCTGGCGATGAAGATCCTCCGCGCCCGCCTCTACGAGAAGACCCTGGACGACAAGCGCGCCGAGATGGAGAAGTACTACGGCGAGAAGGGCGACATCGGCTGGGGCAACCAGATCCGCTCGTACGTCTTCCAGCCCTACCAGATGGTCAAGGACCTGCGGACCGGCGTGGAGACCGGCAACATCCAGGCGGTGATGGACGGCGACATCGACGCGTTCATCAACGGCTGGCTGCGCGCCGGCGGCCCCCGGACCCGCAACAAGGACATCAAGATCGAGGACTGACCTCGCCCCCGCCATGCCCTCCCGGGAAACGCTCCGCCGGAAGCTCCTCGACCAGCCCCTGTTCGCGGAGAAGATCTGGAAGCTTTCCCCGGAACCCTGGCCGATCACCGCCGCGCAGTTCCGCGAACTGAAGCTCATCGGCGCCGCGTGCCTCAGCTACCAACGCGCGCTGGAACGCCTCTACGCCCGCTCGGCGGCCGACAGGAAGATCCTCCGCAACCGCGACATCCACGCGCGCTGGGTGGCCCAATACCTGGACCGGCATAAGCCGACCGGCCTCGTCGAGCACGGCCGCCACCGCGCGGTCAAGGGCCAGCACCCGATGGTCCTGCGCCCCGACCTGCTCATCACCGAGCAGGGCTTCACCATGACGGAGCTCGACAGCGTGCCCGGCGGGGTCGGCCTCACGGCCTACCTCAACGAGGTCTACGCCGAGGACTACCCCGAGGTCATCGGCGGCCTCGGCATGCCGGCCCGGTTCCAGGCGATGCTCGGCCGCCTCGCGCCCGGCGAACGCTTCCCGACCGTCGCCATCGCGGTGAGCGAGGAAGCGGCCACCTACCGCCCCGAATTCGAATGGCTGGCCGAGAAGCTCCGCGGGCTCGGCCACGACGTCCACGTGGTCGACCCGTCGCAGGTCATGAAGATGGGCGACGAGTCCTTCATCCCGCTGCACGGCGCGCCCACGCGCATCCACGTCCTCTACCGTTTCTTCGAGCTCTTCGACCTCGCCAATGTGAAGAGCGCCGACGGCATCTTCGCCGCGGTCGAGGCCGGCAAGCTGGCGTTGACCCCGCCGATGAAGGCCTTCCAGGAGGAGAAGCTGGGCCTGGCCCTCCTGCACCACCCCCAGCTCTCCGAATTCTGGAAGGAGAACCTGCCGGAGGACCACCGCGAGGAGCTGCTCCGCATCGTCCCCCGCACATGGATCATGGAGCCGGCCGAACTGCCGCCGACCGCGGTGCTCCATGCGCCCACCGTGGCCGGCCAGCCGATCCGCGACTGGCACGAGCTCGCCGAGGCCAGCCAGCGGGAGCGCAACCTGATCATCAAGGCCAGCGGGTTCCACGAGACGGCCTGGGGGGCGCGCAGCGTCACCCTCGGCAGCGACGTCTCCCGCGACGAATGGCTCGAGGCCATCGAGCACGCCCTCGACCCCGAGAACGACACGTTCCACGTGATGCAGGAATACCATAAGCCGTCCCGGCTCAGCCACCCGGTGTACGCCGACGACGGGACGGTCGCCGGCGCCGAGGGCCGCGTGCGCCTCTGCCCCTACTACTTCGTCGACGGGGACGCCGCCGAACTCAACGGCATCCTGGCGACCTTCTGCCCCGCGGACAAGAAGATCATCCACGGCATGCGCGACGCGGCCCTGCTCCCCTGCCGCCTCGTGCCCTGAGGCCCGCCCTTGCCTCCGCCGGGATTTGCCGCCAGCCTGGGGTCATGCGACTCCTCTCCTGCCTCCTGCTCGGCCTCGCGGCCCTGCTGCCCGACCTCCGGGCGGCCCAGCGCACAAAGGTCGACCTCGTCAACCTGACGCCCGAGATCAAGGCCGGCGGGAAGTCGCTGCTCGCGGTCCGCTTCCGTTGCGACGACCATTTCCACATCTACTGGAAGAACCCGGGCGACGCCGGCCAGTCGCCCGCGATCGCCTGGAAGGAAACCGCCGGGACGAAGGCCGGCCCCCTGCTCTACCCCGGCCCGATCCTGCTGGACCAGAGCGGCGTCTACAACTTCGTGCATGAGCGCGAAACGCTGCTGCTGGTGGAACTCGACGTGCCCACGGGCGCGGCGGGTGAGCTGAAGCTGAAGGCCCGCGTCGAATGGCTGGAGTGCGACGACAAGGGTTGCTACCCCTTCGAGCAGGACGTGTCGCTGACCGTGAAGGTCGGACCGGGCAACGCGACCTACGCCTACGACGCCAAGCTCTACCCGGACCTCCGTCCGGCCGTGGCCGCCGGATTCCGCGTGGAAGGCGACCAACTGACGGTGCAGCCCGCCGCGGGCGCCAAGGTCGACCTGACCAGGACATGGTTCCCCGAGCGGGGCTTCCTCAGCCCGGGCGCGGTCTTCAAGCAGAAGCACAACGCCACCGCCCTTTTCTGCAACCTGCAGGAAGCCCCCGAGAAACTCACCGACGGCCCCGTCAGCTTCGTCGGCCCCGACGGCGCCGGTGGGTTCGTCCGGCTGCTCGCCACCGCGCCCGCCGCCAGCGGGGCCGGCGGAACCCAACCCACCCCGAAGCCGGCGGCCCCGCAGGGCCAATCCGAATGGCAGCCTTGGTCGCCCGCGGCCCAAGCCGCGGCCCTGGCCGCCGGGAAGACCGTCTACGTCGACTTCACCGCCCGTTGGTGCGCCAGCTGCCAGGTCAACAAGCGCGTCTACACGCAACCCGACGTCGCCGCGGCCCTCGCCCAGGAGGGCGTCGTGCTTTTCAAGGCCGACTGGACCCGCAAGGACGAAGTCATCACCGCGGAACTGAAGCGCTACGAACGCGAAGGCGTACCGCTCAACGTCTTCCTCCGCAAGGATGCCCCGCCCGCGGTGCTCTCCGAATTCCTGACCGGCGACGAGGTGCTCGCGGCTTTGGCGGCGACCAAGGCCGGCCGCGCCCACGCGGCGACGTCGGAGCAGCATGGCTACGGGGTCTGGCTCCTCCTGGCCTTCGGCGGGGGCGCCCTGCTCAACCTGATGCCCTGCGTCTTCCCGATGATCGGCCTGAAGGTCCTGGGCTTCGCCCAGGAAGCCGGCGCGGCCCGCGCCACCGTGATCCGCCACGGCCTGCTCTACTCCGTCGGCGTCGTCATGAGTTTCCTCGCGCTCGCCGGGTTGATCCTCGCCCTCAAGGCCGGCGGCGGCTCGGTGGGCTGGGGCTTCCAGATGCAATCCCCCGGCTTCGTCCTCGCGACCTGCGTGCTGATGGTGACCCTCGGGCTCAGTCTCGCGGGGGTCTTCGAGATCGGCACGGGGCTCGCCGGCACGGCTGCCAGCGCCGAAGGCCGAGGCGGCTCCACGGGCGCGTTCTTCTCCGGCGTCCTGGCGACGGCGGTCGCCACGCCCTGCACCGCCCCCGGACTCGGGGCCGCGCTGGGCTTCGCCCTCGATAAGCAGCGCTCCGCCTCGGAGACGCTGCTGTTCTTCACGGTGATCGGCCTGGGCATGGCCCTCCCTTACCTGCTGCTCTCGGCCTTCCCGCGCCTCGCCGCCCTGCTGCCGCGGCCGGGCGAATGGATGGAGACGCTGAAGCAGGCGATGGCCTTCCCGCTCTTCGCCTACGCGCTCTTCCTGCTCTGGGTACTCTCCGCGCTGGTCGAGGAGGCGAGCTGGGTCCGCGACGCTTCGCTGGGTTTGGCCGTGATCGCCGCCGCCTGCTGGGTCTGGGGACGCTGGGGCGCGCCGCACCGTTCGGACCGCGAACGTCTCATCGGCAAGTCGGTCGCCGCCCTGCTCTACGTCGGCACCCTGGGATACCTCTACGGCACGCTCGCCTGAGCGACCCAATCGGACAAGCAAAAGGCCCGCCGGTCGGCGGGCCTTTTCGTTGGTCCAACGGCGACCTTAGAGCGCGGTGACCGGACCGGGCGCCGGACCGGAGGCCGGAGCCTTGGCCGGGGCCGGGGCCGTCTTACCGGCGGCCGGAGCGGCGGGGGCGCCGCCGCGGGTGAAGTAGTTGGCGTCGACGACCACGGCCTTGCGGTCCTTGGCGCCGGACTGGCGACCGGCGGCGGACTTGTCCGCCTGCTGCTCGCCGAGACCGAGCACCTCGCTATCGGCCGGGTTGCAGCCGAGTTTGACGAGGTAGTCGCGGACGGACTGGGCGCGCTTGTCGGAAAGGCCGAGGTTGTACTCTTCGGTGCCGAACTGGTCGGTGTAACCGACGATCAGGAGCTTGGTGGCCTTGGCCTTGCCGGCGGCGGCCTCGAGCTTGGCGCGCTCGGCGGCGCTCACGGTGTACTGGTCGAAGTCGAACTGCACCGTGACGAGGATGGCCTCGGGCGGGATGACGCCATCGCGGGCGGCCTGCGCGGCGGCGCCGGCGGCACCGGAGCCGAGGAGGTTGAGGTCCGTGGCGCCATTGCCCGCGGTCGCGGAGGAACCGGCGGAATCCGTGGGCATGCGGGAAGGACCGCAACCGACGAGGAAGGCGGCGGCCAGGAGGGGGAGAGAGAGTCGCTTCATGGGTGTACGGGGATAAAAGGCGGGGTAAAAGGGGTCGGCAAGCCTTGACTCGCTCAGTAGCGGCGGACCTTGGGGTCGACCTTGAGCGACCAGGCATCGATGCCGCCTTGGACGTTGGCGACCCGCGCATACCCCTTGGAGCGGAGGAATTGGGTCACCCGCATGCTGCGGCCCCCGTGGTGGCAATGGACCAAGACCGGCACGTCGCGGGGGATCTCGGCCAAGCGCTCCGGGACCGTATTCATGGGGATCAACTTGGCTCCGGGCAGTTGGGCGACGGCGAATTCGCTCGGCTCGCGCACATCCAGCAGGAAAGGCGGCTGGGCGGAAGCGAGCAGGCGATGGGCCTCCTCGATGGAGACCTCCAGGGGATAGTCAGACATGGGAACGAGGGGGGAAACGGGAGCGCAGGTCGCGGCGTAACGGGCAGGCGCCAGGTCGCGGATGGCCGGCTGGGCGCCGCAGGCTGGGCAGGCCGCATCGGCGGAGAGGCGGAGCACCTTCGAAGTCCCGGCGGCCAGATCGACGACCTGCAGCCGCGACTCGCGGCGTTGACCAAGAAGGAGCGCGATCACCTCCGCCGCCATCCAGGAACCGATGACGCCGCAGGTGGCGCCGAAGACGCCGCCCTCCGCGCAAGTCGGCACGGAAGCCGGATCCGGCATGACCGGGTAGACGCAACGGTAGCAACCGGCGCCGGGCAGGAAGACGCCGACCTGCCCTTCCGCGCGCAGCACGCTTCCGTGGACCAGGGGCTTGCGCCCGAGCACGCAGGCGTCGGCGGCGAGGAAGCGCGTCGCGAAATTGTCGGTCCCATCGACCACGAGATCGTAGCGCGCCACGAGCTCGGCGGCATTCTCGGGCGTGAAACCCTCGGGATGAAGGCTGATCGCCAAGCCGGGATTGACCTCCGCCAGGGCTTCCGCGGCCGAAATCGTCTTGGGGAGCCCCAACGTGTCGAAACCATGCAGGATTTGGCGATGCAGGTTCGAGACCTCGACCTTATCGGGGTCGGCGATGCCGAGGCTACCGACCCCGGCGGCCGCGAGGTAGAGGCCGACCGGCGAGCCCAAGCCCCCGGCGCCCAGCAGCAGGACTTTGGCCGCGCGCAACTTCAGCTGCCCCGGCTCGCCCACCCCGGGCAGACGGAGCTGCCGCGCATAGAGGGCGCGTTCATGCTCGGTCAGGCGTGGCTCCGCGGACATGTCCCCAATGGAGACCGCGGAAGCCGCGGTGTCAAACCCCGCCCCCGGCGGTTCGGATTGAAATCGCGGCCGGACCCGCCCAGCGTGCGGCGTGGCTTCGGTCTACCTCGGCATCGACTATGGCGCCAAACGCGTCGGCCTGAGCCATGCCGATGGCTTGGGGTTCGCCTTCCCGCTCCCCGCGGCCGTCGCCCCCGAACCCGAGGAACGCTTCGCGCAGATCGGCCGGGAAATCACCCGCCTGCGGGTCACGCAGCTGGTCCTGGGCTACCCCCTGTCGGTCGAGGGCGAACGCACCAAGCGGTGCGACGAGGTCGACGCCTTCGCCGCCGAACTCACCCGCCGCTTCGGCCTGCCGATCGAGCTGTTCGACGAAGCCTTGAGCAGCCAGGCGGCCGACAAGCTGGGCGGCCGGCGCAAGCCGCGCTCCGCGCAGGAACGCCGCGACCAAGCCCGCAGCGGCGAACGGGACTCGCGGGCGGCCGCCGTGCTGCTGCAGGATTTCCTCAACAGCCGAGGCATCGGCGCGGTGCTCTGACATGGGCAAGCCGCTCAAATCGATCCTGAAGCCGGAGCGCTTCCTCGCGACGATCGCCTACGACGGCACCGATTTCCACGGCTGGCAGGTCAACCCGAACCAGCGCACCGTGGAAAGCGCCATCGAGGAACGGCTGTCGCGGATCTTCCGCACCCCGATCGACGTCCATGGCAGCGGCCGCACGGACGCCGGCGTCCACAGCGTCGGTCAGCGCTTCCACTTCGACGCCTTCTGGCCGCACCCGGCCAAGCACCTGCTCTTCGCGATCAATTCGTGCGAACAGGAGGGACTGCTGGTCACCGACCTGCGGCGCGTCCCGGCGGACTTCCATTGCCGGCACTGGGCGAAGGGCAAGCGCTACCGCTACGAGATCTGCCACGGGTGGCCGCCCCCCTGGGAGGCGCGCTACTGCTTCGGCACCGGCAAGCGGGTGCTCGACGCGCGCCGGATGCGCGCCGCCGCCAAGCTGCTCCTGGGGACCCACGACTTCCGCGCCTTCAGCGGGACCCACGCGCAGGGCATGGACCTGGAGAACCCGGTGAAGGAGCTGCGGCGCCTGGACGTCGCCCAGCGCGGCGACCGGATCATCATCACGACCGAAGCCAGCGGCTACCTCTACAAGATGGTGCGCCGGCTGGTCGGGGGCCTCCTGCGCGTCGGCGAAGGCAAGCTCCCGCCCGAGCGGCTCGCGGCCTACCGCGACGAAGGCGTCATCACGGCGGAGATCCCGACGGCTCCGGCGCGCGGGCTCTTCATGGAGAAAGTCTTCTACGACCCCGCCGACCTGAAGGCGGGCCGAGGCGGCGCGAAGGCTTAATCTGCCTTTAAGGCGTGTTCGGGTATCCTCGTCCCATGCCTAAACTCCGTGTCTCACTCGGCCTCCTGCTCCTCGGCCTCGGCACGCTCAGTCTGACGGCGGCCGAAGACGCCCGCGGCAAAGGCGGCAAGGGAGGTAGGGGCGCGGAAACGCCCAAAGGCGCGATCGACCTCGTCGCCGCCGCCAAGCCCTCGCCGAACCCGTCTCCGGCGTTCACGCTGACCAGCCCGGTCGTCAAGGCCGGCGGCGCCCTTCCGGCCGAATTCACCGGCGATGGCGCCGGCGTCAGCCTCCCCTTGGCTTGGACCCAGCCCCCCAAGGGCACCGTCTCCCTCGCCCTCGTCATGCACCACCTCGACCCCGAGGGCCGGACGAAGATCTACTGGCTGGTGACGGACATCGACCCGAAGACGTCCGCGGTCGCCAAGGACGCGAAGGACTTCGGCCGGCTGGGCCTGAGCACGGTGCACGACCGCGTGGAATACGCCCCGCCCCACTCCCAGGGACCGGGCCTGAAGAAGTATGTGCTCACGCTCTTCGCGCTGTCCGCGAAGCCGAACCTCGCGGATGCCCAACAACCCGTCGACATCGGCGCCCTCCTGCCGGCGATGAAAGGCAGGATCCTGGGGACGGCCGACTTGACCGTGACCTATGCGCGCCCGGGGAGCGCGGAGCCGGAGGGCAAGCGGCGCCCGCGTCCCGAACCGCCGTCCGGCGGAGGCAAGGGCGGGTGAACCATCGGTTGCGGGTTGCCTGAAGGCGAACCGACCGCTACGCACCGGACGTGACTTCCCTGCGTGCGTTCCTCTTCGCCGGCCTCGCGTCCCTCGCCGCGCCGCTGGCCGCGCACCCGGAATGGAAGCAGGCCTACTGCGTCGGGGTGATCGACGACGACTACCGCTTCGACCTGACCATCAAGTTCGACGTCCCCTCCTACCTCGTCGGCAAGCACCCCAAGGACGCCAGCGTCAAGGAGCTGGATGACCTGATGTTCGACGCCGGACGCCTGCCCGCCGCCTACGAGCGCGGCCCGGCCGACTTCCTGAAAGGGACCCGCGTCTTCGTCGACGGCGCCGAGATGCCGGTCGAGTTCCTGGCCTTTCCCTCGGCCGCCGAGGTCAAGGCCCAGTCGGCCAAGCAGGGCGAGGAGGACCGTTACCCGGTCCTGCTCAACGCCAAGCTGCGCGCCCGGCTCCCGCGCGAAACGGGCAAGGTCGAGGTGATGTTCCCCCCGGCGCTCGGCGCCGTGCTCACGAACCTGCGGCGCGGCATGGACTCGCAGGTCCTCATGAACGTGGCGCCGGGCGAGCGGGGCGAGTTCGTCATCGGGGAAGTCCGCCTGACCTTGGGCGGCTTCCTCCGGGAAGGCTTCGCGCACGTCATCCCCGAAGGTTGGGACCACTGCCTCTTCATGCTCGCGATGTTCCTCGGCGCGGCGTCGCTCGCCCAGGCGCTCTCGCGTTCGCTCATCTTCACCCTCGGCCACAGCGTCACGCTCGGCCTGGTCGCGTTCGGCGCCCTCCCGCCCGCCGGGGACTGGATCGAGCCGATCATCGCCGCCACCATCGGCCTCGGCGGCGCCTACGTCTACTTCGGCCGCGGCGAGGGCCGCAAGATGCTGCTCGTCCCGCTCGCCTTCGGCCTCATCCACGGTCTGGGGTTCGCCGCGGCGGTGACGGACAAGTTGGCGGAGTGGCGTCAGGCGCAGATCGTCCAGGTGCTCGTCGGCTTCAACCTCGGCGTCGAACTCGCCCAGGTGACCGTCATCCTCCTCGCCGCGGGCCTGCTCGCCCTCGCCACCCGCGCGAGCCTGCCGACGGCGACGGTTCGGCGAGGCCTGGGGGGCGCCATCGCCCTGGCGGGCTTCGGCGTCATGCTGTGGCGGGCCTACGGACTGTTGACCGGCGAAGGTTGATCAAAGGCGGCCGACGGGGCGTTTGCCCGCGTCGAGCGCCGCGCGCTCCTTCGCCGCCAGCTCCTTCAGCGCGGCGACGACTTCGGGATGGGCGTCCTTCACGTCGGTGCGTTCGCCGGGATCGGTCTCGAGGTTGAACAAGGCGAGGCCGATCTGCTTCTGCTGGGTCTTCATCGGCGCGCCATCGTGCTCGGCGGGCTTCATGTCATCGTAGCTCCGGTAGGTGTGCGGCAGATGCAGTTTCCACGGTCCGCGGCGGATCGCCTCGAGCTTGTCACCGTAGTAATAGGGGAAGATTTCGCGCACTTGGGCGGCTTCGCCGCGCAGCAGCGGAACCATCGAAAGACCGTCGATGGGCTTGGCGGGAGCGGACGCGCCGCAAGCCTCGACCAAAGTGGGCAGCAGGTCCACGTTGGCCGCGACGGCCCGGCTCACGGAACCCGGCTTGACCTTTCCGGGCCAACGCACGATCAGCGGCACGCGCACCCCCCCTTCCCAGGTCGTACCCTTGCCTTCGCGGAACCCGCCGGTGACGCCGGCATGCCGACCGAAGTTGAGCCAAGGCCCGTTGTCGCTGGTGAAGATGACCACCGTGTCCTGGGCCAGGCCCTTGCGTTCGAGGGCGTCGAGGACCTTGCCCACGGTATCGTCCAGCTCCGCCAAGGTGTCCGCATACGGCGTGGGCCCCTTGCCCTTGAAATCCTTGGAGGCGCCGAGCGGGGTGTGCGGCATCGACGTCGCCAGGTAAAGGAAGAAGGGCCGGTCGACGGCGTCGCGGATGAACTTGGCCGCGCGGAAACCCTGACGGACCGTGAGCAGATCCATGTCGACCCAGTCCTCCAGTTCACCGAAGGGCACGCCGTCGACGATCCGAGGCAACTTCGGATACATCTTCCGGCGGGACGTGTCGCCGGGATAGTAGCCGAGCGGCCACATGTCGTTCGAGTAGGGGATGATCAAAGATTCGTCGAAGCCC
>JACCDL010518324.1_pt1 | contig 12018 bp, 15 predicted proteins | sample 7441931 | NCBI WGS metagenome assembly JACCDL01 (sample SAMN15323437, study PRJNA562643) | freshwater metagenome | isolation source: river surface water | place: USA:Blue River Watershed | collected 2017-08-16 | reverse complement strand
TAAGTCATTGAACGATTTAATGAAATATAGAATTGGTTTCGCCTTACCTAAGGAATTGTTGGACAAGTCTAAAATGGCTCAATATGATCCAAATGGATTTACGCACCAACAAACACTAAAGGTGTTATCTTATACAACTGATGCAAAATAATTTTTAATGACCCCTTAATCAGGTATCATTAGTTAAGGGAGCAATAAAATAAGAGGTCAAAATGGCCTCTTATTTTGTTTATAAATCCATAGAACTTTCTTTAAATGATACATTAAGGGAGCATCTTTGTGTTATTTTTGTCAACAAAAAGTAAGGAAATGAAATTCAAGTTAGAATATTATTGGTTGTTGATTTTTGCCTTTTGTTTTACCGCCTTCAGTCAAATTCAAGATAATTTACGTCCTACTTACAGAGGCGATAATTCAGCATTGAAATATTTTTTGGGAGTGGCGCCAAATTTTTTTCCTGCGATTGGAATGCCAGCATTATTTATTCTAATTATTCCAATCGTTTTTAAAAAGTATAACTCAGCTTATTGGTTTTCTACAAATAGACAGCTAACGGCAAATCTAATTTCGGTTATTGGTTTAGTTGGATGGGAATTTGCGCAAATGTCAGGTAAATTAAGATTTGACTGGAATGATATACTATGGACATTTATAGGGGCCTTATTATTTCAATTTATTTGGGTAATTTCCCCACAAAAATTTAAAGAACTCTAGCTCTTTTAGCTCAATTAATAACAAATGAAACCAATGTTATTTCCCAAAATATCTTTACTACTAAACATCTTAGTTCTAATTCCCGTTTGTTCAGGATTACTACTAAAAGCAAATTGGTCAGTTGATTCTTATGGAATTGATACACCCGCTCGAGGAATATTACTTTCAATTTATTTGGCCATCCTTATTTTTTCGGCTGTGCTTTTATTCAACTTCGACCCTAAGATGGTTTTGGCGCTTCTATCTGTTCAAATAATATACAAATTAATAAGCCCAATTATGGTTGGAACGATGACCAATCCCGTAATTATCAGTAATATTTTTATTGCTTTGTTTCATGCTTACAGCGTTTGGAGAATAATAGAATTAGAAAAATCAGCAGGTTAATTTTCTAGTTTTCAACTACGCAATCAGCGCATTATTTTGTGTATCACATGGAAGATGAGAGCCAGATAAAATCAAAAAGTTTATGCTTTTACGGTGTAACCCTTTTTATTTGTAACAATTGTTAATCTCAAAATTAGTAGAAATGGAAACAGAAATCTTCAAAGACCTTTTGGTACAAAATAGGCTATCGTGTAGTTTTTCATTAGATCTCGTAAATAATGAGAATGTATCGAAAACCTTAAATGAAAACACCTCTTCTGTCGGCTTTATTTACAGACATATCGCTGAGACGATGTTGATGTTTGGGTATTTTTTTGGTCAACCTGCTGATGTTCAAAATACCACCATGGGGAGGCAAGATGAAGGCCAAGGGAGTGATTTTGAGGAAAGTAAATTGCTATTAGAGAAAGGATTTAATTTGCTTGAATCGATTATAGACAACACGCCAGCCAGCGGGTGGTCAGAGGTAATCGATACCCCATTTTTTGGCGCCGTTTCAAAAGCTAGATTGTTCGCCCACATTTTATATCATAACGCATATCATGCAGGTCAAATAGGCCTTGCATTGAAACGAGGCGTTTAAGTTGATTCATTTATAAATTTACATATCTATGGAAAAGCCAACTCAATTCTTGACTAAGTACCGAAATGAGGTCATCGTGGGTGTGCTTGTTTTGCTCTATTTACTATGTAAGGATTTAATAAATTCATTCCTGTAAATTGACACAACATACATCCTCGCTATTGGCCCCCACACATGAAAAAAATTATACTTACAACCGCTCTTGCCTTTCTTTATGTATTTGCACAAGCACAATCCATTCAAATAAAAGATTTGGCCAGTTCCGTTGGTAGTTGGGAAGGTAATTTAACCTATTTAGATTATTCAACAGGCAAACCTTTCACGATGTTAGCAAATTTAAAAATTAGCTTAACAGCAGATGAAAGGGGATTAATTATGTCATATGAATACCCCAAAGAACCTCATGCGAACTCAACAGACACAACAAGCATTGCGGGGGCTTTTTTTGGGAAAGACAAAATCGTTGCGTTTAATAAAGATTCACCAGCAGGTTTTACACTTGTAACCGAAGTGGATGGGACTGACGGAAATGAGCATAAGCAGGCGATTTTAAGACATCGATATTTGCTGGGAAAGAATACGTTTACAATTACTAAAGACGTGAAGTTTCTGGGTACAGATCGATGGATAAAAAGGAGTGAGTATGTATTTACAAAGTCCAATAACTAATCTCCGCCATCGATGAAAAAAACCGCCCTACTTCTATCGCTTTTCTTGTCTATTTTTTCTGCCTCCGCACAGGATATAATTGCCCTAAGCTTTTCAAATGATAGTAAAAACGTTTACCATCTCTCACTCATTTTTTACACGCCTGATGGTAAAATTCAGACCAGAGTAAGTGACCTAATGCCGGAACAAATCAAAACATATTCGTTGCCTATTCATACTGAAATTTTCATTGCTGACGAGAAGCAAGAGGCTTTTGCCATGCAGGGAAATGACATTAAAGCGACGGGTGTGAAACCATATTTGGTCGTGAAAGAATCGGATAATAAAAGAGTTGTAAAGACGGGTTCTATTAAGCCAAATGGTACGAAAATGTATCGTATAGCTAATATAAAAGTAGACGGGAATCAGCTAGAAGCATATAAATTGGCATTGCAAGAGCAAATGAATGCGGCCATTAATTTGGAGCCAGGCGTCTTAGCTTACACTGCCGTATCAGATAAAAAGGATCCTACACGGATAACCATTTTCGAGGTGTATGCAAGCCAAGCGGCTTATCAAGCACACACCTTGGCACCCCACTTTAAGAAATACAAAGATTCAGTGAAGGATATGGTTTTATCATTAGAATTAATCGATACGGATTTGGTGATTAGAGCTGAGAAAGCTGATTATTGTAAAACACACTAATTTATATAAATTTAAATACCTTATATCTGTTAATCATGAAACATTTTTTACTGATTTCCCTTGTTATTTTTTCACATTCGATTGTTGCACAATTTCCATTGACGCAAGATCTTACTGCCAAGTTTGACCTCAAATCGAAATATACTAATACAAAATACACCCTGGAGGTATCGTTACCGGTGAGTTATAATACAAATATGAAGTACCCTGTCTATTATATTTTAGATGGTTTTTATGCTGGTGCAATTGCTCATGGAGCACATCGTACACTTCAACTTGAAAATCTAATTGAAGATGTGATTGTGGTAACAATTACGGGTCCAGAGAAGACAACAAGCGAATGGTTGATCAACCGTTGGCCTGATTTTACGTTTACAAAAGATCCATCGAATGATGTAGGTGCGGCTAACTATTTCAAATTACCTGCAGGAAGTTTAGTTTCAGGCAAAGCAAATGAGTTCCTACAAACGCTAACGAAAGAGATATTCCCATTCATTGAAACCAAGTATAGCTCTAGTGGTAGCCGTGGTATTTCTGGGCATTCATTAGGTGGCCAAATGGTTGCCTACCTTATGTTCAAAACGCCAGACTTATTTAATCGATTTGGTATCAATAGTTCCTCTCAACGCCTTTGGTTAAAAAATGAAATAAGATCGATTGAAAGCAAGTATGCCGAGACGCACAAAGAGTACAATGGTAGAGTATTTTTGTCTTTTGGTAGCCTAGAGCCGAAAGATGCCATCGATGATTTAAGAGGTTTTGAAGCTCAATTAAAGAGCCATTATACAAATATTCAAACTGAATTTGTTGAGTTTCCAAACGAAACACACGGTTCCGTTATGTCTGCTATGCTAAGTCGTAGTCTATTTTATTTGTATAAGAAGCAATAGGTTATTGAATGAACGACTTCTATAAACTGCCTAAAACTTGGCAATGGATTATCTCCCTTGCATTCCTTTTATTAGGCTTGTTTGTAGCGATTTTAATTATTGAAAAGGGATATTCAAATCCATTCATTTACACAGCATTCGTCTTGTATGTTCCCATAAGCCAATTTCTGTATACGCCTTTGTTTAGGCTAACTGGCGGTTATACGTATTATTCACCTATGCTGCTGGGGTATATGGTGAATGACCAACAAATAGATTTGCATAGCGGAACGGGCTTCGATCATTTACTGGTTTTGAGGAAGCTTAAACCCGGGATTGAATTGCGAAATAAAATATTGCATTACCATGTTGAGGGACTTTTAAACATCATCTCCATGATCGAAAAAAAGCAGATTCCAGAGACAGTTTCTGTGGTAGGTACATCCTATTTTTTTAGTGATCGAACGTTGAATAAATTAGGTTTCCAAATCGAAAAAGCCAGCTTGTATTACCGGGCAAACCTCTTCATCAATTTCATAGATCTGTTTTGGATATACTCCCTTTCGCGTGGAAAAATTTCCATACCAGCTGTTTGGGACGCAAAAAAAGCAATGATTACAGGGAATAAGCTCGTGGCTCAGAAGAAGCAGTTGGAACTACTTTATGCTAGGCTAACCTAAAGGCCTAATCTCGCGCACCCATTTTTCAAACATCAAGCCTTCGTTCCCCAAAACAGGATCCTTTTCAGGCAGCTCCACCCCTGCAATCGATTGTATAATTTGCGATCTATCTTCCTCCTCCAAACCCGTTTTTAAATCCCATGCTTGGCCATTTGGGTAACCGCCCACAAATAGGTAATCCGTATGTGTAACGATGGAATAATGGCCAACGCCAGCTGGAATAAGGATGACATCCCCTGCCCTTAAGTCAATGATTTGCCCATGCGTACCGCCTATTTTTAGGGATACGCTCCCTCGACCCAATCCCAATACTTCATGCGTATTGCTATGAAAGTGATCGTAGGGCAATACAACATCACGCCAATTATTCAACCACATATTTTCCTTAAACCGTTCTTCTAACCAATCTGAACAATCAACGGAATCAACTACTTGCCGATATAGAATAACCGGGAGAACATTATTTGGGATAACCCCATCATCTGAGAAAAAATAGGTTTTTGGGCTCATCTCATTTCGGCTGGATCTGGACAATTTGCTGCATAAAATGACACGTCTCGCTGAGAGCAAACCCCCGGGTAATCCCCGCGCCATCCTTGCATATCACGGATAATTTGGAAATGTAAATGCGGTGGCCATCCGCCATTCTCTTCAGGCTTTCCCAAGTGACAGAGTAGTTGGCCAGCCACTACCGGATCCCCCACGTTAAGGTTCACTAAATCAGCACTAGCCAAATGCCCATAAAGGCTGTAAACATTTTCTGCCGGATGGTATAAAATGATGGTGGGCCCATAATTTCCAGACCCAGGGTTAACTTGAAAGCTATGGACCTCCCCTGCCAGTGGAGCAAAAACTGGCGTTCCAGCTGTTGTCCAAAAATCCATTCCCAAATGAATGTTTCGGTAATCTTCAGCGGCCGTGGCAAAGTTCTCATGTGACTCGTAAACGACCCGGTGTTCTAGGTAGCCGCCATAGCCTATTTTCCCATCCAATTTCACGTTGATATAATCACAGAAAGCTGTGGTATCACCATAGATCGACGCTGTCAATTCAGCATTCGAAGCACTCAGATCGAGCGCAACACGATTGGAAGCCGTGAATGGTTGGGAAAACAATCGGTGAATCATGAGTCCTATTTTGCCTTATCGCTTACTACAAATTTATTCACGTCTAACCAGTGCACAAACGCATCAAACCATTTGTTACTCGTCCGATTAGGATTGCCTAACCCAAATCCATGTCCCCCGTTTTGGTACAAATGAAATTCTACCGGACGGCCTGCTTTGAACCAGGAGTCAACCACTCCAAATTGCCCATTAAATAGGAAATCATCCGAAGCAATTACATTAAACATTGGAGGAGCGTTTTCGGGCACTTTTACAGGCCCCATCCCTCCATAAATCGGACCTATAAACGCAAGCTTCATTGTTTTCGAATGCAAGGTCGCATGCATCGTCAGACCCGCACCTGCAGAAAATCCAATCATCCCAATGCGTTTTGTATCTACACCCCAGGCGGAGGCATTTTTGACGATCATGGCATAGGCCGCTTCAGCATCTTGAAGCTGATTGCTAAGATCCATCTGGGCCATGGGATTCGTATTTTTTGAGGCACTATCTGGTTTAGCAGGTGCTGGTCGTGGGCGATTCATCCACGCAGTAAAGTCTTCTAATTTTTCCGCCGTAGGGAATAGCCGGTATTTTAGCACGAAGGCAGTTATGCCTTTTTTGGCGAGAGCCTCCGCTACTTCCCAACCTTCATTGCCCATGGAAAGCCAACGGTACCCACCGCCGGGAGCAACAATAACAACGGTCCCATTGGCTTTCCCTTTTTCTGGGAAGAAGGGTGTTAAGGTAGCTTGAGAAATATTGCGCGCCATCGGATCGCCCCATTGACGAAACCAAGATTCGGGTGCCGGCTGATCCTTCACCGTTCCCGTATTTAAAGGAATGGCATTGGGTTCTTTGGGAGCCTCTAAGGGATAAATAGTTCCATCTTGCGCAATTGCATTGCATGCGACACAAGTGAAAAGGAATATGAGTAATTTTTTCATTTTGTTTTTCTAGGTTTAGGTGTTTATTGGAGCTCAATGATACAATTTATTTTGCTATTTAGCTGGGTGTATCTGACATGATAAATCAATCGCCATTTCTGCAAATGCATTTCCTTCCACCTGTAAACTTGTTCCCAAAAACTGATATAGGAACATAAATCTGTTTGGAAATTGGCAGTTTGAAGTCGTAAAGTGTTAAGTTTGAGGTAATCTTAAATCAACTAATACCATGAAAAAATTCATCTTCCTTCTTGTTCTTGGCTTGGGTATCAGCCGTGCTTCATCTGCACAAAATGCCATTAATTCGGTCCATTTTTACGATGTCAAAAATGCGGCAATGGAAAAAACCTACATCGCGAGTTTAAAAGAAATCAATGCGATCATGGTAGAAATTGGTTATCCAAAGAATTACTATTCCCATTTAAAATTAGCCGCTTCAGACACCACAAAAACATATCGCAATTGTACTATTGGGCATTGGAATTCAGAAGCAGAATATAAAGTGATTCATGAGCACCCGAAATTCAAAGCATGGTCAGAAAAGAATAAGGGTAACAACGCGGTATTTATTTCTGGGCAGTTGTACCGCAAGTTCTATGCGGATTAAGCGAAATTGATTGCTAAAAAAAGGGTTAGCCGAGTTAGGCTAACCCTTTTTTGTATACCCTATTTTTACGGTTGGCTTAAAAACGCCTTCGAGTAGTTAATTTTTAACGCATCCATCGCCGGCATATGACCCGTCAAGCGTTTCTTGAAATCCGGATAATTTTTTGATTCTTTTGTTGACCACGAAATTTCCGAAAGCGCCAAAGCCCTTGGATACGTCATGTATTCCGCATAGGCAATGTTGTTAATGTATTCCGTCCAAACATTGGCTTGAATACCTACCACATGCTTCGCTTCTTCGGGGGTCAATTCCGGTAGATTCGGCTCAAAAGAATAGCACTTGCTTAATGGTAAATTTCCACCAATCGCAATTGGCTCCGTTTTCGGATCTGCTTGGTAGTAATCCAAATAGAAATAGGAATTCGGCGACATCACCACATCGTGATTTTGCTTCGCAGCCTCTATGCCTCCCGCTGTTCCACGCCACGACATGACCATGGCGTTAGGCGAAAGGCCACCTTCTAGGATCTCGTCCCAACCAAGTAATTTTTTGCCTTTTGAAGTGACGAATTTATCGATCCGACGAATAAAATAACTCTGTAATTCATGCTCGTCTTTAAGGCCTAGTTTTTTAATTAAATCTTGGCAGAACTTGCTTTCCTTCCATTGGGTTTTGGGACATTCATCTCCCCCGATATGTATGTATTGACCTGGAAAAAGAGCCATGACCTCTGTCAGCACATCTTCCAAAAACGTAAAGGTTTCTTCACGAGGAAACAGCACATCCTCCGATACACCCCATTTCGTTTTCACCTGGTAAAGTTTGTCGGCATTTGCCCCAAACTGTGGATAAGCGGCCAATACTGCCTGGGAATGTCCTGGCATTTCAATCTCAGGAATCACCTCAATGTATTTCTTTGTGGCATAGGCCACAATGTCTTTTACTTCTTCTTGGGTATAAAATCCACCATGTGGCTTACCATCATATTTTTGGTCCCGGTAATGGCCCAACATACTTTCTTTGCGAACAGATGAAATTGAGGTCAGCAAAGGGTATTTTTTGATTTCGATTCGCCAGCCTTGGTCCTCTGTTAAGTGCCAATGAAATTTATTCATTTTATAAACGGCCATTAGATCAATGAATCGTTTGACCGACGCCACTGGAAAATAATAGCGTCCCACATCGAGCATTAAACCGCGGTATGAAAAACGAGGCTCATCCTTTATTAGTACGTTTGGAATAGCTATCACTTCCTGCATTTTTGTTCCTGCATAGATTTGAGCGGGCATTAATTGCAGTAAGGTTTGCAAGGCATAAAATGCGCCTTTTCCTGTTTTTGCTTGAATGCTGATTTTAGATGAATTTATGGATAGCGTATAAGCTTCTTCGCCCAACGAGTTGTTTTGCGAAAATTGAATTACAGCAGATTTAGTTGATTTGGCGCTGATTGGATATCCGCTAGCCCCTTGCAGATACTCCTGCAATAAAGTAGCCACCGGAGCGAAATCGGCATGCGCAAAACCAATAGTCGTAGACTTTTTGACCGTAAATTGGCCTGTACTAGGTGTGACTTCTTTGGGTAAAGGAATAAGGTTGTAGCTATTTTGTGCGAATCCGGAGAACGTGACAAAAACAAGTAGCGCGAATATTTTCATAGGTGATTAAATAGGTTTTGATAAATCAAATTAACCAAAAATAGTTTACTAATTGAAATTTATCAGGTTTTCGTATAATTGCTTTTTAGAAGGCCAAATGTCGTCTAAATGACGTCAATTTGTCAAAAATTTATTCATTAACATCGTTCATATTTGCACATGGAATTTGGTGAAAGATTAAAAGAGATACGAACTGGGCTGAATATCTCGCAAGTAGAATTGGCTGAGAAAACCGGCTTAACACTCAGAACCATTCAACGGATTGAGAATAATGAGGTCAAGCCCAGTCTGCACTCCATTAAGGTTATCAGTGATGCATTGGAAATATCATCCACTGACCTTGTAAATTCACCCGAATCCAACCCGTATGAATTTAATGTAACCTTTAAAATTACCGACATGAATCAGTTTTTGACCGACTTAAAAATCTTAGTAAAAACGCATTGGAAAACAATTTTACTTATTGTTATAGTGATTTGGTTATTCACAAATTACACAGAAATTAAGTCTGGACTTATGGATGGCTGGAATGGGAAGTAAACGGTTAAAATTTTTTGAAGATGAAAAAATCAATTTTAATTCTGCTTCTACTTAGTGCAACTACATGCAAACTAATTGCACAAGAGGTTGCCCCAACCAAAAATAAATTTGGGGTGTCCATTTCTACTCATTTTTTTGGGTTTGATGACAACCCAACTAACGTGAACGTTGGTAGCGGGCTTTACTTTAGCAGAAAAATTTCCAATAAATTTTCGCTCTACTCAGAGCTAGCGGGATCAAGCCTAAATTATGGCGATGTATCTTTATTACCAGGCCTAAATGGCGAATTTTCAACGGGTATTATCGCAGTTTACGTTGCCCCTATGTTTGACATTGGAAAGAAGTCAACGGTAAGCCTGGGGATTGTAGAAAATTACGTGTTGCGTTCGGAGCTCAAGACGTCAAGTATTACCAAAGATGTGAATGCTGAAACAACGAATTATTCCTCTCTGTTATTTGATTTTAGAACAAGGACGTATAAGGAACTTATTTTGGGTATTAGATACGAATGGGGACTTAATTCGGTACTCAAAAATACCGATAGAAGAGTCACCACTCTTTCATTTAATGTGTTTCTGCCATTGAATGGGAAAAGAAAACAAGAAAAGAATACGTCAACAGGAAGTTGATTTATTCTTTTGGCTTTGAAAGGTCAATATTGAAGTTGGCATTTATGATAAGCCCATTATTATATTGAAACACATTTTGTCCATTAATTTGCCTCCCAAATTGAAGTGTTTGATTTAAATATCCTCCCTCAATGCGCACGTTTTTATTGAAACGATAGCCGAGTAAAATGCCAATTCTATTTTGGTCAAAAATATTCGCATTGACATTTTTCCCAAACCCGACAAGGATTTCATTATATGCGGCAAAGTAGGCCGTTTTGTCTTTTATCTCCCGCCCATGCAACGGAACTTGAAGTCGAACCATATAACGGCCTCTATGTGACAACGGGAATTCGTCTTCTGTCGTTTCAGTGGCTGAACTATAGCGCCCAATAAATCTTTGTTCCAGCATGAAACGGTGTGAAATATCCACGGCACCTTCCTTATGAGATAATTGCACCATTTCGAAAATACGATGTTCTGTAAAATCTCTACCTAATTTATTGAGAGCGTATTCTCCATATGGAAATGTTTCAGCCCAAGCATAACCCACTCGATATTGAACCCTAGGGTTTAGTTGGTAATTTAAGCCTACGCGCAATAGCCCTTGTTGCCAGCTCGAAATCAGGTCATTTCTACGCCATTGATATTCGGTATGGATTCCAGTCTTTTCCGATAATTTGAATGTGCCAAAATAATTGTACCAACCAATCGTGTTTGAGGTTGTTAATCGATTATTTTGCGCGAATGCTACCTGACAAGTTATAAATAAGAATACTAAAGGCAGATTAACTTTTCTAAAAATCATGCACAAAATTAGGCTTATTATTTTTTAATATAAGCCAGTAAATCTGCCATCGCTTTTACGCTGATATTGCCCTCTAAGCCATTGGGCATGGCAGAAATACGCAGGTCTTTTCTGGTTTTGATGCTTGATTTGGATATGTTTTGAACTGCCCCTCCCATCAACTTTAATGCAATCGTTTGATCGTTTTCAGAGGTGATGATCCCCGTTAGGCGCGTACCATTGGTTAGCTCCAATTCCCATTGGCCATATTTGTCGGCAATCGAATTATTGGGATTAATAATTTCCGTAATGATCGAGAGCGCATTTCTGCTTTTCAAGGTATTTAGATTCGGTCCAAAATCTACCCCCTTCAGATTTTTAATCGCATGGCACGAAGTACAATTTGCCTCAAAGATTTTTTGGCCCGCTTGTACATTTCCAACCATATCTGCGGCAGGAAGATAATTTTGTAAGATAGCCTTGCGATCCTCTGCGATTGCTAATACGGATCGAGCCAATCCCCGAATCCCGGTATCGTAATAATTCATGAGTTCCACGATTTGTGGCCAGGCCAAATCAGATCGTTTAATGTTGTTTTTCTTAACCTCCTGAAGTAAGGTTTTGACTAGATTTTCATGCGCTAATAAAAAAGCGATCCAAGCCTTTTTAGCGGGCTCTTTCAGCGAAGGATAATAGGCATTAATGGCCTTTAAATCCTGTGCAGATAGATTTTCAGGGAAGGATTCAATCGCGCCCACCTGCAAATGAGTCGGGCTATCCGAGCTCACATAACGCACTAAATTGGACTGAAACTTCGCATCTCCACGCAAAGCTAAAAGCGATAAGGCGTCTTTTTGAAATTGGGCATCTTTCGATTGGTGAAACCGCTGTTCCAGTAGGGCGAATTGGGTAGATTTGGTTGGTAGCCCCACGGATTTAAACAACGAAACAATCGATTTACGCAGGTCTGCCTGTTGGGTCTGCAAAAACGAGCTTACCAATGCTTCTTTTTGTTTTTCATCTAACGGAAATGGCACTCCTGCTTCCTTGATCAGTGTAGCCACCCCGTACCAGATCGCAGCTTGCCACCAATCATTGCTAGGATTTTGGTCAATAGCCAAAGTCAAGAAACCCGGATCTCCCTTCTTGACCAAGGTCGCGGCTAGGTAACTAAAAAAT
>JACCDL010186349.1_pt1 | contig 12021 bp, 10 predicted proteins | sample 7441931 | NCBI WGS metagenome assembly JACCDL01 (sample SAMN15323437, study PRJNA562643) | freshwater metagenome | isolation source: river surface water | place: USA:Blue River Watershed | collected 2017-08-16 | reverse complement strand
GGCGATGCCGGGCGGCTGGATGATGATGGCATGATCACCATGTTTGGCCGCGGCTCAACATGCATCAACAGCGGCGGCGAAAAGATTTTCCCTGAAGAAGTGGAAGAGGCTTTGCGCGCGCATCCGGCGATTTTTGATGCTGTGGTCGCGGGCCAAAAGGACGAACGCTGGGGTGAACGTGTGGTGGGCATTGTCTCGCGCCGCCCGGGGGTTGAGGAACCAAGCCTCGACAGCGTCAAAGCCTTTCTGGCGGATCGGCTGGCTGGCTATAAAATCCCCAAGGCATTGATTTGGGTGGATGAGGTGAAGCGGTCTCCAGCTGGTAAGCAGGATTATCGCTGGGCAAAAGATTTGGCGGCCAGCGCATGAGCGGTGTGGACCCCATTTTTGCCCAGCTGACGGCACCGGGCCAACCCTTTGCGCTGACCGAACGGGATGGTCTGCGGCTGTTTTCCAACATGCCGCCTGACCTCAACATGCTGATTGAAAGCGCACGGCGGCACGGCGACAAAACCTTCATTGTCGAAGGCGACACGCGGCTCAGCTTTGACGATGTGTTTCGCCTGCGCGATGCGCTTGTCCCGCATCTCGGCATCACCACCCGTGGAGAACGTGTGGCCATTTGCATGCGCAACCGCAGCGAATGGGTGATTGCCTTTTTAGCCGCAATCCGCGCAGGCGGCGTGCCGGCCTTGGTGAACAGCCGTGGCGCGCCCGCCGAATTGGCAGCCGCGGTGGAAGACGTCACCCCCACAATCGTTCTCGCCGATGCCGAACGGGCGGCGTTGCTGCGGGAAGGCGGCTATGAGGGCCGCATTCTGGAAACCAAGGATTTTCCAAAAGAGGGTGAAGCGGGGCCGCCCCCTTCCCCAGCCCAGCCAGACGATCCGGCAGCTATCCTCTTCACCTCGGGCACCACAGGCCGCGTGAAAGGCGCTGTGCTGACCCATCGCAGCCTGATGACGGGCGTGATGGGCATGCAGCTTTCGGGCATGATGGTGCTGCATGGCATGGCCCAGAAAATGGGCATCGCACCCGAAACCATCATTGCCAATATGCCGCAAGGCGCAGTGCTGGTGGTCTTTCCGCTGTTCCATATTTCCGGGGTCGGCGCTGCCTTCCTCTCGCCGATGCTGGCAGGGTCTAAAATTGTCATCATGCGCCGATGGGATCCGCAAGAGGCGCTGCAATTGATTGCCGAAGAACGCATTACCCAATTCACTGGTGTGCCCACGATGTTGTGGGACGTGCTGCATGGCGCCAAGCTGGACGAGGCAGATCTCAGCTCGCTGCGCAATATTTCGAGCGGTGGGCAGGCGCTGCCGGTCAATCTGCTTGATGCCATCCGTGCGGCGTGTCCGCAGGCGATGATGGGCACGGGCTATGGCATGACGGAAACCTCCGGCATGGTCGCCATGGCCAATGGGGAAGACTTTATCCGCAACCGCGCCTCGGCTGGCCGTGTGCTGCCCTTGGTCGATATGCGCATTGAAGGGCCTGATGGCGAAGAGCTGCCACGCGGCGAAGCGGGCGAAATTGTCGTGCGCGGCGCACTGGTTATGTCGGGCTATTGGAACCGGCCTGAGGATACGGCCGCCGTGCTCTCTGCCGATGGCTGGCTGCGCACAGGCGATGTCGGCTATATCGACCCCGAAGGCTATATCTTCATTGTCGACCGCAAGAAGGACATGGTCATTTCGGGCGGCGAGAATATTTATTGCGCTGAAGTCGAGCGGGTGTTGGGCGAAATGCCTGAGATTACGGAATGCGCGACCTTTGGCATCCCCGATGAGCGTCTGGGTGAATTGCTCGTCGCTGTCGTCGTCGCCTCGGGCATTGATGAAGCGACCATCATCCACAATGTGGCCGAACATCTGGCACGCTACAAAGCGCCGGCCCGCGTCGCCTTTTCCAAAACACCGCTGCCGCGCAACGCGGTCGGCAAAATCGACAAAGTTTATTTGCGGGCACATTGGCCTGAACTGATCGGAGACGCGTGATATGGGTATGCCCAAAGACATCAAAATCATCGACTGTATGTTGGGGATCCCCGAAGCAGAAGACCGGTCCGAATGGTTTGCCAGCTTCCGCCCATTGATTAAGGACCAGCAGACGCTGGAATCCTTTAAAATGCCTGCGCAATATATGTTCAAGGACATCCCTGAGACACGCAATGTGGATGATTATGTCTCATGGACAGTCGATCAGATGGATCGGTTCAACATCGACAAGGCGTTGATTGGTTGGAACGAAAATAAGACATCCTATCGCGCCAAGGAAAAATTTGGCGACCGCTTCTTCTTTGACTTGCCCTGCGATCCGAACAAGGGGGTGGACGAAGTCCGCCGCATCAAGCGCATTCATGCCGAAGTCGGCCTGTCAGCGATCAGCGTCTTCCCCTCGGGCACGCTGCCGCAGGTGGCAATCAACCATAAATATATGTTCCCGCTCTACACCTGTGCGGCGGAACTGGGGATTCCGATCCTCCTGAACGTCGGCATTCCGGGTCCGCGCATTCCGATGGAAACCCAGAAGGTGGAACATCTGGATGAAGTCTGCTGGTTCTTCCCAGACTTGAAGATCGTCATGCGCCATGGGGCAGAGCCATGGGAAGCCTTGGCCGTTAAGCTGATGCTGAAATGGCCGAACCTTTATTATTCGACCAGCGCCTTTGCGCCGAAACATTATCCCAAGGCGATCATTGATTATGCCAACACGCGTGGCGCCGACAAGATCATCTATGCCGGCTATTTCCCCATGGGTCTAAGCCTTGACCGGATTTTCTCGGACATGGAAAATGTGCCGTTTAAGGATGATGTTTGGCCGAAATTCCTGCGTGAAAATGCACAAAAGGTTTTCGGGCTATAAGTTTGTAGAGGAGCTGGGAAGTCTGCTCCGTTTCCACCCCAAGGCCAGCAGAGACAACCCCTCTGGCCCGCCCCATCAACGGGGCAATTGAGAAGGAGACGCATCATGTCTGATGCTGAAAGCAAAGCCGCCAGTGATGCCCGCACGGCACCTGTCGCCGTCTGGCAAATCCTTGAAAAGCTCAAAGGGCAGGATTTGATCGACTGGCGCTTGGCCAATGTGGAAAATCGCGCCTCAATTGAAGAGCGCAATTTGAACATTGGCATTCCCTTTGGCTGGTATCCGCTGGTGCTGGCAAAGGATTTGGCCGTCGGCGAAGTGAAGCCGCTGCGCTATTTCTCGAAAGATCTCGCCATGTGGCGCGGTGAAGATGGCGAAGTGCGCATGGTCGATGCCTATTGCAAGCATCTGGGCGCGCATATGGGCCATGGCGGCAAAGTGCATGGCAATCTGCTCGAATGCCCGTTCCATGCCTGGCGCTATGACGGCAATGAAGGCGTGGTGAAGGAAATCCCTTATGCCCGCGTCATCCCGCCGCAGGTGAAGCGCAAATGCACACGCACCTGGCACATTACCGAAGCCAATCGCTGGATTTGGGCTTGGTATCACCCGGAAGATGTGGCCCCCTTGTGGGAAGTAACGCATCTGCCCGAATGTTCTGACCCTGACTGGACGGACTTTGAAGTCCATGAATGGAATGTCTGGGGTTCCATCCAGAACATGGCCGAAAATGGCGTTGATGTCGCGCACTTCAAATATATTCACGGCACGGCCAATGTGCCCTTGGGCGAATTGCGTTGGGGCGAATGGGGCCGCGGCGCTGACGTCAATGCCAAGATGGGCACGCCTTGGGGCGAAGTGGATGGCTGCATCAGCTATGACACTATGGGCCCGGGCCAAAGCTGGACGCGCTTTACCGGCATTTCTGAAACGCTGTTGGTGGCGTGTCTTGCCCCTGTTGAGCTGGACCATGTCCATGCGCGTTTCTGCTTCACCCAGCCCAAGGCGCAAGCCGAAGGCGAACGTGCGGGCGTTGCCAAGGCCATTATCCGTGACATCTGCAAGCAGTTTGATCAGGATAAAGTGGTCTGGGATCGGCAGAAATATGAAGCCAACCCCATCATCTGCGATGGCGATGGCCCGATTCCACAATTCCGCAAATTCTATTCGCGTTATTATGTAACGCCCGAAAAAGACGCGAATAAAGCGGCCTAACCAAACACCAACATCCAAGGGCCGGCCCCATAAGGCTGGCCCTTTTTCTTAAGACTGTGGAAGAGAGACCGGACATGATGGATCGTCGTCAATTATTGGCAACGGGCGCAGCACTGGCCGTGGCAGCACCCGTCCGGGCAAAGAAGAAAGCGATGAAGAGCAGCGTTCTCGATGGCCATGATGCCATGGGCTTGGCCGATCTGGTCAAAACCCGCCAAGTCTCTCCCACCGAATTGCTTGAGGCCGCGATTGCGCGTGCCGAGGCGCTGAACCCGCGCTTCAACTTCATGGCGCAAAAACATTATGACTATGCGCGCGCCGCGATTGCCAAGGGCTTGCCGCAGGGGCCGTTTACCGGCGTGCCGTGGCTTCTGAAAGATCTGAACACTTATATCGCGGGTGAACTGACCGAAGGCGGCAGCCGCTTTTACAAAGGCTATCGCGCCACAGTGACGTCTGAACTGGTGCGTCGCTATGAAAAGGCAGGCCTTGTCATCTTTGGGAAGACCACAACGCCCGAATTTGGCCTGACGGGCACGACTGAGAATAAGCTGACGGGCGATACGCATAACCCGTGGAACCCCGACCATATCGCCGGTGGTTCCTCTGGTGGCGCCGCAGCTGCCGTTGCAGCAGGCGTTATCCCCGCTGCCCATGCGACTGATGGCGGCGGGTCTATCCGTATTCCTGCGGCCTGTTGCGGCCTATTTGGGATGAAGCCCAGTCGCGGACGCATCCCCATGGGGCCCCTTCGCACCGAAGGCTGGGGCGGCCTGTCCTGCCACCATGCAGTCACACACAGCGTGCGCGACAGTGCCGCCTTGATGGATGCCACACATGGGTTGGAACTTGGCGCACGCTATGCGGCACCAGAACCTGAAGGTGGCAGCTTCTTGGCGAATGTTGGCCGTGACCCCGGCAAGCTGCGGATCGCGCTGATGATTACGCCCTTTGCAGGCTCACCCGTCGATCCCGAGGTGGCAGCTGCCACTGAAGCTGCTGCCAAATTATGCGAAAGCCTAGGCCATCAAGTTGATATTGCAGCTCCCAAAATTGATGTTGCTGCCACGGGCCAAGCCTCCTTCGTCCTCATAGCCTCCGCCATTGCTGCTGATATTGAAGATCGGGCGAAGCTGCTGGGCATTACGCCAGGCCCCGATGTGCTGGAGCCAATCACGCTGGGTTTCCATGGCTATGGCAAGACACTGTCAGGCATGGATGCTGCTCGGTCCCACAATGCGCTGCAGGCCGCGGCTGTCACCATGGCCCAGTTCATGGCGAATTATGACGTCATCCTGTCCCCCACATTGGCCGCACCGCCACTGAAACTGGGTCAGATTAATCTGACCCCGGGCGTGGATTTGCCGACTTGGGGCGCGCGCGCTGCCGTTTTCTCACCCTATACGCAGATTGCGAATATGACGGGCCAGCCCTCGATGTCGCTGCCCCTTGCCATGTCAAAGGCGGGGCTTCCCATCGGGATTATGTTCACTGGCCGATATGGAGAAGAAGCGCTTCTCTATCGCCTCGCCGGGCAACTTGAAGCGGCAGCCCCATGGGCTGCACGCAAGCCAAAAATCAGCTGATAAAAAGAGAATTTGGGGGGGCGCATAATGAATGACATTCTGGACCAACTGGCACCTATTGCCGGTCTATTTGGGTTGCTGGGCTTTGCCGGGCTTGCGGGACTAAGACGCCCCGTTGACAAGAGCCGTTCAGGCACTGGCGTGCGGCTGATGGGCCTTTTGGGGCTAGCGGGATTGGCCGGCATTTGGATTCCGGGGGCTGGAGCCATGGGCGCAGCAGGCGCGCTTGGACTATGGAACCACCAAAGCCCGCGCCTTGCGCTATGGGGCAAGCTGGGCTGGACCTTCATTTTTGGCCTGCCCTATTTGGTCCGTGCGCTCGTGAGTTAAGACGCCACGCGCCGTATCGTGCGAAAGCCGATATGATTGGTGCCCAAATCAGTCTCCATCCGCTGGCGAGATTGTGGGCGATAGCGTGCACAGAAATTGACAGCACATAGGAATGAGCCGCCCTTCACCGCGCGGGCAGCTGCGTCGCTTTTCGCCGCAGGGTCATGGTTGGGCGTCCAAACGCTTTTCGTCCATTCCCAGACATTGCCCGTCATATCATAAAGGCCGTTGGGATTGGCGGGAAAGCTGGCGACAGGCGCACGCATCATAAAGCCATCAGCGGCCACATTATGTGTAGGGAATTGCCCGTCCCACGTGTTGCTGCTGGGCTTGCCATCGCGCACTGGGCGCGCGCGGCCCGGCATATCGCGCCCCTGGCCAGCCGCCCATTCCCATTCTGCCTCAGTCGGCAAATCTCGGCCTTTCCAGCGCGCATAGGCAAGCGCATCGACATAGGCAATTTGCACAACAGGCTCGTTCTCGCGACCTTGGATAGAGCTGCCCGGCCCCTCAGGTTGCCGCCAATTGGCCCCTGCCAAAAAGGTCCAGCCCGGTGACTGCCCCGGCCCCGGCATAACAAACACGGCACTCCCCGGCATTTGCTGCGCCACTGGCACGCGCGGATCGCCCACAAACCCTTTTTCTGCAACGGTTTTATAGCCTGTCGCCTCGACAAATTCTGCGAATTGCCGATTGGTGACTTCAGTTGCGTCCATATAGAAGCTGCCCACCGTAACAGGTGGGCCCCGCCGTTCCTCGGGATAGCTTCTATCATTGCCCAGCGTCAGCGTGCCGCCTTTAATCAATACTTCTTTCTCTTGCGGGCCAGAACAGCTCGCAAGCAGCAGGACTGAAAGGCACAGGGCACGGCGCATTACCGGTAGCGGATCTTCACCTTAGGCGGATATTTGGCCATTGTGGCGCCATGCAGCGCGACCAGCGGCCCAAGTGCGTAAGAGGGTGCCCAGGCCTTCTCAATCAATATGGATTTCCGCTCTCTGGGGTCCAGATAGAGGTTATACATATAGCTATTGAGCGGGGTGAGCACCTGCGCATTATCTAGCCCACCAAAATCACGGACATTGCCCGAGCCGACCTGCACTTCGGAGGTCGACATTTTATAATAGCGCCACCGGACCCCTGAAAACAGGTCAAGATTCCAAAAATACACGGCTTCGCGGGCGGACTCACCATTATCAGCCAACAACAAGCCTGTTTGATCAATTCCATCAATATACCGGTCCGCCGGCACTGCCTTGGCGACGTCAATGCCAGCCAGGGCAAGGCTGGTGTTGAACATATCTGTCATATCAAACAGCCCGTCCGACACACGCCCCGGCTTAATCATCCCCGGCCACCAGAACAGGCCCGGCACGCGCACCCCGCCTTCTAACGTGGTGCCCTTGGCCCCGCGGAATGGCGTGACGCCCGTTTCTGGATAGGAATCTTCCTCTGGCCCATTGTCAGAGGTGAAGAAGACCAACGTGTTATCGGCAATCTTCAGCTCTTCGAGCAGCTTGGTCAGGCGTCCAACAATATCGTCCACTTCAACCACGGAGTCCCGATAGACATCTTTGGTGGCTGACCGGCCGACAAAGGCTTTGGACGGCTCATTAAAATAATGAACCTTTGAAAAATTATGACTGAGATAGAAAGGCTTGCCCGACTTGGCTGCACGCCGAATAAAATCTTCTGAGAAGGAGGCAAATTTTTGGTCGAGATCGCGGCTATTTTCCCAGTTGATTTGCTCAACGGGCTTTGCGCCTTTTTCCTTTGAGGCGCGCCAGACATTTCGGTCGCCAGGCATAGAGCGCAGCTCTGCCAATAGCTTTGGATCATTGGCGACATCCGTCGCATTGGGATGTTCTTCTTGATAGGCGTTCACGACACCCAAAAAGCCATAAAATTCATCAAAGCCGACCTGCCATGGCCGCGTGCCATCCTTTTCGCCCAAATGCCATTTGCCTGACATGCCAGTGCGATAGCCAGCTTGGGATAGAATCTTGGACGCCAGCAATTCGCCGGAGATATCTGCGTTGTCATTCAGCAGCTTGGGCGTGATCAAACCAGACCGCACAGGCAAGCGCCCTGTATTGAGCGCCGCGCGTGTTGGCGTGCAGCTGGGTTGGGCATAGGTTGAGGTAAGCTTCAGCCCTTGGGTCGCCAGACGATCAATATTCGGCGTGGGGGCGCCAAGCGATTCCCCACCACCATAGGCACCCACATCACCATAGCCCAGATCATCCACCACAAAGATGAGGATATTGGGGCGCTTACCTGTCTTCTTAAAAAGTGCTTCAAGCTTGGCTTGGGCGGCGCGCTGTTGGGCCGGAAGCATCAGAGCCGGCTCAAAATTCTCACGTGTGCGCTCTGCCTTTAAAACTGGCGAAACACGCGACATAGACCCCACAGTTAAGCCCGCGGGTACCGACATTTGCTGCGCCATTGCCGCAACGGCAACACTTGCTGTCAGACCAACCCCCAAAAGCACCCGCTTCATTCCCTATCTCCTGCGCACTTATTTGTTCATTTGCCTATGTCTCGCCGATTGCGTAGCGTTTTTCAATTGATTCTACGCAATTATTGATGGGAATAGTTATGCGCTGGACTGCCGCCTTAATGTCGCTGGTGTCTGCCCCTGTGATAGCGGCTGGTTTTCAGGTGTCAGCAGACGATCTGTTGATCCAGCAAGGTCGCCAAATCATTGCGCGTGAACACCCAAATGTCATGCGCCATATGGGGCGTAATGATGGCTTTGGCGGGCCCAATTCTGCCGCCATTGCCCGCGCCATGCTGTCTGATGCGCCCGAACTCATTGCCGAAGCACGCCGCAAAATGGTGATTGAGCCGCAAGGGCCGGGGATGTGGTTGATCCGGTTTCCCTATGTAAACGTGGCTGTTATCGAGACGCGCGATAGCCTTGTTCTGTTTGACAGCGGCTATGCGTCAATTGGCCATGTGCTCAAAGATGTGTTGCCCACGCTCAGCAAAAAGCCGCTGAAAACCATCATCCTCTCGCACACACATGTTGACCATGCCTATGGCGCGCGGGTGCTGGTGCAACAGACGCCACGCCCCAAAGTGATTGCCAGTGCTGCAATGCTGCGCGCAATTGATACAGATTTGCGGCTGGGCGGCTCCATTGGCCGCTATAATAATCAGCCGCTCGCCCTCCAGCCGACTGATCGATCGCAAGTGGCTGTGCCCGATGTCACCTTTGAAGGCCGCAAAGCCTTTAAAATTGGGGGGGAAGACTTTGTCTTGATCCATGCCCCCGGCGAGACGGAAGACCAGATTTGGATGTGGATGCCGGGGCGCAAGACAATTGTTACTGCGGATTATGTCCAAGGCTTTTTGCCCAATGCAGGCAATGGCAAGCGGATGCAGCGCTATGTGGAAGAATGGAGTGCTGCCATGCGCGAAATGGCCGCACTAAAGCCAGAACGGATGCTGCCCATGCATGGCGCCGCTGTTTCTGGCACGCCGCAGATCACACAGATGCTGACCACCTATTCTGACGCGCTCGACCATATTGTCGCTCAGGCAGTCGCGCGCTTAAATGCCGGCGACCGAAAAGACGCCATTGCCGCCTCAATTGATTGGCCAGAGAAGTTCGCCACAAACCCCCTGCTCGACCCGCAATATAATCGGCCAGAAGACATTGCCCGCATGGTCATGAAGCGCTGGACGGGGTGGTGGGATGATGTGCCTTCACATTTTGCAGCCATGCCTTTTGAGGCTGAAGCGCGCGAAGCCGTGGCGCTGGCAGGTGGCCTAGATGCAATTGACGCGCGCGCGCGTGCCCTGTTGCCCGTCAACAGCAAATTGGCTGCAAGGTTGGCAGATTGGGCCTATTTTGCAGCACCCGACAACCCAAAGGCTTTGCGCCTTGCGATTGATGTCTATCTGGCCCGCCTGTCCGAGCCCGATATGCCCGTGCAAGAAGGGCTGATTTACCTCGACATGGCCGCTCGAGCGCGCGCTCAGTTGGAAAAGCTAACGCCGCCGCCCGTGCCCAAGCCTTAAGCGGTTAATCTTCAAACTGCGGGGCCCAAGCAACACCATTGATGTGCGCCCCGCCATCGGCAAAGAGCGTGTTGCCCGTGATATAGCGGGCATCCTCACTCGCGAGGAATAGCACTACCCCGCCAATATCCGCCTCAGGGTCGCCCAAGCGGCCCATGGGGTTGGCGGCGTTAATTTGGTCAATCATGCCCGGCTGCATTTCAGCCATGCGACGCGATGAGGCAGACCAAGCAGCGGGGCAAATGATGTTGCAGCAAATGCCATAGCGGGCCCATTCGCGCGCGGCTGTGCGGGTATAGGCCCGAAGCGCCTCTTTGCTGGCGTTATAATCGGCACTGCCCATATGCGCATTGACGCCGTTGAGGGAGGCCATATTAATCACCCGGCCCCAGCCTTGCGCCTTCATATGCGGCAAAGCCGCTTCCATTGCCCATTTCACGGCCCAGAGATTCATCGCGAAGGCAGTCTCAAAAATTGCATCTTCCTTGCGCTCAATGCGCGCAATGCCCGAGCCGCGATAGGCATTGTTCACAAGGATATCGATAGGCCCGGCGGCGGCCATCATCGCAACAACCGCATCCTTTTGTGTGATGTCTGCTGCAATGGCCTGTGCCTGATGTCCAGCCGCGCGCAGGTCTGCCGCAGCCGCCTCTGCTGCCAGTCCATCAATATCCGCAATCACCACCTGTGCGCCTTCCTGCGCAAAGCGGCGCACAATGCCAAGGCCAATACCATCGGCCCCACCCGTTACCAATGCCCGGCGATTAATCAGCCGACCCATGTTTTTCTCCCTCCAAGGCCTCTTGCTGTAGGCCCGTCATATCCAAAGGGCGCGCCGCACACAGCATGCCATACCAGCTTTGCGGCAAATGCGCAGTTGCCCGATCTTGTTCAGCAAGTGCCTGAACGTCGCGCCGATGTTTTTCAATAAGTTCCGCCAAGCGCGCAGCCCCTTGGGCAGATAGCTTTAGAATGTCAGACGCATAGACAGCCTCTTGCGCGGCAAAATCCATCTCCAGAAATTGCGGCTTCATCCGCGCTTCAAATTGCGCACGCATGGGCGTTTTGCGCCAAATGATGGCGCGATCCACCAGCGGACGAACGCGGCCCATGGGTAACCGATCAATTAGCGCCAGCCGCTCGAGCCGCAGCAACGCCGCCTCCATTTGGCGGGGGGGCACATCAAAATCGCGGGCCACATCTGCGACGTCATAGCCCCCCAGAATAACCATGAAGAGAAAGGACAGGAACCCATCCTCACTCAGCGCACGTTCCTGCGCCAAGGTGAGTTCTTGGGCCAAGCCAGCGCCAGGCCGCTCTGCCTGACGCGCCAATTCCGCAAGGCTGGTTTGTGCCAGCTCTGCCAATTGATCGAGCCGGTCCAGAGTAAGCCCCTTGCCTGCCAGCCAGCGCTTCGCCGTGGCTTCTCCCACGTCCAATTGAGCAGCCAAACGCCGGGCCGTCCAACCGCTCGCCCGAAGGTGCTGCCGCAGAGCAGAGAGAAGCGCCTCAGATCGTTTCATGATCCTTATAAGATCAGTTTTTGATATGCTTGGCAAGGCGACGCATAGCGTTGTGCGGATAGCCCGATAGACTTGAGCCCGGAAAAAGACTCAGCCGCATACGCGGTGCAGAAAAGAATTGGAGGAGAGGATGAGCGATCTTTTGATCAAAAACGGGACCGTGGTTGACGGAACCGGAGCCCCCGCTTTTGCAGCAGATGTGCGCGTGAAAAACGGGACAATCTCTGAAATCGGCCAGAATCTGACGCCGGCAGGTGAGCGGGTTTTTGATGCCGCTGGTTGCTATGTCACGCCCGGCTTCATTGAAAGCCACACCCATTATGATGGCACGATGTGGTGGCAGCCCGATCTCGATCCTCTGCCCGGCTATGGCGCGACGACGATGATTATGGGCAATTGCGGTTTTTCGCCTGCGCCTTTGCACAAATATATGCCCGCCCAGCGCGAGATGATTGGTATCTTCTCCTTCTTTG
>JACCDL011315300.1_pt1 | contig 12022 bp, 10 predicted proteins | sample 7441931 | NCBI WGS metagenome assembly JACCDL01 (sample SAMN15323437, study PRJNA562643) | freshwater metagenome | isolation source: river surface water | place: USA:Blue River Watershed | collected 2017-08-16 | reverse complement strand
TGCCCCGAAAAATAAGGCTCGTTGATGGAAACGTTTTTCAAGGCCTTGATGCGTTTGCCCTTTTCAATCTCGATCACCCGGTCCACCAGCAAGATGGGGTAGCGGTGTGGCAATTGTTTGAGTATTTGGTGGATGTCCATGGCAAGGCTCAGTGGTTGGGTGTAAGGCGCTGTTCCAGCGCTTTGATGCGCTCTCGCAAACGGTGCAACTGTTTCAAGGAAGCGGCATTTTTCTCCCAGGCCGCATTGTCATCGATGGGGAAAAATCCACTGTAGTGGCCCGCTTGGTGGATGGAGCGGGTCACCACACTGGCGGCAGAAATATGCACATGATCGGCCACGCTCAGGTGCCCCAACACAATGGCACCTCCCCCCACGGTGCAATGCGCGCCAATGCGGGCACTGCCCGCCACGCCCACGCAGCCGGCCAAAGCACTGTGGTCACCAATTTGAACGTTGTGGCCAATTTGAACCAAGTTATCGATCTTCACCCCATGGCCGATGGTGGTGTCTTCCAATGCGCCCCGGTCGATGCAGGTGTTGGCACCCAGCTCCACGTCATCGCCCAAACGCACCGCACCCAACTGCTCAATCTTGACCCATGTGCCTTGATGGGGCGCAAACCCAAAACCATCGGCCCCGAGCACCACACCCGGGTGCAAGATGCAGCGCGCGCCCACCACACAGCCATGTCCCACATGAACGCGGGCATGCAAACGGGTATGGGCACCCACCGAGGCACCCGACTCGACCACACACAAAGGGCCAATTTGGGCGCTGGGATCTATCGAGGCGGTGGGATCGATCACCGCAGTGGGGTGGATGCGAGGACCACTTGGCAAAGGGTGACGGGCGCGCCACAACTGGGTCAGTTGTGCGAAGTAGTGGTACGGGTCGGGGGTCACGATGCAAGCACCGCGTTGTTTGGCCACGGCCACCAAGGCCGGAGAGACCACCACACAGGCGGCCAAGGTGTCGGCCAACTGTGACTGGTACTTGGGGTGGCTCAAAAAACCCAATTCGCTGGGTGCGGCGCTGGCCAAGGGTGCCAGGCGGGTGATCCATGTTTGGGGGTCACCGTGTAACTCACCCCCCAAGGCCTCAATGATTTGACCTAAAAAAAGACCCACACCGACCTGCTGGCAGGGCTTATTTGGCCGAGTTAATGGCTTTGATGACTTTTTCGGTGATGTCGTGCTTGGGGTTGATGTAGACCGCTTCTTCCACCACCAAATCGTATTTCTCGGACTCGGCCACTTGGCGAACCACGCGATTGGCACGTTCCAGCACCAATTGAAACTCTTCGTTCTTGCGGGCGTTCAAATCTTCTTGGAACTCGCGGCGCTTGCGCTGGAACTCGCGGTCTTGCTCGCTCAATTGGCGTTGACGGGCAACGCGCTGGGTTTCAGACAAGGTGGGTGCATCGCGCTCGAGCTTCTCTGAATTGCTCTTGAGGGAATTGCCCAAATCCACCAACTCTTTCTCGCGCCGCGAAAACTCTTGTTCGAGTTTGGTTTGGGCGGCTTTGGCGGTGTTGGCTTCACGAAAAATTCGATCGGTGCTGATAAAGCCGATTCGAAATTCTTGCGCATGCGCACATGCCAGTGCACCCAACGCCAAAGTCAATGAGCATAGAAGTGTTCGCATGGTGTTCATCAAAAAGATGTCCCGATCTGAAATTGCAATTTTTGTATTCTATCGCCCCTGAACTTGGTGATGGGCTCTGCAATGGCAAAACGCAATGGGCCCACCGGGCTGACCCAACTGATACCGGCACCGGCAGAGGTTCGCATCAAAGCCGGGTCTAGATTGTCGTTGGCACCATAGACGTTACCGGCATCCACAAAGCCAAACAAGCGCAAAGTTTGGTCATTGCCCACCCCGGGGAAGGGAACGTAAAACTCTGAGTTCAGGACCAGCTTTTTGGCACCGCCCACCACCAAGCCAGTGGTGTCGCGCGGCCCCAGCGAACCTTGCTCGAAGCCACGAACCGAACCCAAGCCACCCGCGTAAAAGTTTTTGTAAATGGGCAAATCGCGGTCTTGCAGACCTTGGGCCACGCCAGCCTCGCCATTCACACCCAAGGTGTAACGCTTGGTCAGGTTGAAATACTGCTGATACTGAAAGCTAGACTTGGTATAGCGGGTGTCAGCTGCCACGCCCAGCTCGGAGTTGGCGCGCATCAAACGGCCACGGGTGGGGGTGATGGCGCTGTCGCGGCCGTCGCGCGCCCACCCCACTGTCAGGGGAACCGAAGTACAAGTGCGGTCATAAGAGCAAGAACCGATCAGGGATGCTGGCATGTTCGACCCAGGCTTGGTGATGGTTTGCTCGCTGGCCAGGCCCACAAATATGCGGTCCAACTCGGTCATGGGAATGCCGAAGGTCACACCCGCATTGGTGCTCTCGGTTTGGTAGTTACCGGCTTGGTCGATGTAGGGTTTGATCGAGCGGTGAGACAGCGAAAAAGTACGGGAAATACCTTCCTCGGTGAAATACGGGTTGGTGGTGGCCACCGAAATCACCTTGTTGTATTCGCTGGTGCTCAGCTGGATACCCAGAAAATTACCACTGCCGAAAATATTGTCCTGTTGCACGCCAAAGGTCAAAACTAATTTTTCAGCGCTGGAAAAACCGGCGCCCAATTGCAAGGAGCCCAGGGGCTTTTCTTCTACCTTGACCAACAGATCCACTTGGTCGAAGCTGCCAGGCACCTCTTGGGTTTCGATGTTGACGTCTTTGAAATACCCCAAGCGCTTGAGGCGGTCGCGCGAGAGTTTGATCCGCTCGCCGTCGTACCAGGCCGACTCCAATTGGCGGAATTCGCGGCGGATGATTTCGTCACGGGTGCGGGTATTGCCGGTGAGGTTGATTTTGCGCACATAGGCGCGGCGCGAGGGATCCGCTTGCAACACCAAGGCCACCCGGTTGTTGGTGCGGTCTATTTCGTTGACCGCTTCAACACGGGCAAACGCAAAGCCGAAGTTGCCAAAATATTCGGTGAATGCAGCGGTGGTTTTGGCCACATCTTCAGCGTTGTAGGCCTGCCCCACTTTGATGCCAATCATGGTCTTGAACTCGTCGTCTTTGCCCAAGTAATAACCTTGCAGGCGCACCGAGGAGACCGCAAACATCTCGCCCTCGAACAAATTGATGGTGACACTCAAGTCCTGTTTGTTGGGCGAGATGGACACCTGGGTCGACTCAATCCGAAAATCCAGATAACCACGGGCCAAATAGAAAGAACGCAAGGTCTCCAAGTCGGCATTGAGTTTGGGGCGGGAGTAACGATCTGACTTGGTGTACCAACTCATCCAATTGCCCGCATTCAAATCCATCAAGTCTTCCAAGGTGGAGGTTTTGAACACCTTGTTGCCCACAAATTGAATTTGCTTGATTTTGGCCACATCCCCTTCGGTGACGTTGAAGGTCAGGTTGACGCGGTTGCGCTCCACCGGGGTGATGGTGGTGACAATTTCCACCCCATACAGACTGCGGTTGACGTACTGGCGCTTGATGTCTTGTTCGGCCAAATCGGCCAATGAGCGGTCAAAAGGCCGACCGTCGGACAAGCCAATTTCTTTCAATGCCTTGCGCAATGCGTCTTTTTCAAACTCTTTGGTGCCAATGAAGTCGATGCTGGCAATGATGGGACGCTCTTCGAGCAACACCACCACCACATCGTCTTTGACTTCGATGCGGATGTCTTTGAACAATCCCAGCCCAAACAAAGCGCGAATCGCCGCCGTGCCCTTTTCATCGGTGTAGGTCTCACCCACCCTGAAGGGCAAAGTGGCAAATACGGTGCCCGGCTCGACCCGTTGCAAGCCTTCAATCCGGATGTCGCGTGTGGTGAATGGCGACACCGCCCAAGCCAAGCTGGCGGCCAAAGACCACCACACCAAAATCAGCGACAAACGAAGAAAGGCACCGAGGTTCAAAGCATTCATATGGAGATTGGGTTTGGAACTTGCACCTTGTGCCATTCATCAAAAGAGCCAGCGAGCCACATCGTTGAAGAGGGCCACGGACATCAAAGAAAGCACCGCTGCCACACCCACTTTTTGCAATCCTGCCATCCAAGCTGGAGAGGGGGGAGCCCCTGTCATTGCCTCCCAAAGATAACACATCAGGTGACCCCCATCTAAGACCGGGATGGGCAACAAATTGAGCACCGCCAAGCCAATGCTGACAAAGGCCAAGAAGGCCAGAAAAGTGGGCCAGCCGCGTTCTGCCGATTGCCCTGCTTGCTCTGCCATGGTGACGGGCCCAGATAAATTCGACCATGAGGCTTGCCCCACCAGCATGCGGCCAAAAATTTGCAGGGTCATGGTGGAGAGATCCCAACACCGAAGGGCCGCCACTTGGGCGGCCTCGAAGGGGCCATAGCGGACCACGGTTTGTGCAGCGGGCTCGCCCAAACGAATGCCCACCCGACCCATCCACACCCCGGCCTCCAACACGCGCTCGGGCTTGATCTCGATGAGCAAAGCGCTGTCACCGCGGCGTTGCACCTCCCAAATTTGCGCACGGGCCGGCTCTGTTTGTCCCGCTTGTTGGATGAACATGCGCAATTCGTTGGCATCGGATGGGGATTTGCCGTCGACCCGCAGTATGCGGTCGCCGCGCTTGATGCCCGCAGCTTGTGCCACGCTGGCCGGCGTGACTTCGGTGACCACCGGCGCGGTCCAGGCACCTTGCAGGCCCACACTGCGCAACCACTGGGGGTTGCTGGTATCGGCTGCAGCTTGGGTCAGATCGAGTTGCAATTGCCGTTGTTTACCGCTGTCGCGCGACTGCACCACCAAGTCCACCGCCGAACCTGCGTTTTGCATCAGCGCCCAATGGAAATCCGACAACGAACGAATGTCCTGGGCTGAGCCCTTGTCAGGGGTCACGCTGAGCACCAAATCGCCACTGCGCAAACCGGCCTGATCCGCCAGGGATGAAGGCACAGGCTGGGCCAGTATCGGCTGGGGCAATGCCACACCCCACAGGTTCAAACCACACAGCAACACAAATGCCAGCAACAAATTGGCCAATGGGCCCGCTGCCACGATGGCACTGCGCTGCCACAAAGGCTTGCGATTGAAGGCAAATATTTTTTCATGCGCTGGCACATCGCCCTCGGCTTCATCGAGCATGCGCACAAAGCCCCCCAAAGGAATCCAACCGATCACAAACTCGGTGTCTTGGTTCGCTCGGGGCTGGCTTGAACGCCAACGCCAAATGGGTCTGCCAAAGCCGATGGAAAACTGCAAGACCTTGACATCGCAGGCAATCGCCATGCGGTAGTGCCCGTATTCATGGACAGCGATCAACACCGCCAGGGCAAACAAGAAAGAGATCAGCGCCATGAACAAAGCTCTAGATGTGCCAGCGCTGACTCAAGCGCAAGGCGGTTTGCCTGGCTTGTTGATCGATGGACAAGACATCCTCCAATGAACGCGGCGCTGTCGGCGCAAAGGCTGCCAAGGTCTCCAGGTTCAACTGGTGAATTTGGTCAAAGCGGATGCGTCCGTTGAGAAAAGCATCAACCCCCACCTCATTGGCCGCATTGAGCACCGCTGTCGAGCCGGGCGCAGCACGCAGCACCTGCCAAGACAACCACAACCCCGGAAAGCGCTCGGGATGACCCAAACTGTCGATGGCCTCAAACGTCATGGCCGACAAGGCTTTGAAGTCCAAAGCCTGCGCCCCTGACGCAATGCGCGCTGGCCAACCCAAACCATAAGCAATGGGGACCCGCATGTCGGGGGTGCCCAATTGGGCCACCACCGAGGTGTCTTTGTACTGCACCATTGAATGAACGATGCTTTGGGGATGGATCACCACCTCGATGCGTTCGGGCGGCAAGCCAAACAAGTAATGCGCCTCGATCACCTCCAAGGCTTTGTTCATCATGGTGGCCGAATCGACCGATATCTTTCGACCCATTTGCCAATTGGGGTGGGCACAGGCCTCTTGAGGGGTCACGGTAGACAAATGTTCGACAGGGCGCTGGCGAAACGGCCCACCAGAAGAGGTGAGGATGATTTTTTCAACCCGCTCATCCCAGCAACGGGCATCTTCTGGCAAGGATTGAAAAATGGCCGAGTGTTCGCTGTCGATGGGCAACAGGGTGGCCCCTCCCGTGCGCACCGCCGACAAAAACACATCCGCGCCGACCACCAAGGCCTCTTTATTGGCCAGCAACAAACGCTTGCCAGCATGCGCCGCAGCCAAACACGAAGACAAACCTGCGGCACCCACGATGGAAGCCATCACCGTTGATACGTCGCTGTCACTGGCCACCTGGTCCAGGGCTGCAGGGCCTTCCAACACTTCCACCGCCAAGCCCAGTGAACGCACTTTTTCGCGCAATTGCTGCGCATGGGTGGGGCTGCTCATCACCGCATAGCGCGGTGAAAACCGCTGGCACTGGGCCAACAATGCATCGACCTGCACAGCCGCCGTCAACGCAAAAACGGAAAACCGATCCGGGTGCCGGGCCACCACGTCCAAGGTGCTGACACCGATCGAGCCAGTGGACCCCAAGATGGTGAGGCTTTGCTTCATGGGGCGTTCACCTGCACCAAGAGCAAAGCCAGCGGCAGGGTGGGCAGCAATGCATCAATGCGGTCCAACACACCCCCATGACCAGGCAAGAGGGAGCTGCTGTCCTTGAAGCCTGCACTGCGCTTGACCAGCGACTCGATCAAGTCGCCCACCACGCTCATGCCGACCAACAGGGCGACCCCAAACACCAGCCAAGCCGTGGATTGCTGACGCAGCAAGCTGAACACACTCAGGCCCTGCCCCGGTTGCTGCTGATCCCACATCAGCCAAGCCACCGATACCAGGCACACACCCACAAACCCGCTGAAAACGCCCTCCCAGCTCTTGCCTGGGCTGATGGTGGCAGCGAGTTTTCTGCGGCCAAAAGCGCGCCCGCCAAAATAAGCCGCCACATCGGCCACCCACACCAAGGCCAGCACGGACAACAGGTAATTCACGCCCATGTGCTTGGACTGACAAAGGGCCAACCAGGTCAACCACAAAGCCACAATGCCACCGACCCAACGGGCCGATGCTGGCCACTTGGCCCAGCCCTGGACGCTGCGGCGCAGCATCCAAGCACCGCCCAAAACCCACACCAGACCGGCCGCCCACCATAAATCCAGCGGGGCTTGCACCGCCCATCCCTGCAGCCAACTGAAGGCACACAAGCCCACGCACACAGCGGTCAGGCCCAGGGCAGGCAACATGCCCAATCCATTGAGGCGACCCCACTCCCAACTGGCAGCCGACATCATCACCAGAGCGAGACAGGCCAAGGGCTGTGGGGAAACGGCAAACAAGGCCGGTAACAGCAACGCCAACAAAACCAAGGCGGTGATGATGCGCTGCTTGAGCATATCGTTTGCCGCCTCAGACGGACATGATGTCCTGCTCTTTGGCCGCGATCAATTTATCCACATCTGCGATGTGCTTGTCGGTGATTTTTTGAACCTCTGCCTCTGAGCGCTTTTGCTCATCTTCGGAGGCCAACTTGTCTTTCACCAGTTTTTTGACCGCGTCATTGGCATCGCGGCGCAAATTGCGGATCGCCACTTTGGCGTTTTCGCCTTCGCTGCGCACCACCTTGGTCAACTCCTTGCGCCGCTCTTCGGTCATCGGCGGCATGGGCACGCGGATCAAGTCGCCCATGGACGCTGGATTGAGACCCAAATCGCTGTCACGGATGGCCTTTTCAATTTTGGCCCCCATGCCTTTTTCCCAGGGCTGCACGCTGATGGTGCGTGCATCCAGCAAACTGACATTGGCCACTTGGGTGATGGGCGTGAGGTTGCCGTAGTAATCGACTTGGACGGAATCAAGCAGCCCCGGATTGGCCCGCCCCGTGCGGATTTTGGTCAAGCTGTTGCCAAAGGCTTGGATCGACTGATCCATTTTGCTTTCCATGTTTTTTTTGATGTCAGCGATGGTCATGCGGTGAACTCCAAGGCAAATTTTTTCAAGCGTGCACCAAGGTGCCCTCATCCTCGCCCATGATCACCCGCTTGAGCGCACCATTTTTGACGATGGAGAAGACCTTGATGGGTAGTTTTTGATCGCGACACAGCGCAAATGCGGTGGCATCCATGATGCCCAGGTTGCGTCCAATGGCCTCGTCAAAGCTGATGGAGCTGTATCGGGTGGCATGGGGGTCTTTTTTAGGGTCGGCGGTGTAGACCCCGTCGACTTTGGTGGCTTTGAGCACCATCTCGGCCCCAATTTCTGCGCCACGCAAAGCGGCAGCCGTGTCGGTGGTGAAAAAGGGGTTGCCCGTGCCAGCGGCAAAGATCACCACCTTGCCCTCTTCCAAATATTGCAGTGCTTTGGGGCGCACATAAGGCTCGACCACCTGCTCAATGCCAATCGCCGACATCACCCGGGCCGTCAAACCAGCCTTGTCCATGGTATCGGCCAAGGCCAAGGCATTCATCACCGTGGCCAGCATGCCCATGTAGTCTGCGGTGGCGCGGTCCATGCCGACAGAACCCCCGGCCACACCGCGAAAGATATTGCCCCCACCAATGACCACCGCCAATTGCACGCCCAAGCGGGTGACTTCGGCCACCTCTTCGACAATGCGCACGATCGTGCCGCGGTTGATGCCAAAGGCATCATCTCCCATCAATGCTTCACCAGACAGCTTGAGCAATATGCGCTGATGGGCGGGCTTGGGCGATGACATGGCGTGCTTCCTTGGTGATGAATCAAAGTGTACTGGCAGTCCCAACGACCAAAGTTGACTGCTGGCGAGATCACACACCCGGCCAATGCCCGGTGTGTGCGCCTGTCCTCAGGTGCTTTGCTTGGCGGCCGCGACTTGGGCGGCCACTTCGGCCGCAAAATCGTCGACTTTTTTCTCAATGCCCTCGCCCACCACATACATGGTGAACGAGTGGATGGTGGTCTGGGTGGCCTTAAGCATTTGCTCGACGGTTTGCGTGTCGTTCTTGACGAAAACATGGTCGACCAAAGACACCTCTTTGAGGTATTTTTGCACCGAGCCTTCGATCATCTTGGCGGCAATGTCGGCCGGTTTGCCAGACTCTGCGGCCTTGGCCGTGGCCACGGAACGCTCTTTTTCGATCAGTTCGGCAGGCACATCCTGGCTGGTCAACGCCACAGGCTTCATGGCGGCCACGTGCATGGCGACATCTTTGGCCGCTTGGGCATCGCCCGTGTATTCCACAGCCACGCCAATGCGCGTGCCATGCAGGTAATGCGCAAAATCATGGCCGTGGGCAAAGCGCTTGAAGCGGCGCAGGCTCATGTTCTCACCAATTTTGCCAATCAAACCTTTGCGCACATCTTCCAAGGTGGGGCCAAAGCCATCTTGGCTGTAGGGCAAGGCACCCAAGGCATTCAAATCGCTGGGGTTGTGTTGCGCGATCAACTCGGCAGTGGCGCGGGCCATGGCCAAGAAGCTGTCGTTTTTGGTCACAAAGTCGGTTTCGCAATTGAGTTCCACCAAGGAACCCACTTGTCCGATTTGGTGTGCTGCGACCACGCCTTCAGCGGTCACGCGGCTGGCGGCCTTGCCGGCTTTGCTGCCCAGTTTGACCCGCAACAACTCCTCGGCTTTGTCCATATCGCCTTCGGCCTCGGTCAAGGCTTTTTTGCACTCCATCATGGGGGCATCGGTTTTGGCGCGCAGTTCGGCGACCATGCTTGCTGTGATTGCGACCATCGGTATTCTCCGTAAGAAATCAAGTGATTAAAAAATCAGGCTGTGAAAAAGGGGCTGCACGAGCCCCTTTTGGCAATCGCCTGTGATGAGATGGATCAGGCGGCGGCCTCGTCAACCTCAACGAATTCGTCATCGCCTTCGCCAACGGCTTTGACAATGTCATTCACCGCATTGGCACGGCCATCCAAAATGGCATCTGCAATCCCGCGGGCGTACAAAATCACGGCCTTGGACGAATCGTCATTGCCAGGAATGACATAGTCAATGCCTTCTGGGGAGTGGTTGGTGTCCACCACGCCAATCAAGGGAATGCCCAGTTTTTTGGCTTCTGCAATGGCAATTTTGTGAAAGCCCACGTCGATCACAAAAATGGCATCGGGCAAAGTGGTCATGTCTTGGATGCCACCTATGTCTTTTTCGAGCTTTTCCAACTCACGGGCAAACATCAGTTGCTCTTTTTTGCTCATGGCATCCAAACCCAACTCTTGCTGGGCCTTCATGTCTTTGAGGCGTTTGATGGATGTTTTGACGGTTTTGAAGTTGGTCAACATGCCACCCAACCAGCGCTGGTCGACGTAAGGCACGCCAGCCCGCTTGGCTTCTTGGGCCACGGTTTCGCGCGCTTGGCGCTTGGTGCCGACCATCAAAATGGTGCCGCGGTTGGCAGACAACTGCTTGGCGAACTTGATCGCGTCCTGGAACATCGGGAGCGATTTTTCCAGGTTGATGATGTGGATTTTGTTGCGGTGGCCGAAGATGAAGGGGGCCATCTTGGGGTTCCAGAAGCGGGTTTGGTGACCAAAGTGGACACCGGCTTCCAGCATTTCGCGCATGGTAACGGACATAAAAATACTCCAAAGGTTGGTTCTAAAATCCAGTCCACTGATCGTGGCAGCCATGAAAACACTGCACACAACACCTTGTCGGGACGGATTCGCGGATTAACTTTGCAGGCAAAAGGCCACTGGTGAGCATGTGGGACATGACACACAAAAGACAGCCGCCGTGCTTGGCAAAGCCTTAGGATTATAGCACCCTGACCCCGCCGAAAGTGTGCTCCATGAAAGCTGACCTGATCGCCACCCGACAAGCCATCCGAACTGGCAGCCTCCACCCCCAAGCCGTGGCCGAAGAGTGCCTGAGCCTGGCCCACAGCTCAGCTTGCGAACATGTATTCATGCAGCTGACACCCGATGTGCTCAGGCACACGGCCCAGCAGTCTGGCATAGCGTCCAGCCCATTGGCTGGGCTGTCGGTCTCCATCAAGGACTTGTTTGACATTGAGGGGCAGGTCTCCAAAGCAGGCTCGGTGGTGCTGGAAAACCGCCCTCGCGCAAGCCAAGATTGCACAGCGGTGGCCCGTTTACGGGCTGCAGGCGCTGGCCTCATCGGTCGGACCCACATGGTTGAATTTGCTTTTTCAGGGGTGGGCATCAACCCGCATTACGGCACACCTGCCGCCTGGGATGCGCAGAAGAATCAAGCCGCTGGCGCCCCCGGAAAGCCCCATGCGCCAGGCGGCTCCAGCTCTGGGGCGGCAGTGTCGGTGGCCACAGGGGCCGCCTTCATTGGTTTGGGCTCAGACACCGGCGGCTCCATTCGGGTACCCGCAGCCTTGAATGGTATTGTGGGCTTCAAAAACACCGCTCGACGGGTCCCCACCCAGGGCGCATTGCCCCTGTCCACCACACTTGACACCGTTTGCGCCATGACGCGAACAGTGCGCGACACGATTTTGGCCCACGAGGTGCTCTCTGCCCGGCGAGTGCCCCAGGGCCAACGCCCCCTGTCAGGCTACCGCCTGGCGGTGGTCAAAACCCTGATGCAAGACGGCATGGATGCCACAGTCACGCGGGCCTTCGAGCGCAGCCTGAACACGCTGCGCGCCGCTGGCGCCTGCATTGAAGAGATCACACTGAACGAGCTGAGCGAGCTGGCCCCGATGATGCGCACGGGCGGCTTCAGTCCCGCCGAGGGCTATGCCTGGCACCGGGAGATCATCGACCTGGAATCCGAGCGCTATGACCCCCGCGTGCTGAAGCGCTTGATGCTTGGCGCGGGCATGAAGGCCCATGAATACATGGATCTGGTGCATGCCCGCCATGACTGGATCCGAAGGGTAGAAGTTGCCTTGCTGGGTTATGACGCTGTCCTGTCGCCCACCACACCCATCACCGCCCCCAAAATCAGCGATGTGGCCCAAGGGGCCGAGCGCGATGCCGAATTCTTCAGGGTCAATGGCTTGCTGTTGCGCAACACCAGCGCCATCAATACCCTTGACGGATGCGGCATCTCCCTGCCC
>JACCDL010921867.1_pt1 | contig 12027 bp, 10 predicted proteins | sample 7441931 | NCBI WGS metagenome assembly JACCDL01 (sample SAMN15323437, study PRJNA562643) | freshwater metagenome | isolation source: river surface water | place: USA:Blue River Watershed | collected 2017-08-16 | reverse complement strand
TTAAAAATAATAAATTTATAGGTTGCGACCAACAAATAATAGCAAGTATTTTCGTGAAAAATGTCGGATTATTTAACCCAATATTTCCCATTGATTGTAAAGTAGACCCTTGGTTTTATTTATATCAGTATTACAATAATAAAATAATTTGTTGAAATATTTAGTTATGTATAACTAAACACTTGTTATTATCAATATTTGTTATATTGTATCCTAGCCGAGTTAACTAATTTCTAGGCGTTTCATATTCAAAATCTATATTCATTGATTGAACCATTTCGTCCGAAAGTGTTTTATCGGTTTCTTTATAAAATATTATTGGATTAAACTTCTATATTGTAGTTAATGCAGCCATTATAACGAATATTTCAGCATAAATAATTACGTATATGCATTTATACTATTTTGCGTAAATAATATAAACGACTTTTTTTATTGAGTATATGAAAGTAGCGGTATTAATATCGGGGCAGCCTATCGCTGCTATAAAAAATAGTCAGCATATAATAAATACAATTATTGCTCCAAATAATGCTGATGTATTTATGCATATGTGGTATGATAAAGAAAACTTATATGCTGCTAATAAATGTGATGTACGGAGGGAATGTGCATTAGAACCAAACGTAGATGAAAAATTATTAGATATATATAAACCAAAGTCTTACTGTGTAGAAAAACAAAAGTTTACTAACTTCAATAATTATGATGGTTCATACTACGCAATGCCAGAAATGCAACTGAACAATTACTGTAATTTTCCAGGTAACGCGCATTTAACGCGCGAAGAAGTAAAAAACCGTGTAATAACATTTTCACATTTAAGTCAATTTTATAGCATTCATAAATGCAACACGTTAAAAGAAGAATATAGCATAGATAACAATGTACTATATGATTGCGTTATAAGAATTAGATATGATACAAAATTAGGATTTATATTAAATTGTAATAATGTGCCGATGGACCGATTATATTATATAAATATTGGACAAAAAGATAATATGATTTCTGATTGGTTTAACATGGGTAGCAATATGATAATGAATATATTTTCGTCTGCATTTTTAAATTTAAAATATTTAAACGATACTCAGGGTATTTATAAACAAAATAAAAGACAACCGGTTACATTATGGGATACTAGTATCGGAACACTTGGACCCGAGTATATTATTCGCGATTTGATGGACTTGTATAACATACCGCGGGTAATAATAAATATGCCAATGGCACTTGAACCACCGTAAACAATGTTTTCACGTAGCAGCCGTGCAGTATAAATATTTATTATTATTTCGGCAGTTGAAATAATAATATGAATTTACAATGATTTTAAAAAATTCCATATGTTCTGTTTATTATCGTCATTCTCTACACTATGTAGCGTTCCGAATATTAAACTCTTTGTTACCGCAGTTAAATAATCAATATTTAAATTTAATTCTCTGCATTTTTTTATAAAAAAATCTTTATTTGTGGCAATATATTTATAATCAATGCTGCAATTATTTAATACTAAATCGTAACCCAATATACTCTGATATAATTTACCATAATCATAATACATATCACCATTTAACGTTAATTCATTATCAACTTGTCCTTTCATATCTATACATTTATAGTTATCATCTTATTCTAGCATAATATTTGAAAACCAAAAATCGCCGTGTATTATACCAACAACGTTTGGTGAATAATGCACGGTTAAATCTAGCACAATTTTATCAAATACTTCCTGTGCGTCTGCAAAATAATAGTCGTTGTTATTAAACCGCCCGTGCAGTTTTTTGAAATAGTTATTATGTATTCTAGCACTGTCAATCGTGATTGGATATTCAGTAGTGTGAAATTGTTGCAACAAGTCAAATAAACTATTAAGATGTTTTTCTGTGAATAATTTGTTCTTATATAAGAAGTATAGTGGTATTCCACTAATGTGTTCAATAGTGATTTCCAAACTTTCACCTGTTTTATTGTAATCCATTAACTTCGGAAAAAACTTGGTTACGTTTTCTGGCAGATTTTGATAAAAAAATAATTCACCTTTCATAAATCTATAAGGTCCCATTTTTTTTATAAAATTGTTCATCTTGTTTATTTTATTATATTTATTATTGTCAACCTTGTTGTGTATAAAGTCGGTTGTTTCTTGAAATAATCCGAAATGTGAAATGTCATTGATGTATGGGTTTATAGCTCTGTCATCAATATATATATCAGCAATCGGTTTTCCAAATATAAGTTCATCGTACGGAATATTATATTGTTCTAAGCAATTGATAGTTACTAATGCGATGTCCTTTACAACTTTTCCAACGTTATTGTTGTGAGTTTTCATTCGCCGAGCAGTATAAATAATTATTTCGTGCCCTTGCGTTTTAAGTGCATTTAATAATGTTATCATCTTCGGAATAGGTTTTACCGAAGAATAGTCATTTGGAATGGTTGGATAAGTAACAAGCGTATTATCTAAGTCAAAACAAATTCGCAATTTATTTTTGCGTTCAGAATCGGATATATTATAAATATTACTAATAATCTCATCATATGTCCCAATGTGGTGAGTTTGTTCAATATGTATAGGCAATATTGTCAAATCGTCTTTTAACATTAACTTATACATAAGAGAGAAATAGAACTCGTTCTTTGTTTTAAAGTTTTGATCAAGTAGTATTTTTGCATATTTATTAAAAGTGACTATATTTTCAAACCCATATATTCCGCAACAATAGAAGTCTGAAATCTTGATTTTTTCTTCAATGTTGGTTACTTTATTTGCATGCATAGTAATAAATGAATAGTTGGTTTTATCATAATTTTTGCCATAACCAATAAAATTTCCGGTTATTTTAGATAAATGACTATTAAGTGAATGTATATTATCATTGTCAATGAACATTAATGGTTCATTTTCTGGAAACTTAACCTGGTTTAATCCGACATATGCGGTTTCAACTGCGCCGCGGGTAAGATAGTCAACTTTACAAAAAATGAATTTCTTGGATTTAAACAGATTTGTAACAATTTCTTCAAAATTATATTGACTTAAATATACATTGTATATTATGTAAACTTCCGTGCTTGGTATATTTTCAATAATGTATTCAATCATGTATTTTCCATTTATGTAATTTAACGGTTTTGGTAAGGAATAGTTATTAAACCGTTTTCCGATTCCTCCGCATAACAAAATATACTTCATTATATCAGTAATTAACGCAAATCTTTATATTATATACGTATTTTAATGTAATATGTAGATGTCAATAATATAAAGAATAATATAAATATACTATAATGAACGTTGTAGCAGTTACGTTTGGCGGAAGGAAGTGTAGTCTAGAAATTCTGTTTTCCTATATACTGAAATATAAAGAATATATAGATGAGTATAAGATTTTTGTTGCTACTACCATTGAAACGGACATATTATATATGGAAGAATTTGCTAGAAACAATAGTGAATTTGTAAAATTAGAATATTATTATGATGCAAATAATAACCGTATAACTACAAACGCTCTTATTTGGGACTATGCATATAATATTTGTCAAGATGATGATAGCGTGTACATTAAGTTTGACGATGATATTGTATATTTTGATGAAACATTATTTACTGATTTTTTAAAATATAGAATAGATAATCCAGACATTCCAATGTTGTTTCCTGTTATAATAAATAACGCACCGATTAGTTGGATGCTTGAACAAGAAGGTATATACTGTCCAAAACAAAAATCATATATAGGCAATACTTGGCCGAATACATACAAACGTATACAGCCGGCAATATCAGCAAATATTGGAAAACAAATAAAAATTGGACAGTTCACTAGCGCAAGTGAAGTATTATGTCCGATGGCGTGGGGAAATTTGGAGTATTGTGTTGATTTACATAATCAATTTATAGGCGATTTGAAGACAAATCATCTAGATAAATATAAGATAAAAAATAAAATATTGAATTTTAAGGAACCAGTTTCTATCTCTTGTTGTTCTTGGTTAGGTAAATCGTTAAACAATTATATTAAAACTGTTGGTAAAGTTCTTGAGGATGAACCTTGGTGGTGTGTGTTTTTACCGACTTGGTTAAATAAAAATAATGAAATATACGGAAATTGCGTAGTATCGCATTATGCATATTATAGACAGCGCGAATTAGGGTTAGATAATACTAATATATTAAAACAGTATAAGGATTTGGCAATTGGCAATAGCATAAATAAATTATCATTAAAAAATAAAGAATTGGCAATTAGCAATAATAGAATAAATAAATTATCATTAAAAAATTTAGATTTCTACATTAAAAAGACGTGTGAATGTTGTTTTGTTAATAAGGCGGTAAATCTAGATATGTTATGGAAACAACACATTATGATAAAATTTATCGAAGAAAATAATATTCATCCAAAATCAATATTAGATATTGGGTCAGGGGAAATGGGTATATCTGGTTATTTGATATCAAAATACGACTGTGAATATATTGGCGTTGATTTAGGCAAGGACACTGCACAAACGTTTATTAATTTTTTAACTAGCAATAAAATATCAACAGATAAAGTGAAGTATTATGAAATGGATTTTTTAACTTATATTCCAAATAAAAAACACGATATAATAATAGATGTTTGTTCTATGATTCATTTCAATCCAAATAAAAATATATGTCACAATGATGGGTTATATATGTGTGGCGAAATAGTATACAATAGTTTAACAGATGATGGTCTATTTTTATTTACTTCTGATTGTCTAAACCGAAATTTACCTAATCACTATAATGTTCTTAACAGAGAATACATTGAACCAGAACAAATAATTGAATGTTTTGAAAAGGCAAATTTGCAATATTTACCCGAACATTCACAATTTTTAACAAGAGAAGAGATAAATGCTTCTCACAATGAAATGAATATAAATGTTATAAGCACTGGCTGGAATAAATTTGATTGGGGACATGTAGATGCATATGATAGAGTTTTTTTAGTTTTCAAAAAAAACATATTGTAACGTTAGATTGCAAATTTGCATTATCATTATTATAATTCTTCAATGGTCTAATTAAATATATAAAGCAACGCACATAATATACAAAGTCTTCTGATTATTGTAATTGTAATAATCAGTTTAAAGATATTGCATTTTAAATTATTATATCGGATATGTACAATAATTTACTAACCGAACTAGAAAAATCAACATTATCAAAATATAAAAAGGTCATCGTATGGGGGTTTCCGCTGAATACTCATACTCATTCATATATTCATGCAATGTGGGTAAAAGCATTTTCTGTTGGATTTGGCAAAGAAACATATTGGTTCCATGATGAAGACTATCCGCGCGATTTTGATTATAATAATAGCATCTTTATAACTGAAGGATATGCTGAAAGTAAAATACCCGTAGTATCGTCATCTGTATATTTTGTTCATAATGCAATTTATCCAGAGAAGTATTTAAATAATAATGCACGATTGATTGAAATACGGTTTAATGTGAATGAAATCCATGATATAAATAATGATTTCAAATTAGATGATGGTACACACCATTTGACTGAGTTATCGCCTCACGCGAAATATGAAAAACTACTGTCTAATAAAGATTTACATGTTAGTAAACGTGGTAACGACATCAAGTTAATGGATTATGAATGTATATATATGTATTGGGCAACTGATTTATTGCCTCACGAGTTTAACTATGATGATATTAAAATAGAAAAAGAAAACGCGGTATATTATATTGGTTCGCCTTGTCGTTCGGTAAATTATCCCATATTTGCTAATATGTGTATCCAAAATGGCATAAAATGGATAACTTCAAACCCGTGGAACACCCCATTAACGTTTGAACAAAATAAAGAATTGATGAAAAAATCTATTCTATGTCCGGATTTTCGTCCAATCGGAACCCAACAAGATACAAAACAATTTGGCATAAAAAATGGAAAAAATCATTTGGAGATTGGGTATTTACCGTGTCGTGTCCTAAAAGCAATGAGTTACGGTCAATTGGGTATAACTGATTCTATACACGTAAAAAAGATATTGGGTGAACACGTATTATATGATGATAATATGGAAAAATTGTACATGACTGCTATGACCGAACGAAAAAATTATTCCCGTATACATAAAGCAATGGAATATGTTCAGCACAATCATACATATGTTAATCGTGTTATTGAATTAGTACGTGCGTTATGTCAGTAATTAAGCGTCTTATATATTAATTTGTATGCATATAAACACATTTTTCCGTATATTACAATTGTATGGAAAAATACATAATTACAGGCGGGTTGGGATTTATTGGTTCAACGTTGTCTGAATTTCTGGTAGAAAAAGAAAAAGAAGTATTAATCATTGATAATGAATATTCAGGAGTAATTACAAATATATCAGAAGAATTTGTTAGTAAAATAACAATTGTAAAAGATGATATCAGAAATCCAGAGATAAAAAAATATTTTAATAAAAACGATATTGTTATTCATCTAGCTGCTATATCTTCGTTACCAGAATGTCAAAATAATCCAGATTTGGCATATGATATTAACGTGAGAGGTACTATAAACATATTGGAAATATGTCGGATTAAAGGCATCAACAAATGCATATTTGCAAGTACATCTGCAATCTATGAAAACAATACAGAGGATACATTTTGCGAAACCCTTGTAGTAAATCCAACGTTAATTTATTCAATGACAAAAAAGAATTGTGAGGATTTGTGTTTAAGTTATGTAAAAAATTACAATATGGATATACGCGTTATTCGTTTTTTTAATGTTTATGGAGGCAACCAAGATTATAGAAGGAAAAGTCCGCCGTTAACTATCTACATTATTAACCAATTAATAAATAATTTGCAACCAATATTGCATTCAGACGGTAAACAAAAACGGGATTATATTTACATAGACGATTTGTTAGACTTAATATACAAAATAATAGAAACCGACAATTTAAAAGGTTGTATTATGAATGCGTGTTCAAATACATTAATAAGTGTTGAAGAAATTTTTAACACAATTGCCCAAGAATTAAATAGCGACATTAAGCCCAAATATGTTGAATCAAAAAATTTATGGAATGGATATAATAATTTGGTTAATGGGCATTATAAAATAAATGAAAACATAATAGAAAATGAAGTAAATAAGATTACACTTGGTGACAATACATTTGCAAAAAATAAATTAAATTGGGATTTGAAACACACGTTTAAAACGGGCATAAAACAGTTATTACATAATTTTTGCAATTCGTCAAACCGAATATAATTAGTGGTAGTTCATTTACGATTTTTATAATAACTATGATTTATAGATATATTAAATTCGTAATCTAGCGCATTATGCATGATTAAATAATAGTTCTGCTAGAACCAATATAAACAGTATTTACCGAAAATTATATAATATGAAAGTTGCGATAGAATATTCTGGACATTTGCGTTTTATCCAAGATACATATCCATTAATTAAACAATTTTTCATATCAAATGAAAATATAGAATTTTACATATTTATTCATACCTGGGACGAAAGTATGAAGGAAGATATAGATTATATGATAAACACAATTAAGCCGCATAGGTTTATTATTGATAAACAGAAACATTTTGAACGGCATCCATATACCTATATAAATAGCAATATTACCCAAGACGAATATAAAAATGATATAGGCAGATTACAAGAGAATGCAATGCATGAAAAAACGAATCCAGAATATGTAAAACATTTTTTTGAAGTACCATCGCCAAATAATAATTATAAATTTGATAAAGACCTTGAAGTAACGCGAGCATACACGTATAGTCATTATCCGCATAATACATTAAGTTTATTTTATTCTATACATCAAGTGCACGTATTAGCTATGTCATACAAACACGAGCACAATATTACATTTGATTTTGTAATTCGCATGAGAAGCGATATGATAATGAGTACTATTAATTTATCTCATGTTAATAAGGATGCAATCACAGTATTTGATGCAGCATTCCATAAAGGAGAGTTTGGTAAATACACAATACATGATCAAATGGCGATCGGCAATGAACAGAACATGACAACGTATACTGATTTATTTGTATATTTACCGGTATATTATTTTATATTCAAGTTAGATTGGATAAGTGAAATATTATTAGGTTTCCATCTACAATATAATAATATTGCTATTCAAAAGATACCACGATTGTATGAATTATTAAGATATCCAGATAGATTGACCCGTAGTGTTGGACGACCAACAAGATAGGTTCATTATATTTGCAATATATGGATATAAAAACGTAGAACATTACATAATAAAAAAGCTTTGTCGTCTTTCAAATCTAAAATAGTTAAAATTTTATTACATATTTCTTCACGTTCAGTTTGATATTTTTCACTTAATTTAATCCTCATTATATAAAATTAAGTAAGATGTTTTTATTATAGTTTGTCTCATTTTTCTTTTTAGTCGGTCTAATGTAATTTATAACATTGTTTGATATATTCAATTGTATTTTGTAAGTAGAATTTGTCTGCATCATCTATATCACCCGATGCATATTTTAAACCAAAATGTTTTACAGTATATCTTGATATAGGAAATTGTTTACTAGGTCGGTCGTACGTTGAATCCGGTAATCCAATAATATTTTCTGATGCTGTCAATCCTTTTTCATAATCATAGTCTAGTTCTAAGTGTTCGCAAATTTGTTTAGTAACTTCATTAAATACAAAAGAAGTTGGATGGTCTGCCGTTAAAAATAGTTTCGTGTTGGCAATATTTTTATAAATAAAATCAATTATTTTAACATCGCAGTCTGTTTCTTTTAATTTACTAATGTAATAATTATTATTATATCTGTTATCAAAATCGTAGTCAATCAAATCATTGTTATATAAATAACGTGCGTGTTCTAGACTTTCTATTTTATTATTAATAGTTCCATATATGTTAAGAGTAGTTTTATTCTTACGAAATATAGGAAACAGCATATTATTATGAATTCTTGGAAAAGATATGGTATTACAAGTTTCATTTAATATGTTTAAAAATGAATCTGGATTATTTTTATTTGTTGATAAACAGTTATATACATCAGAAAGTGGTTGATAAATAACTAAATCAGCCGATTGGAGGGTATGTGTAGGTATACTTGTATTACTGTTAATAAGTTCCCAATTAGCATATTGTATAACATTATAATGCTTAAAAAATTCAGAATATTGTAAAAATTCGCGGACACCTAAACATTGACAGTTTCCGACTAAAATACACGTTTTGTTTTGCATATGTACTATTCATATCTAAATAATATTAGATATGAACGAATACAATGTATTGTATGTGTTGCTTTACAATATAGATAATATAAAAATAGGTAATTACTTACCTAATTCAATAAATAAAGGTAAGTGATTATTTCCATTATTAATAAACAAACTGAATAATTCTGGATATTTTTTATAAACTAGTGCTAAACCAAGTTGTTCATTGTTAACATTTTGTTTATTTAACATTTCTTTATTAAATATTTCTTCTAATAATTCTTTTACCTGTATTACACTTTTATAATAACCTCCAAATAATGTACCAACTAATAAATTATCTGCCTTCCATATAAACGTATCATCAATCGGGTAAGTAAATATGTCTCTTCTTGCTTGTATTATAAACCGGTTGTAACTGTTATTTATAGTGGACATTCTTGGATAAGGTTGTGTTATGTCTAAGTTTAAAAAGAAACGAGAACATCCGGCATCCATCCAAAAGAAGTATTCTGTATTGAATGGGTTATCAGCGATAGCATTTTCCAACCATCCAAATTTACTATATTGTATTATATTGTATTTTGGTAGTTTACATTCTACTCGGTCGGGATGTGCAACACGTTGTTTATATTCAGGACTATTTAAAATGGTCGTTATTTCTGGCAAATATTTATAATAATGAGCATTTTCCAGAATATCTTCTTTAATATATGTATTATACTTAATTGGGCGGTGCTTTTTCATAAATTCAACAAACCGTTTTTCAGTGACAATATACATATTACAATTTAATTGAAGCGTTTTTTGTATCCAAGATAGATATTCATCTAATTTCCTCCCATCGCCATTTGTTTCGCGATTGATATCAAAAAACGCGGTCACAATGGTTACGTTATGATTGATTACATTACTTGGTTTCAGTGTATTTATAGTATTTACATAGTTTTTCAATATAACAGACCAATCGAAATGTTGCATTGCATATTGACGTATTTCTTTATACATATGTTGTTTTTTTCTATTGGTATTCATTATATTTTCAATATATGATAAATCATTCAACTTGTCATCGCTAATTATATCAATAAATGGCAGTGATAAATCTAAATCATCCGCGCTATGTTTATTTATAACAATCGGTAGCCCTGCCATAAGTGCTTCTTTTAATACAAGAGGTGTTCCATTTTCACCATCACTCAATAAGAGCATATTACCGTAATTTGTTAAATTTGTATATACATCATCACGTGACCATTCTCCTTTCCAATTAGATAATTCTCTTCCACCAGGTCCTATTATATTAATTCCATTCAAATGTTGGTATTTATATTGTCCCTTTCTTTCTGAAATTTTCCCGAGATAGATTGTATTATTGGAACACGATTTATTTATTTCATCAATGCATCTTATTTCATTGGAATTTGCACCATTGTACATAAGAATTATTTGCGTTTTATTTAAACTGAATTTATAAAACGTGTTATAATCTTTTTTGGATAAAGCAAAAATAGTATGTTTTGTGTTATTACATATAGATTGAAAAACGTTACTATAACCGTCTGACATATGTTTTTCCGGTTGATCAATATATGGATAATGACTAGTAATTCCAACCTTTTTACAAGTTAAAAATGGAAGAATGTGATATAGGCAGTCATAATGTAAATGTACAAAGTCATAGTTGCCTGAATTAATTTCTGTAATTAACTGTTGACAATAAGACGAGTTCGTATCATTTTGTTCTCTGCTATTCTGTCTTAACTTATTTACAATTTTTACTTCGTGACCTTGGTTCAACAATTCAGTGAAGTAATCCCATATTAAGATTTCAACCGCGCCCCATCCTACCGGAGGAATTGGCATAATGCCTGGACCAATTAAACAGATTTTCATAATACAAATGATACCAGAATACTATTTAACTACTTTCGTATAAGTTTATTATAAGTTTGAATGATACTTTTCCAAGAGAAATACTTTAATCCATATTCACGTATCTCATCTCGTTTTTTCACACTAATTAATCTGTTTTTTGAAATTTCATTGTCTACGTAATTTAAATCCAATAATTTGTCATTCGGTATTACAGTAATAAAATCTTTTGTTAAATCTAAATTTGCAGATGCACATTCACTTATAACGACACCTAATCCACATATAAGCGCTTCTTTTACTACAAGAGGGTCTGCCTCACCGTCAGAAAGCAATATTAGATTAGCATAATTCGTTAAATTTTTATATAGGATATCTTTTGTCCATTCCCCAAGGTAATGAGGTTTTGTAATATCAAAGTTTGAGTTGTGATAATTTCCCACAAAATCAATATTGTTTAATCTTTGATAGACCCATTGTTTTTTTCGTTCTTCAATTTTTGCTAGATATATTGATTTGTTTGCATATAACGGTTGGGCGTGATAGAGAAATGCGTCTTCTCGTGCGCCGTTGTGTAAAATGTTAATACGATTACTCGGAAAACCATATTTAACATAGATATCTTTTATACTTGATGATATAACATTCAAATATATACGTTCTTTATTTAATAATGCGTGTTTAAATACGTTATGAAAATACCACGATTGGCTGGTTTCAAACGTAGGGTGAGTGATATATGCATAATGCGATGTGTAAAAGATTTTAGTACATTTTAAATAAGGGGTTATTATAACGTGGTCGTCGTACATTATATGAACTAAGTCGTAATCAACTGCATTTACTTGGTGAATAAC
>JACCDL010006977.1_pt1 | contig 12029 bp, 10 predicted proteins | sample 7441931 | NCBI WGS metagenome assembly JACCDL01 (sample SAMN15323437, study PRJNA562643) | freshwater metagenome | isolation source: river surface water | place: USA:Blue River Watershed | collected 2017-08-16 | reverse complement strand
GGGCGGAGCGTGGCGAGGCGGCGGCGGGGTGGCAAGTTACGCACGGGCGCGGTGTGCAACCATAAGCGCCGGCGGGCGGCGGGGTGCGGGGGCGTGATGCGTGGGTTCCTGGGTTGCGGGCGCGCGTGGGGGCGGCGGTAATCCGCGCGATGTCCGGAATGCTCCTCACGTTTGCCCGCTGGCTGCTGCAGAAAGCCGCGGTCGCGCTGGCGATCGTGGTGCTCGCGCTGGCGGGCTACGGCGGCTGGCTGTTCCTGCAGGAGGAAGGGCTGCTGGAAACGCAGCGGCTCGCGAAGCTGGAGCGCGCGGTGCGGGAGCGGGATGCGTTGCGGGCGGCGCAGGCGGCGGTGGATGCGAAAATCGGCGCGGCGCGCGAGGCGCTGGAGCGCGAGAAGGAGCGCGTGCGGAAAGCGGGCGAGGTGGTGGCCACGCTGCGGCAGCTCGAGAGCTGGTGGGACAAACTCTTCGGCAACCGCGAACAGCAGGCGGCGAACGCGGAACAGATGAAGCGGATGGAGGCGCTGCGCGGCACCGCGGTGGCGAAGCTGGACGATCTGCAGGCGGCGGTGACGCGTGCGGGTTGGGAGAAGGAGGGCATCGACGTGGCGCTGCAGCGGGCGAACGAGCAGGTGGCGATGATCGAGGAGGCGCAGTCCGAGGTGCGGAAGTTTGTGCTCGCGGCGTGGGACAGCACGAAGTGGTGGATCGCGGCGGCGCTGGGCGGCTACTTCTGCGGGCCGACGCTGTGGGCGGTGACGCTCTATTTCGGCGTGGCGCGGCTGCTGGTGCGCGGCGAGCCGATCCGGCTCGGGCCGGAGCCGGCGGCGCTGCCGGAGGTCGGGCAGAGCCATGTGTCGGTCGAGGCGGTGCTGCGCGCCGGCGAGGTGCTGCGGATCCGCGAAAAGTTCCTGCAGGCCTCGGATGAGGGGCTGGGGAAGAGCACGCGGTTCGTGCTGGATTGGCGGATACCGTTTACGAGCGTCGCGTGCGGGCTGGTGGAGATGGTGGAGCTGCGGCCGAAGGCGGAGCAGGCGGGGGAGCTGCGGGTGACGTTGTCAAACGGCGACGATCCGCATGTCGAACTGGCGATCGTCGAGCTGCCGGCCGGAGCGTCGCTCGTGTTGCGGCCGAGTTTTCTCGCAGGCGTGCAGCAGCGGGCAGGATCGCGGCTGGAGATCCGGCGGCACTGGCGGATCTTCCGGTGGCAGGCGTGGATTACGGGGCAGTTCCGTTTCTTTGAATTGATGGGCCCGTGCCGGCTGGTGGTGGCGGGCAGTCGCGGCGTGCGGGCGGAGCGGTTGGCGGAGCGGGAGGGCGCGGAGCGGCCGGCGCGGCGGACGAATCAGGACGCGACGATCGGGTTCACGCCGAACCTGGAGTATCGCCCGGTGCGGGCGGAGACCTTCTGGAGCTACTACCGCGGGATGAATCCGCTGTTCGACGATCTCTTCGCGGGGAAGGGAGTGTTTCTGGTGCAGGAGACCGCGACCGAAGGCAGCGCGGCCAAGGCGGGGAAGTTCTGGTCGAGCGTGTGGAGCGGGGTGCTGAAGGTGTTCGGGCTGTGAAGCAGGAAATCGGGAATTCGGAAACCGGGAAACCATGAACCAGACCGATGACTTGAGTGGCGAGATCATTGGCGCGGCGATCGGGGTGCATGAGGGACTCGGGCCGGGGTATCTGGAGTCGATTTACGAAGAGGCTTTGGCGCGCGAGTTTACCGTGACGGGGTTGGCCTACCGGCGGCAGTGTCCGTTCAAAGTCATGTATCGCGATGCGGAAGTCGGGGAGCATCGCTTGGATTTCCTCGTGGAGGGGAAGATCGTGGTGGAACTCAAGACGGTGACGGGGTTCGATCCGATCCACTTCGCCGTTTTGCGTTCATACCTGAAAGCGACAGGATGCGATCTGGGGCTGCTGCTCAACTTTGCCGCGACCACGCTGCAGGTGAAGCGTGTGGGGCGCGAGTGGCACAGTCGGGCACAGTGACTCCGGGTTTCCCGGCTTCCGAATCTTTCCATGCAGTTCAAACTCAACTCCGAATACCAGCCGACGGGCGATCAGCCGCAGGCGATCGAGAAGCTCGTGGCTTCGGTGCGGGCCGGGAACAAGTTCCAGACGCTGCTGGGCGTCACCGGGTCGGGGAAGACGTTCACCATGGCGAACGTCATCGCGCAGGTGCAGCGGCCGACGCTGATCATCTCGCACAACAAGACGCTCGCGGCGCAGCTCTACTCGGAGTTCAGGAATTTCTTCCCGGAAAACGCGGTCGAATACTTCGTCAGCTACTACGACTACTACCAGCCCGAGGCCTACATCCCGTCGAGCGACACGTTCATCGAGAAGGACTCGTCGATCAACGAGGAGATCGAGCGGCTGCGGATCGCGGCGACGAGTTCGCTGGTGTCGCGGCGCGACGTGGTCGTGGTGGCGAGCGTGTCGTGCATCTACGGCCTCGGGTCGCCGCAGGAATTCACGGCGATGCGCATCGAGCTGCGGCGCGGCGCGATCCTGCCGCGGCAGTTCTTTCTCGAGAAGCTGGTCGACAACATCTACGAGCGGAACGACTACGAACTGAAGCCGGGCCGCTTCCGGGTGCGGGGCGATGTGGTCGACGTGATGCCGGCCTACATGGAGCAGGGGCTGCGGGTGGAGTTCTTCGGCAACGAGATCGAGGCGCTGAGCGAGTTCGACCCGCTCACGGGCGAGGTGCGGCGGCGGCTCGACCAGTTCGACCTGTATCCGGCGAACCAGTATGTGACGAGCCGCGGGAAACTCGAGCCGGCGATCCAGGCGATCAAGCGCGAGCTCGACGAGCGCGTGGCCTATTTCGAGGGCAAGGGGCAATACCTCGAGGCCCAGCGGATCCGGATGCGGACCAACTACGACCTCGAGATGCTGCAGGAGATGGGATTCTGCAACGGCATCGAGAACTACTCGCGGCACCTGACGGCGCGGGCGGCGGGGGAGCGGCCGTTCTGCCTCATCGATTTCTTCCCGCGGGATCTGCTGCTGATCATCGACGAGAGCCATGCGACGGTGCCGCAGATCGGCGGGATGTATAACGGCGACCGCGCGCGGAAGCAGACGCTGGTGGATTTCGGCTTCCGGCTGCCATCGGCGTTGGACAACCGGCCGCAGAGTTTCGCGGAGTTCGAGCAGGTGACGGGGCAGACGGTCTACGTCTCGGCGACGCCGGCGGAGTTCGAACTCAAGCGCTCGGCGGTGGTGGCGGAGCAGCTGATCCGGCCGACCGGTCTGCTCGACCCCGAGATCGTCGTGCGGCCGACGAAGGGCCAGGTGGAAAACCTGATCTCCGAGGCGAAGGCGGCGGCGGAAAAAGGTGAGCGCGTCCTCGTGACGACGCTGACCAAGCGGCTCTCGGAGGATCTCACCAGCTACCTGCGCGAGGCGAAGATCCGCGTGGAGTATCTGCATTCGGACATCGATGCGATCGAACGCGTGGAGATCCTGCGCAACCTGCGGCTCGGCAACTTCGATGTGCTCGTGGGCATCAACCTGCTGCGCGAAGGCCTCGACCTGCCGGAGGTGGCGCTCGTGGCGATTCTCGATGCGGACAAGGAGGGCTTTCTCCGCAGCGAGACGTCCCTGATCCAGACGGCGGGGCGGGCGGCGCGGCACGAGAAGGGCCGCGTGATCTTCTACGCGGATCAGATCACGGAATCGATCCGGCGCACCCAGGAAGCAGTGAATTACCGGCGGCAAAAACAGATCGCCTACAACGAGGAGCACGGCATCACGCCGCGCAGCGTGAAGCGGGCGGCGCAGGCGAGCCTGCAGGTCTACGACGGCACGGGGAAACGCGACGAGGAGCCGGCGGTGGCGGACAGCGGCGACGACGTCGCGGCGGTGATCGCGGAGCTCGAGCAGGAGATGCAGGACGCGGCCGGGCGGCTGGAATTCGAGCGCGCGGCGGTGTTGCGCGATCAGATCAACGCGCTGAAGACCGGCGATTACCGGAAAGCGGCGGCGCGGCCGGTGAAGGAATATCCGAAGGCGAAGCGGGCGGCCGCCGCGGTGCGCGGGAAACGGCGCGGGTGAACGGCGGCGGAGGCGCGGGGGGAGGTCACCCCGCCTGCGGTGGATGCCGCGCGGGCGCGGCCGGGGCGATCAACCCGCGGACCAACCGGCGGTGGTCTGCTTCTCGGGCTTGAGCACGCCGATGCCGGAGAGGTTGCGGTAGCGCTCGGCGAAATCGAGGCCGTAGCCGACGACGAATTTGTCGGGGATCTCGAAGCCGACAAAATCGGCCTCAATCGGCACTTCGCGGCGGGCCTTTTTGTCGAGCAGCACGCAGGTGCGGAGGCTGGCCGGGTGCAGTTTGAGAATGAGTTCGCTGACGAGCTTGAGCGTCTTGCCGGTGTCGAGGATGTCGTCGATCAGCAGCACATGGCGCTTTTTGATGTCGAGCGTGAGGCTGTGGATGATCTGCGGCGTGCCGATGGACTTGGTTTTGGTGCCGTAGCTGGAGACGCGGATGCAGTCGAGGCGGACGGGGTTGTCGATCTCGCGCATCAGGTCCGCGGTGAAGAGCACGGCGCCGTTGATGAGGGAGATGATGGTGAATTCGGAGTCGCCGTAGGCGGCCTTGATCTCGCGGGCGATGGACTTCACCCGGCGCTTGATCTGGGCCTCGGTGAGCAGGACTTCGGCGAGGTCGGGGTGCAGGGAGGTGCGCTTGGATTTCGGCATGACGGCTAAGGAAGCGGCGAGCCAGACGGACGGGGGCGCGGCTGGCAACTTTTCTGTCCGTCGGGCGCGGCGGAAGTTCGGGCGGCGCATAAGGCTTTGACTCGGTGCGGCGCGGACCTTTCCTCGCGCGGCGTCCCGCCGGCATGATTTCCATCGACATCAAAGACCTCACGAAACGGTTCGGCGACGTCGTGGCCTTGAAGGATCTGAGTCTCCGGATCGAGCCGGGCGAGTTGTTCTTCCTGCTCGGGCCGAGCGGCTGCGGGAAGACCACGCTGCTGCGGAGTCTCGCGGGCTTCTACATTCCCGAGGGCGGGGTGGTGCGTTTCGGCGACGAGGACGTGACGCGGCTCGAGCCGCACAAGCGGAATACCGGCATGATGTTTCAGAGCTATGCGCTCTGGCCGCACATGACGGTGGCGCAGAACGTGGCTTTCGGGCTCGAGGAGCGGAAGGTGCCGAAGGACGAGATCCGGCGCCGGGTGGGCGAGGCGCTCGAATCGGTGCGCATGGGCCAGTATGCGGACCGGAAGCCGAACCAGCTTTCCGGCGGCCAGCAGCAGCGCGTGGCGCTCGCGCGGGCGCTCGTGATCCGGCCGCGCTGCCTGCTCCTCGACGAACCGCTCTCGAATCTCGATGCCAAGCTGCGGCTCGAGATGCGCACGGAGATCCGGCGCGTGTGCAAGGAGTTCAAGCTGACGACGGTCTACGTGACGCACGACCAGAAGGAGGCGCTTTCGATTTCGGACCGGATGGCGATCCTGGATCACGGCCGGGTGCTGCAGGTCGGTGCGCCCCGCGAGGTGTATCGGCGGCCGAAGACCCGCGTGGTGGCGGATTTCATCGGTGAGACGGACTTCATCCCCGGGAAACTTGTGGGCGTGGGAGCCGAGGGACGCGCGACGGTCGACACGGAAGTCGGGCGTTTCGAAGGCGTGCTCGGCGATCCGGCGGCGCGGCCGGCGAACGGCGCGGCGGTGACATTGTCGGTGCGGCCCGAGTGCTGGACGTTGAGCCGCGAGGCGGCGGCGGTGAACGCGGTCCGCGGGCGGATCGGCGAAGCGGTGTATCTCGGCGAACTGGCGCAATACGACCTGCGGGCGGGCGGGATCGACCTGAAGATCCTGGAGTTGAATCCGCGGTTCCTCGACCAATCGACGCGCGGCGAGGTGTTCGCGAGTGCCGCGCCGGAAGACGTGGTGGTGCTCGCGGAGTGAAGCGCGCGCTGCTCATTCTCGCGCTGGCCATCGTGGTCGGCCTCCCGTTTGCCCTGCGGCCGAAACAGGCCACGGTGGCGCAGGCGGACGACACGGTCGTGATCATCACGCCGCACAACGAGGCGATCCGCTTCGAATTCGCGCGGGGTTTTGCCGCGTGGTATCGCGAGCGGACCGGCCGGTCGGTGGCGATCGACTGGCGGATGGTGGGCGGCACGAGCGACATCGCGCGCTTCCTCGAGGGCGAATACACGACGGCGTTCGAGAATTACTGGACCGGCAAGCTGGGCAAACCGTGGAGCGCGGAAATCCAGGCGGGTTTCCAGTCGGCGCGGTTGGCGCCCGATGCGCCGGCCGTGGTGCGCGAGGCGCGTGAGGCGTTCCGCGCGTCGGACATCGGCTGCGGCATCGATCTCTTTTTCGGCGGCGGCACCTACGATTTCGACCGGCAGGCGGCGGCGGGCCGGCTGGTGGATTCCGGGCTGATGCGGGCGAAGTCGGAGTGGTTCACCGAGGCGATCATCCCGCGGGAGTTCGGCGGCGAGGACTACGTGCATCCCGAGGGGCTGTGGCTCGGCGCGGTGCTGAGTTCCTACGGCATCATTTTCAACCGCGACGGCTTGAAGCGCCTGGGTTTCCCGCGCGATCCGACGGAGTGGGCCGATCTCGCGGATCCACGGCTGGTGGGTGAGGTCGGGCTGGCCGATCCGACGAAGAGCGGCTCGGTGGCGAAGGCGTTTGAGAACATCATCCAGCAGCGGATGCAGCGGCGGCTGCGGGCGCTGCAGGCGGAGAACCCCGGCGTGCCGGAGTCGGCGCTCGAGCCGCGCGCGGTGCGCGAAGGCTGGGACGACGGGCTGAAACTGGTGCAGCGGATCGGGGCCAATGCGCGCTACTTCACGGACACCTCGCAGAAGCCGCCGATCGATGTCGCGTCCGGCAACTGCGCGATGGGGCTCTGCATCGATTTCTACGGCCGGCAGCAGCAGGAGGCGGTGCGCCGGCGGGCGACGGAGGCCGGGGCTGCGGGGCAGTCCGAGCGGGTGGGATATGTCACGCCCTCGGGCGGGTCGGTGGCGTCGGTCGATCCGATCGCGCTGCTGCGGGGCGCGAAACACCGCGCGGTGGCGGTGGCGTTCATGGAGTATGTGCTGTCGCCGGCGGGGCAGAAATTGTGGAACTTCAAGCCCGGCACGCCGGGCGGGCCGCAGCGCTTCGTGCTGCGCCGGATGCCGGTGCGGAGGGATTTCTACGCGCGGGAGGATTGGCAGCCGTATCGCACGGATCCGGGCGAGTCGCCCTTCGCGGCGGACGATCCGTTGATCTACCATGACACATGGACGGGGCGGTATTTCCGGGAGATGGCGTTTGTGATCCGCGTGATGTGCCAGGACACGCACACGGAGTTGAAGCGGGCGTGGCGGGCGATCCTCGCGGCGCCGGAGCCGCGGCGGGCGGAGGCGCTGGCGGTGCTGCAGGATCTGCGGGCGGTCGACTACGCGGCGATCCAGGGCGAGATCCGCCGGCGGCTCGGGGCCCGGGACAAGGTCGAGGAAGTGCGGCTCGCGAAGGAGCTGGGGGAGATTTTTCGCCGCAACTACGCGCGGGCCGAGGCGATCGCGCGCGGGGAGCGCTAAGCCTTGGCGGCCGGGCGCGGACGGCCGGCGAAGAGAATCAAGCCGACGCCGGCGACAATCAGGAAGAACGAGTAGAACGTGCCGCGGCTGAGCCCGAAGAGCAGGGAGGCATCGGGCTCGCGGAAGTGTTCGCCGACGATGCGGAGCAGCGCGTAGGCGATCAGGAATTCGCCGCTGAGCCGGCCCGGCTGCTGCCGGACGAGATCGGATTTCCAGAAGCGCCACTGCATCAGCGCGAGCAGCACCAGACCCTCGAGAAACGCGGCGTAGAGCTGCGAGGCGTGGCGCGGCTCGATGAGCAGCAACGGCGTGCCGGGCTTGGCGCTCTGCGGGAAGATCACCGCGTATTTGAAGTCCGTGACCTTGCCCCAGAGTTCGCCGTTGATGAAGTTGGCCACGCGGCCGAAGAACAGTCCGAGCGGCGCGGTGCTCACGACGACATCCGTGACGTGCAGCACGGGCAGCTGCTGGCGGCGCGACCACCACGCGAGGGCGACCAGCACGCCGACGAAACCGCCGTGGCTCGCCATGCCGCCTTCCCAGACGCGGAAGAAGGCGAGCGGATCGCGCAGCAGCCAGTCGGTGTGGTAGAGCAGAAAGTAGCCGAGGCGACCGCCGACGAGCACGCCGATGACGAGGTAGGTCATGACGTCGGTGATGCGCTCGCCGCGGAGGAGCGAGCGGTCGCGGCGCGCGTAGAGGTGCATGAGCCAGCCGGCGGCGACGAAGCCGAGCACGTAGGCGAGACCGTAGTAGCGGATGCCGACGTTGTCGGAGAACCGGATCAGAAACGGACTGAGGTCATGAACCCAGTGGGTCGGCTGCATGCTGGTGGGGCATTGCAGCGGCGACGTTGCGGGCGGCAATGCCCAATGCAGAGGGAAACGGGCTTGCGGGGGCGGAGGCGGCGCGGCGGTAATCGGGCCCCATGAGCGAACTGAAGCGGACTCCTTTGCGCGATTTTCATGCGAGCCACGGTGCCCGCCTGGTGGATTTCGCGGGGTGGGAGATGCCGGTCCAATACCGGAGCATTCTCGAGGAGCACAAGGCGGTGCGCCGGACCGCGGGGCTCTTCGACGTGAGCCACATGGGCGAGGTGGAGGTGCGCGGGCCGCAGGCGGCGGCGTTTTTGAATCACCTCGTGACGAACGATGTCGCGAAGCTCTTTCCCGGCCGCGTGCTCTACACCCCGATGTGCTACCCGAGCGGCGGCGTGGTGGACGACCTGCTCGTCTACATGCGCGGGGCGGAGGATTTCTTCCTCTGTATCAACGCCGGCAATATCGACAAGGATCTCGCGTGGATCCGGGAGCAGGCGGCGAAGTTCGACGTGGCGGTCGCGGATCGCTGCGCGGATTACGCGCTGCTGGCGGTGCAGGGGCCGCGGGCGGCGGAGATCGTGCAGTCGCTCACCGGGGCGAAGCTGGGGCTCGTGAAGTATTACCACTTCAGCGAGGCGACCGTCGCGGGCGTGGCGTGCATCGCGAGCCGCACGGGCTACACGGGCGAGGACGGCTTCGAGTTGTATCACGCGCCGGGCGATGCGGTGGCGCTGGCGACGGCGCTGCTCGAGGCAGGCAAATCCCGCGGCCTGGAGCTGGCCGGACTCGGGGCGCGCGACAGCCTGCGGCTCGAGGCGGGGTATCCGCTTTATGGGCACGAGATCACGGCGGACGTGTCGCCGCTCGCGGCCGGGCTCGGCTGGACGGTGAAGCTCGACAAGGGCGTGGACTTCATCGGGCGCGAGGCGCTCGTCGCCGAGAAACGCGACGGCAGCCGGTCGCGGATCGTGTTTTTCAAGACCGGTGACCGCCGGATCGTGCGTGCGGATACGCCGGTGCTCGACACCGCGGGTGCGACGGTGGGCAAGGTCGTGTCGGGCACGCTCTCGCCGCTGCGCAACGAAGCGATCGGCTCGGCGCTGGTGCAGGCCGCGGCGGCGACGCAGCCGCTGCAGGTGGATATCCGCGGGACGAAGCTGGCGCTCCAGCCGGTGAAGCCGCCGTTCGTCGAGCTGAAGAAGCCGGCATGAAAAAGGCGGGGTCGTGGGACCCCGCCTGGGAAGCTTCGTGGCGCCGGCGTTGGCCGCCGGTGCGGCGATGAATTACTCGGCGACCTTGAAGCTGGAGAGCTCCCACTTGGGCTTCCGGGCTTCGGCGGCGAGTTCGTTGAAGGCGGCGATCTCGGCCTCGGAGAAGAGGAGTCCGCCGTTCTTCGCGCAGCGCGCGGCGGCCTGGGCCTCGAGCTGGCCCGGGAGCATGCAGCTCTCGTTGCCGTGGCCGAGGATGTCGCCGATGACGGCCTTCACGTTCTCGATCTGGCTGCGGCCCTTGGCGAACGCGCCGGCGTTCATCGCTTCGGGTTTCCAGACCTGGAAGAAGAAGGCGCAGGTGCCCTTCTCGCCGTCGGTGACCTGATTCCAGCGGTTGCGGATGGTGGGGAGCGAGCCGCCGATGAAGCCGCCGATGATCTCGTTCATCAGCGCGAGGCCGTAGCCCTTGTGCTGGCCGAACGGCACGAGGTATTTCGCCTTGGTCGGATCGGTGGTGGGCTGGCCGCTCTCGTCGACGGCGGCGCCCGGGGGCAGCTGTTTGCCCTCGCGGGCGAGCTGCTGGACGCGGCCCATGGCGACGACGGAGGTGGCCCAGTCGATCACGATGGGGTAGCCGATGGCGTCCTGCGTGGGGAAGCCCCACGAGTGCGGGTTGGTGCCGAGCGTCGGGAACTTGCCGCCGAAGGGCACGACCTCCGCGAGGGCGGCGGTGCAGTTGGTGTAGGCGATGTAGCCGCGTTTGGCGGCCTCCATCACGTAGCCGCCGCCCCAGAGGTAGTGGAAGGCGTTGTCGACCGAGACCATGCCGACGCCGTATTTGTCGGCGAGTTTGATGGCGGCCTCGATGGCGGCGTAGCCGGTGGCCTGGCCGAGCTTGCGGTTGGCGTTCCACACCTGGGAGGCGCGGAAGGGGGTCTTCACTTTTTCGATCTTGGCCTTCGGCACGCAACCGCCGGAAGCGGAGCCGAAGAGGTGATCGAGGTGGAGGGCCTTGAGAGCGTTGTGGGTGCGGATGCCGTGGCGCGAGGCCTCGGCGCAGAAGCGGGCGCCGGCCTCGGCCTCCGGAGTGGAGTAGCCGCGTTTCTTATACGCGGCGGTGACGAGCGCGTTGTGCTGCTGTTCGGGAACGACGTAGAAGGTTTCGGACATGGGAGGAAGCAGTTGAGAGTTGCGGGTTGAGAGTTGAGAGCAGGAAGCCGGGAGTTGGGTGAGGCCGACGGTGCGGTCGCTCAACTCTCGGCTCTCAACTCCCAACCGAAGGTCGTCGTCAGACGACCTTCTTCACCGGCACCTCGGGATTGACCTGCGCGAGGGGCTTCTCGCCGTGCATCGCGAGGATGAGGTTCTTCACGGCGGCCATGGCCTGGCGCTGGACGCTCTCGTGCGTGCGCGAGCCGATGTGCGGCGTGCAGACGACGTTGGGGAGCTTGAGCAGCGGGTGGTCGGGCGCGGGCGGCTCCTGGTCGAGCACGTCGGTGCCGTAGCCGCCGACCTGGCCGGACTTGAGGGCTTCCACGAGATCGGCGGTGTGGACGATCTCGCCGCGGGCGCAGTTGAGAATGAGCACGCCCTTCTTCATCTTCGGGATGGATTTCGCGCTGATCATGTCGCGCGTCTCGGGCGTGAGGTTGGTGTGGAGCGAGAGGTAGTCGGCGACGGCGTAGATCTCGTCGATCGAGGCGGCGCGTTTCACGTTGTGCGCGGCGGCGAACTTTTCGTCCCAGTAAATGTCGTGGGCGATCACGTGCATGCCGAAGGCGCGGGCGCGGATGGCGACTTCCTTGCCGATGCGGCCGAGGCCGACGATGCCGATCGTCTTCTCGAGCAGCTCGTGGCCGGTCTTGCGTTTCCAGCCGTTGGCGCGGGTCGAGTCGGTGTGGAAGAGGAAATTCTTCTCGAGCGCGAGCAGGAGGAGGAACGTGTGCTCGGCGACGGTGGTGTGATTGACGCCGGGAGTGAAGAGGAGCGGCAGGCCGAACTCGGTGCAGGTCTTCACGTCGATCTTGTCGACGCCGATGCCGTATTTGGAGAGGACCTTCAGCTTGGGACGGGCCTTCTCGAGGACCTGGCGGGTGATCATGTCGTCGCCGCAGATGTAGCCGTCGATGTCGCCGACGAGGGCGAGCGTGTCGGCCTCGTTGAGCGGACCGCGGGCGCGGATGATTTCCCAGCCGGTGTCGGCGAGCAGCTTGTGATGCTCACCGGGCGTGTCTTGGAACGACGTGGTCGTGAGGAGGATTTTCGTCATGGCGGAGGAAAAGGGGAGTATTCGCACACGAGTCCGGGCGAGGAAAGCGAAAGTTTGCCCGGGGCCCGGTCCGGCGCGCCGGACGCTCCGAACGGCCTTGGCCAGGAAATGCCCCGGCGGCGTGCTTGCGCGTTGGCGGGCGGGCGTGTTTGCGTGCGGGAATG
>JACCDL011212476.1_pt1 | contig 12030 bp, 9 predicted proteins | sample 7441931 | NCBI WGS metagenome assembly JACCDL01 (sample SAMN15323437, study PRJNA562643) | freshwater metagenome | isolation source: river surface water | place: USA:Blue River Watershed | collected 2017-08-16 | reverse complement strand
TGAATCAGCGATACTCCGGAAATAAGGACAATATTCCCGATTCATTAGGCTGACAAATGCCACGCTCTGTGATTAACCCACTTATTAAACGGCTCGGTGTTACGTCAAAACCATAGTTGCATGCCGAAGTAGTTTCAGGACAAATTAATACCTGGTCGAGTTCCCCTTTCGAATTTCTTCCAACGACATATTTCACCTCATTTTCATCTCGCTCCTCAATTGGGATTTCTTTTAAACCGTCAGAAATTGTCATGTCTAAGGTGGTTGAAGGCAAGGCAACATAAAAAGGAATTCCATTGTCTTTCGCAGCTAAAGCTTTCAGGTATGTACCAATTTTATTTGCAACGTCACCACTGCGAGTGGTGCGGTCTGTACCCACAATCACTAAGTCCACCATACCATGTTGCATGAGGTGTCCACCTGTATTGTCTACTATTAATGTATGAGGCACTCCGTGTCTTGTAAGTTCGTAAGCAGTTAAATTAGCTCCTTGATTTCGTGGGCGTGTCTCATCTACCCAAACGTGCACCTTAATGCCTTTTGCATGTGCTTGATAAATAGGCGAAGTGATAGTTCCCCATTCAATACACCCCAACATTCCGGCGTTGCAATGCGTTAAAATATTCACAACATCTCCTTTTTTCTTTTCTGAAATCTTCTCCAGAATCGGAAGTCCATGAACACCAATTCGTCGACAAGTTTCCACATCATCTTCTACAATTTTTCCTGCCATGTCCCAGGAAGTTTGTAAAAAATCCCCGCTACTGTCTAATGCTTCTCTCATCCTATCTAAAGCCCAAAATAAGTTTACTGCAGTGGGACGTGAAGCACGAAGTTCTTCAAAAGCACGATCTAAAAAAGTTCCCTCGTGTTCTTGTTCTAACATTTCCCTGACCGCCAAATAGACGCCATAAGCTGCTGTTGCACCGATTAATGGAGCACCACGTACGGTCATGTTTTTAATTGCAAGAACCGCATCTTTATAGGTGATAAGCTTTACAACTACCCATTCATGTGGAAGTTTGCGTTGGTCAATTACTTCAATAAATCGGTCAGAAGTAGTCCAAATAGTTCTAAAGGTTGTCGACATCTTTATATTTTGCCAACGAAGTTACGTAATGATTTTTCAGTTTTTTACCGATTGACGAAATAACAAAACTTTTTAAGCTTTACTTTTGTTCTTAGAATAATGGCACATCATCATAAAATAATCCAATTAGAAGCAGAAATAGCTCCGTTAAGAGAACAGTTGCTAGCTCATCCATTATACACTTCGGTTAGGAGCGTAAGTGACTTTAGACTGTTTATGGAGCAACATGTTTTTGCTGTTTGGGATTTTATGTGTCTACTCAAATCATTACAGCGTGAATTAACGTGTGTTGAGGTACCATGGAAACCTGTAGGTAATGCCAACACCCGACGGTTTATTAACGAAATAGTTCTGGGAGAAGAAAGTGATGTAGACGAAAGCGGTAAGGTTGTAAGTCATTATGAATTATACATTACCGCCATGAAGGAAATTGGCGCAAATACTGAACAAATCGATACGTTTTATCAACTCGTATGTTCGGGAGTTTCGGTGAAAACGGCATTAAAACAAATCAAGATTAATAAGGAAACCACTTAATTTGTGACCTTTACAATGGACATAGTGGGAAGCGGAAATGCACACAAGATTGCTTCTGTTTTTACGTTTGGTAGGGAAGACTTAATTCCTGAAATGTTTTTGAAGATAGTAAAAGAATTGAGAACACAAGGTCATGATAACCTTAGCACATTGGAATATTACCTACAACGCCATATCGATATAGACGGTGACGAACATGGCCCAATCTCATTAAAAATGGTAGAAGAACTTTGTGGTAATGACGAACAAAAATGGGAAGAATGTATTTTTGCTGCCAAGATGGCACTTCAACACCGTATCAAGTTATGGAACGGCGTCCTACTTAATTTAGTTCAACCAATAGCAATTTAGGCTTTTCTAGCTATTACCTTTTGAACCGCTTCCACGATATGAATAGTGTCAATGCCATATTTAGTCATTAATTCCATCGGTGTTCCACTTTCTCCAAAAGAGTCATTTACAGCGACATACTCTTGTGGGCTTGGTAATTCACGGGCCAAAACTTGAGCCACAGCGTCGCCTAAACCACCATGACGCATATGTTCTTCTGCCGTAACCACGCATTTTGTTTTTCTAAGAGAGCTAAGGATCGCTTGTTCGTCAAGTGGTTTAATTGTATGCATGTTTATTAATTCCACAGAAATACCTTTTTCTGCAAGAACCTTACAAGCTTCAATTGACTTCCAAACAAGGTGTCCACAAGCGATGATAGTTACGTCGGTTCCTTCTTGCATCACATCTGCTTTTCCAATGGTAAACGTTGCATCAGGTTTCACGAATATAGGCATTACAGGTCTGCCGAAACGCAAATAAACAGGCCCATTATGATTCGCAATAGCGATAGTTGCTTGCTTGGTTTGATTGAAGTCGGCCGGGACAATCACCGTCATATTAGGTAACATTCGCATCATACCGATATCCTCCAGAATTTGATGTGTGGCTCCATCTTCTCCCAATGTGAGCCCAGCATGAGAAGCACAAATTTTCACGTTCTTACCAGAATAGGCAACAGATTGGCGAATTTGATCATACACTCTGCCTGTAGAGAAATTAGCAAACGTACCCGTATAAGGAATTTTACCTCCGATGGTCATTCCTGCTGCTAATCCAATCATGTTGGCCTCCGCAATCCCTACTTGAAAAAAGCGATCGGGATTCTCTTTTTGAAAGGTGTCCATTTTTAATGAACCCGTCAAATCGGCGCACAAAGCAACCACCTCTGCGTTAGTTCTGCCTAATTCTGCTAGTCCTTCTCCAAATCCTGAGCGCGTATCTTTTTGTCCTAGTACTTCTATTTCCATATTTTAAAATGTTAAACTAATGGTTTTATTTGATTCTACCTTAATTGTTTTTTCACGCGTATATGCGCTCGACTTCATTTCTTTTTCTCTATAAACAACCTTGTAAGTGCCCGGCTGAAGCGACCAATTTCCGGTTATACTTCCTTCTTCTAAGTTGCACACCCATTCCACGTCATTTGTATTTCGAACTAAAAACAGTTGACCTACAAGAGGTTTGGCTGCGGTGTAACTAAATGTTCCTGCAGGGACAATATCAATTAGTGTAGTTTTGCTCTGTTCTACCTTTACCTGCATGTAAGTCCTTGGCAAAGTAAACACCTCTACGTCGTATGTGCCGATCAAATATTTCTGCTTACTATTCAGGACTTGTTCGTTTAATGTTTCAGTCTTACCCTTTTGCATCACGCGCATGTTTTGATGGGAAAGGCCAACCGTTTTGTTTTTGAGTTGAATAAATCCTTGTGGTGCATCAACTTGGATGGTGTTGTGTTTATGACGTTGTATAACGATGCCCTTTTTTTCAATCTTTGGTAAGGTGTTTACCACAAGATCATAAGACAAGGAAGGGTCTAAAATCAGCGTATCTGGCAAACCTGCTCTATTTAAGGTATGAGTAAACGTATATTTCAAATTCTTGGTTCCAGCTTCATATAAAAACAATGTCACATCGGTTTCTAAAGGTTTTTTATTGATGTCGTTGAGGTTAATTTGAACTGTTGTATTCAAAAGTGTTTTTGAAATCACTGAGGTAAGTGCACTCTTAAATGCTTCTTTATTTTCGGCGTCTGTGTAAGTCCCTATGCAATTGAATTTATCTAAATAGGAAAGGTCCATCCCTAGTCCAATTACGAACGGAGTAACCTTCACCCCTTTTTCTTTTAATTTTTTTGCAATTACGCATGGGTCATTGTCACATGATTCCAGCCCATCGGTAATTAGAATAATAAAATTTCGCTGAAGCGTATCCGGAAAATCTCCTGCTGCAGCCTCAAGCGAACGTGCAATAGGCGTTGCTCCTTTGGCTTGAATTTGCTTAACTTTTAGCTTAATTGCATCCACGTTAGATGGGCCAAAAGGAACTTCTAATTTTGTGTCTTGACAATCTTGGTAAGTATTCGTAACAGCAGATTGATGACCGTATACCCTGAGTGCAATCTCAAGGTCGGGAATTCCTCTAAGTTTTTCAATTGATTGATTGAGAATTTCTTTTGCAGCAGTCATGCGCGTTTGCTTATCCCAATCTAAATTCATGGAATTTGAGGCATCTAGAATAAACAGAATGCGTGTTTTCTCTTGAGAGAACACTACGAGATGTAGTAATAAAAGTGTTATGGATAAAGCAATTTTCACTAATAGTCTCCTAGTGTTTCTTCGAGTTGATCAAGCGCTAACTGAAGTTGTTCGGCATTCGGTGCAACACCATGCCATTTGTGACTCCCCATCATGTAATCCACTCCCTGTCCCATCTCTGTGCGCATGATCACCACAATTGGCTTACTTTTTCCACACATTTCTCTCGCTTGTTGCATCGTGGAACGAATTGATTCAAAATTGTTACCATTCATTTCAAGAACTTCCCAACCAAAAGCTTGCCATTTTCCTTTTAAGTCGCCAAGCGATAAAACTTGTTCAACATCTCCATCGATTTGCCTACCATTGTAATCAATGGTCGCAATGATATTATCTACCTTATTGGCGGCGGCGTACATGGCAGCTTCCCAAATTTGACCTTCTTGTAATTCACCGTCCCTATGAAGTGTGTACACGATAGATTTATCACTATTCAGTTTTTTCACTTGTGCCGCTCCAACTCCTACGGATAGTCCTTGTCCCAATGAACCAGATGCCATTCGAATGCCTGGTAATTTCTTATCCGTTGATGGATGTCCCTGTAACTTGGATCCAAGTTTTCTAAAGGTTCCTAATTCTGAAATAGGGAAATATCCACTTCTCGCTAAAACGCTGTACCATACGGGCGAGATGTGTCCATTGGAAAGAAAGAAAAGATCTTCCCCAACACCATCCATGGTAAATGATTTTGAATTATGGTGCATTCCTTCAAAATATAAGTACGTTAAAAAGTCGGCACATCCGAGTGATCCACCTGGGTGACCTGAATTTACTGCGGCGACCATGCGTACAATATCGCGTCTAACCTGACTTGCAACTTGATCTAATGAGAAGTTTTCCATAAAAGAATGATGAAAGAAAAATTAAAGACAAAGCTAAGTTTATTTAACTTAGTCTATATTTGAAAAGTTTGAACATTTCGTGCAACTTTTCAACGTATGTTTGGGTCATTAAAATAAATTATACTGTCTATGAAAAATTATGTCGTTCTGACACTCTTTTTATTTTGTTCGTACATAGCTGTCTCACAGAAATATTCGCCAGAATTGGAAAAAAGTTACTCCAAGAAAGAGTTGAAATCAATGTCAACCGATGAATTGAAGCTGTTAAATTATGCGCTAGAAAATGCTGTTTACATAACGGAAATCCCTTCAAAAAATGCTATTGAATTAAAAACAATATCGGTGCCTCTGACAATAGTTAAGTTCACAGATGCTGGACTTAAAATTGAAAATCAAAATCAATACTTTAAAATAGAAGGTAAAGATAAAATGTTGGTCGTGAAGTCGAACTACGTGCTTCAAAACGAATTAAAAACGAAGAAAAATTAAATTGAAATGAAGACGTTTTTTTACTTATTGCTAATTTCTAGCCTTTCAGTTGTTGGAAACTTCTCTGCCCAAACAGTCGTCATGGGAGATGTTGGTTTTCCACCATCAAACCCCATAAACTGTAACACTTTTGGGATTTCAGGAACTAATTTTCAAGATCCAGGTGGAACAGGAAATTACTTACCTAATTTCAACGATACGACCGTTTTTTGTCCAGATTTGAATCTTGGAACTAAGGTCACGTTAACTTTTGCAATTAATGCAGGATTTGAATTTAATGTGGATGGTTCGGATTTCATTTATGTTTATGATGGGCCAAACACGAGCGCTCCACTTTTGGGAATTCATAATTCTGTTACTGATCCTACCGGATTTGCTTATCAAGCTTCATGGGATAATCCCTCCGGATGCTTAACCGTAGTATTCATTTCGAATGGAACAGCAGAAGGCACAGGTTGGTTAGCAAATGTTCAGTGTGGAAATCAATACCAACCTTTTGAACCGCACATTGAGGCATACATTAACGGACAAGGTCCAAACGCGTTGAATCCATTAGATACAGGATTTGTTGATGTGTGTTTTGGAGACAGTATTCTTTTTGTTGCAAAACCAATTTTTCCTTACTCTGAGGAAACTACTGGATTTGGTTATTCTCAAAACATAAATACCAATATAGACATTGAATGGGAAATTACAGATGGGGGGACTTATCCGCAAAATGATTCGATTTGGTTTACTCCACCTGCAAGAGCCGGCTATTTGGTAGATTTAAAACTTACGGATCAATTTCCTTTAACCGAGCGTGCAAGATGTAAGGTTAGGGTATCACTTTTACCTACGTTTGCTGGTACTGGCCCTTTGGAGGACTCTGTGTGTCTTGGATTGAATACGATTTTAGTGGGAGGAGTTACGAATCAAGATACGGTAGGAATAGACATTCCAGATGGAACTTTTGAATTGGGAGGAAATTTTGCGGGATTAACATATTTACCTGATGGTTCTGGACAACAATACACAGCCCCAATTAATATTTCTGGATTTCCGAGTGGCGCAACAATTTCAAATGATCAAGATTTAAATCAAGTATGTATTACCATGGAACATTCCTATTTGGGTGATTTAGAAATATGGTTGGAGTGTCCTTCTGGGCAAATAGTTCCCTTGGTTAATTCATATGGAGCTGGTGCTATTCCTGGCGGAAATAGCGGTGGAGGAACCTATTTAGGACATCCAATTGATGATTCAGGGGGTGGCGGCCCTGGAGAAGGTTGGGAATATTGTTTTAGTTCAGTTTTCAATACTATTAATGGATCAATGACTCAAAATTTAACGAATACCGTAGCTGTTACGAGCCAACCACCTTTATCTGCAGGAAATTCAATTGACCCAAGTGACACATATCAACCCGAAACAGCTTTTAGTAGTTTTGCGGGATGCCCAATTAATGGAGTTTGGACTATACACGTTCAGGATAATTTAGGAATAGATGATGGTTATATCTTTGAATGGGGATTATATTTTGACGCTTCATTCTTTCCTGGCTTAGGAAGCTATAATACAGTAGCAGATACGTCGTGGTGGTCTGATGATCCAACCATTATTTCTGGTCAGAATGATACATTAATCGTCGTACAGCCTAATCAAACTGGAATATATCCATACACTTTTAACATGATTGATAACTTTGGTTGCCATTATGATACAACAGTGAACTTTGTTGTGTTGCCGCTTGCTCAGATTTTTGACGACACGCTTGCTTGTGATTTGCAATTTTGGGTACAAGGAACTACAGCTTTTAATGGTGGCGTATGGACAGCTCTCGATACAAATATTACATTTTCCAACCCGAATTTGAATAATCCCACGATTTATTCCTCCACGGCAGGTGTATTCCCTGTGATTTTCACAGATAATCAATGCAATTATTCAGATACTTCCTTTATAGAATTTCCTCCATACATTTCTGTGATTTTGCCTGATACGGTGGTGTGTCAGGGAGGTGGATTTACGATTTATCCGTTTTACGATAATGCGGGACCACTACAACCAGGTTATGTTCCAGGAATTAGTTGGGCTTGGGACAATGGAAATCAAACTATTGAAAGACAAGTAACAAGTGATGGGAATTATGTGTTTACCATCAATAATGCATGTTATACTAAAAGCGATACAACTACTTTACTTTATAAACCATGTGATCTCGAAGCACCAAATGTTATAACAGTAAATGAAGACGGAACTAATGAATTGTTTCAAATAGATTATGCAGGACTTGCAGAATTTAATTGTGTGATTGTAAACCGTTGGGGCAACAAGGTTTATGAGTACGACGACCCTGCTGGAGGTTGGGACGGCACGTCCAATGGCACACCGGTTTCGGATGGCGTTTATTTCTATAAAATAATAGCAAGATTTGAAGGTGTTGAGGAGAAGATAATAAAACATGGTCTTATCCATGTGATTCGTTGATAGTTGTGTTAATTTTGCTGAAAAATCAGCAATCATGACATTAAACGAATTCCAACGTCAAATTATTGAGGGTATTCCCGCGAATATTCCGCCAAAGAAAACGTATGATTTATCTGTAAATCACGCACCTAAAAGGAAAGAAATACTAACGCTCGAAGAAAAGAAATTAGCATTGAGAAATGCATTGCGTTATTTCCCTTCACATCAGCACACTGAATTAGCAGAGGATTTTTTAGCGGAACTCAACACCTATGGTCGAATTTACATGTATAGGTATCGTCCAGATTATAAAATGTTTGCAAGGCCAATTAACGAATATCCCGGTAAATCCGAGCAAGCCAAAGCCATCATGCTCATGATTCAGAACAATTTGGATTATGCAGTAGCACAGCATCCTCACGAATTGATCACCTATGGAGGAAATGGTGCAGTATTTCAAAATTGGGTACAATACCTACTAACCATGAAATATTTGGCTGAAATGTCCGATGAACAAACGTTGGTGATGTATTCTGGTCACCCAATGGGGCTTTTTCCTTCACATAAAAATGCACCACGTGTAGTAGTAACAAATGGAATGATGATACCCAATTATTCTAAACCGGACGATTGGGAAAAATTTAATGCGTTGGGTGTTACTCAATACGGACAAATGACTGCAGGTTCTTACATGTATATTGGTCCACAAGGAATTGTTCACGGGACAACAATTACAGTGCTTAATGCAGTTCGTCGTATCGCAAAAGATCGAGAGGATATAAAAGGAAAGTTATTTGTTACAGCTGGTCTAGGGGGAATGTCTGGAGCACAGCCTAAAGCGGGAAATATTGCTGGAGTGATTTCCGTGACAGCGGAGGTAAATCCAAAAGCCGCTCATACGCGTCATTCTCAAGGTTGGGTAGATGAGATTATTACCGATTTGAACGAGCTTTCCGAACGTGTTAAAAAGGCTAAAGAACAAAAAGAAATCGTTTCAATAGCTTATTTGGGAAATGTGGTGGATGTTTGGGAGAAATTTCATGAGGATGGGATTCATGTCGACCTAGGTTCTGATCAAACTTCTTTACATAATCCTTGGGCAGGAGGTTATTATCCAGTTGGCCTAACGTTAGAAGAAGCCAATGACATGATGGCCAATCAACCTGAAAAATTTAACACCTTAGTTCAAGAAAGTCTTAGACGACACGCTGCAGCGGTTAATAAACATACCGAGAAAGGCACTTATTTCTTTGATTATGGCAATGCGTTTCTGTTGGAGGCGTCTCGGGCAGGTGCGGATGTGAAAGGAACTGACGGAAATGAATTTAAATATCCTTCTTATATCCAAGATATTTTAGGCCCAATGTGTTTTGATTATGGATTTGGACCTTTCCGATGGGTTTGTGCATCAGGTAAACCAGAAGATCTTCAGAAAACGGATGAAATTGCTTGTCAAGTTTTAGAGGACATGATGAAAAGTAGCCCCCTAGAAATCCAACAGCAGATGGCGGACAATATTCAATGGATTAAAGGTGCGCAAGAAAACAAATTAGTAGTTGGGTCTCAAGCACGAATTTTATATGCAGATGCTGAAGGCCGCATGAAAATTGCCGCCGCCTTTAATCAAGCAATCCGAAAAGGAGAAATCGGTCCTGTAGTTTTGGGTAGAGATCATCACGATGTGTCAGGAACGGATTCTCCTTACAGAGAAACGTCCAATATTTATGACGGTTCACGTTTTACAGCTGATATGGCAATCCACAATGTAATTGGAGATTCGTTTCGAGGAGCAACTTGGGTGTCAATTCATAATGGCGGTGGAGTAGGTTGGGGGGAAGTAATTAATGGTGGATTTGGCATGTTGCTCGATGGTAGTGACGAGGCCAACAGAAATTTACACATGATGTTACATTGGGATGTAAACAACGGAATCGCACGAAGAAACTGGGCAAGAAACGAAAATGCCATTTTTGCAATAAAGCGTGCAATGGAGGTGGAACCTAAATTACGAGTAACACTTCCAAATTTCGTGGAGGATAAAACAATAAATAATATCATGAAATAAAAAAGTCGACCGAAGCCGACTTTTTTACCTAAACTAAACTATGAAGATATTACTTGTTACTAGCTAAAATGGAATGATTTTCAATGGTTACAGTTTTTGAAGCAACGATTTCATCACCTGTTCTAAAATTTATCACATAAACACCATCTTCTAAATTGTGCAAGTGAATTTGTTGTGCTCCTTCTGTTGGAATAGCAGGCATGAAAACTACTGAATTTAAAGCGATTTCAACTGTTTCAAAAGTTGCGTCATTCCAAGATACAGTAACTGCATGTTGTGCGTTTTCTACAACTTGTATAGTTTGACTTGTAGATGTTGGCACTACAGGATGATTTGCTAAGCTTATTGAAATGGTTGTTAAGAATACTGCTAAAGTTAAAATTGCTGTTTTCATGACCTTTGTTTTTAATTATGAATCAAAGTTGCAGCCTTTTGTTGCAATACTCAAGAAAATAGTCAATTGGAATAGTATTTTACATAAACACGCATAGTCTTAGATACGTAGTACTACGTAGTAAATATATTAGCAATCAAAAATCTGGTAAATAAAAATGAAAAAGGCTACCTCAATCGAGGCAGCCTTTTCAATAAATTGTCTGTGTTTATTTTTTTATAATTCTTCTTGTAAGTGTTGATTCACTTCCCGAAATCACCACTTGATAAAGTCCAGAAGCCAAGTTAGAAACGTCAAATTTAGTAATTGAATTCTCAGTTACACCTATAGTTTTAACTTCCTTTCCTGTAATATCTAAAAGAGTAATTTTTGAAACATTTTCCGATACAGCAGTTAAATCAACAATCACTTCATTTTCTGTAGGGTTTGGATAAATATTAACAAAAGACAAAGAGTTTTCTTCAACTCCAACACCGCCTCCGGAAGTAATATTAATTGTGTAGTCTTCAGTTTCACCATAGGTTGCAACTCCACATGGATCAATTGCTCCATCTACTGAATATGAGATACGAGCTCTCATTCGAACAGCTCCTGTCGTCGCTGTTGTCGGAACAGTAAAGTTAAATTGATTACTCCAACCTGCAGCAACTAACACATAGCCAACTCTTTCAGCAGTAGAAAAAGTAAAATCATTATTATAATCAATCCAAACAGCAATTTCATCGTTTGTATAAGCTTGACCTATATTCGCTCCAACCGCTGGAGTTACAGTTACCGTATAAGCAGATCCTTTTGCTAATGAAGTATTGGTTGTTGTATAAGATGCATAACCACCAGTCGTACACGCTGTAGTATTGTTAATTGTATTTAAAGTAACATTTTGAATATACTCGTCACATGCATTCGAAATTGATGGAGTGCAAGGACCTGTTGCTTGAGCAACAATAATATAGTTCGTTTTAACCTCAGCATCTGAACCCTGAGCGTTTGTTGCCGTTAAGGTAACTGAATATTGCCCAACGGTGTTAAACGTAACTTGTGGATTTTGAGAACTTGCGGTTGTTCCTCCAGCGTATGCCCAACCTGTTGCAGGTGAAATAGACCATGCCCATGAAGTAGGAATTCCAGTGGACTGATCCGTAAATGAAACAGTTGTTGCTGGTGTGATATTCGTTTGGTTCGCAACAAAATTTGCTACTGGAGCAACTGGAGTTGTAGGTGTGCATGGATTACTCGATCCGGCTAGAATTAACACCCCAGAATTTGTTGGATCTAACCAAGGCTTTAATTGTCGGTTAGTTGTTGTTCCATTTGTGGTCCAGTGGTAAGATAATTTTCCATAATAATCCGGGGATGATTGTGCCGTACAAAAGGACCCTCCACCGGTTAAGGTTCCAACTATGTATCCTTGGCTGTTATTAAACAACGGAGATCCAGATGAGCCCCCTTCTGTTACGCCCCAACCATTAGAATTAGAGGTCCAAGATAATCTCCAATGCGACTGAAGACCATTT